>ENA-UOJS01002620-UOJS01002620.1-human-gut-metagenome-genome-assembly--contig:-C74-NODE-2620-length-11774-cov-18.356174_pt1 | contig 11774 bp, 11 predicted proteins | sample MGYA00242355_ERZ723902 | MGnify/ENA metagenome assembly ERZ723902 | reverse complement strand
TCCCTCGACTTCGCTCGGGATGACGTTACGGAAGTGGCGTTTTCCCAACATATCCGTTGTACGCTACATGAAATAAACCCATCCCCCTACCGTCATTTCGAGCGCAGCGAGAAATCTTCCTTGCACTCTGCTCTTTCTTGCTCCTTTCGCAAAAGGGTTCTCCTTTTCCGCTGCCTCACATAGGACGCTATACCAGTATGCCAGAAAGATCCCTCGGCTTCGTTCGGGATGACGTTGCGAAAGCGGCGTTTTCCCAACATATCCTTTATACGGGACGTGGGTTATCCATCCCCCATACCGTATCCCTAGCTGCCAGTCCCCAGTCACCCACAACAAAAAAGCCCCAGCTAAAGCTGGAGCTTTTTTATGTCAGAAAGACTTATTTGCCAAACTGTGCGAGCATGGTGCCTGCTGCTACTGCAGTACCAATAACGCCTGCTACGTTCGGGCCCATTGCCTGCATCAGCAGGTAGTTGGACGGGTTGTCTTTCAGGCCTACGACCTGAGATACACGGGCTGCCATCGGGACTGCAGATACGCCTGCGGAGCCGATCAGCGGGTTGACCTTGTTGCCGGATGCAATTCTCATGATCTGGCCAAAGAGGACGCCGCCTGCGGTGCCTGCTGCGAATGCGATCAGGCCCAGGCAGATGATCTCGATGGTCTGGATACGGAGGAATTTGTCGCCGGTCATGGTAAGACCTGTGCCGGTTGCCAGGAAGATGGTGACGATGTTGCAGAGGGAGTTCTGAGCGGTATCGGACAGACGAGCGGTAACGCCGGAAACTTCAAACAGGTTGCCAAGGCAGAGGCAGCCCATCAGAGCTGCAACTGGCGGCAGGAGCAGGGATACGACGATAGCAACGACGATCGGGAATGCAACCTTTTCGAAGTGGGTAACAGGACGAAGGTTGGTCATTCTGATGGAACGCTGTTCTTTGGTGGTGCAGAGTTTCATGATCGGTGGCTGGATCAGCGGAACCAGGGACATGTAGGAGTATGCTGCTACAGCGATGGCGCCCAGCAGATGTGGAGCCAGTTTAGAAGTCAGGTAAATAGCGGTCGGGCCGTCAGCACCACCGATGATGCCGATGGATGCTGCTTCCTGTACGTTGAAGCCGAGCATCATAGCACCAGCAAGTGCTACGAATACGCCGATCTGAGCAGCTGCGCCCAGAAGTACGGTCTTCGGGTTTGCGATAAGAGGACCAAAGTCGGTCATTGCGCCTACGCCCATGAAAATCAGCGGCGGGAAGATTTCGTATTTGATACCGAAGCCGATGGCCATCATAACGCCCATTTCGTCTTCGAACCCGGTGTTCGGGAAGTTTGCCATAATATCGCCAAAAGCGATCGGCAGCAGCAAAAGAGGTTCGTACTCTTTTGCAATAGCGAGGTAGAGCAGGATAAGCCCTACCAGAATCATGACCATGTTCTGCCATGTCAGTGCGGCAAAGCCGGAGTCTGTCCATACAGAAACGAGAGCTCTCATAAAGCCGTCCATGTGTATAGCCTCCTAGGTGTAATCATTGTAATGGGTCGGAGTCAAAGGTGAGACCCCTGTTTCAGTCTCCAGTTGGGATCCTGAACCGTGGGAAATTGTCATTCACTCCAATGACTCTTCGGTAAACGTGCTATTCTTATTTCTTCTTGCCTTTGGTCGGATCCACGATGTGAATCAACTGAATGACGAAAGCGAGGAAAATCAGCACAGCGAATACAATGACCATGTTGGTAATACAAATGGAAAGCGGGCCTGGAGTATCCATGAATGAATCCACCTTTCCTTGTTAAAAAAACGGAATAAAAAGGATCAATGAAAGGAGGAAGGCGGTCCGCCAAGCACTACATAAGTGCAGGCCCCGCCGCCTCATATTTCATTGCTGTTTGATCATCAGAATGGCCAGAAGATCGGGATAATGATGACGCAGGCGATCCAGGAGATGACGCACATCGGAACGCCGACTTTGACGTAGTCATTGAAAGTAAATCCGCCAGGGCCAAGTACGAGGGTATTTGGCGGAGTAGCCATTGGAGTTGCGAATGCCATGGAGGCTGCAATACCAAGAGCCATCAGTACCGGTTTCGGATCACATCCGATGTTCTGCGCGATGGAGATACCGATCGGTGCAAGCAGTGCTGCGGATGCGGTATTCGACATGAACTGGGTAAGAACATTGGAGATGAGGAAGAGGACTGCGGTCAGGACGTAGGGGTTCGGGCTCGTGCCCATCATGCCTACGACGGTGTCAGCGATCAGCTTGCCAGCGCCGGTCTTTTCCATAGCGGTAGCGACAGAAAGCATACCGGCGAAGAGGAAGATCGTTACCCAGTCGATACCGGCATACGCTTCTTTTTCTTTCAGGCAGCCGGTGATGACGCACAGGATTGCGCCGGTGACTGCTGCGGTGTGCAGCGGAACAGTCTTGAGATCAAGAGCCATGCAGACAACGACGCCGATCAGGATGAGACCGGAGATCCACATCTTGGTCTTGCTCTTCGGAGCATTGTCATCAGAAGCACCAGCTTCTTCTTTCGCAGCTTTGACGGCTTCTTCATCCATCGCACCAGCAGAGTGGTCAGGGAGGAAGCGGCGGCCGATGAAGAGGGTGTAGAGAACGATGATAATAGAGAGCGGAACGCCGATGAATGCGAATTCAAAGAATCCGAAGGTCGGAAGTCCTGCAGCAGAGAGAGCGCCGGTGACGATGACGTTTGGCGGAGTACCGATCATGGTGATGGTACCGCCGACGTTAGCAGCGATAGCCAGAGGCATCAGCTGTTTGGAAGCCGGGATCTTCGCTGCCTGGCAGATACCGATGATGACCGGCATCAGGCAGGCTACTGTACCGGTGTTCGAGGAAACAGAGGACAGTACGCAGGTAACGATCATGATGGCTGCCATCAAAGGCAGTTCATTGGTGCCTGCTTTTTTAACGACGGCAATGCCGATCGCTTCGGCAAGACCGGTCTTAAACATAGCAGCGCCGATGACGAACATACCGCCGAAGAGAACGACGGTGGAATTGGAGAGACCTGCGTATACAGCCTTCGATGGCAGTACGCCCAGAATCCCCAATACAGTACATGCAGCCATAGCGGTGACAGCCAGCGGAATCAGTTCGGTAACGAAGAGAAACGCTGCCACAGCCAGGACACACAGTGTGATAATGGCTGGATCCATAATGGTTCACCCTCCTTATTGGATGGCTTCTCCCGCCCTTTCATCAGATGCATCTGAAACAGCAGAGAAAAGCTTTCCGGAAGACTTCAGAATCCTATGTGTAAAGATATATAATGGCTGAAATCAATGAATCCCGAAACGTTTTCCGGAGATCAATCCCTTGGCCAACCGGCTATCCTCCTTTCGCTCAGCCCCAGGGGAAAGGGCTCATATCCATGGTTTCCCTCCCGGTACTTCCATAGGCATCTATGATTATTTTACTTATTTTCCACAGTTTTTCAAGAGAGAAAAAACAGGAGCCCAGGCAAAATCTCACGATTGTTCTAAATTTATTTGCTGAAATCATCGTTTATTCGGCGTTTTTTACATCGGTATCTATGCATCAGAAGATGGGAATCAAAAGCAATAATGCGTTCTTTACCCCCCAAGACGTCCGATTATATCGCTATCTATGTACTTTTTAGATATTCCTCCATCTCCTTCCCTCAATTCGCACTTCATGGAACGGCAGCAACGGGAAATATCTGTCAAACCTTTCATAAAAAATGAAATAAAAAAATTCTATAATAGTATATAGATCTGAGATCGAAGATACCGGATCCGCTTTTTCATCTTTTCAGCAGACGGTTCGTGAGCGCAAAAGTCGCGCTTCGCCTTGGTCTTAGGAAACACTATCCTTCCCCTTTCTGCGACCCGCAGATCCTCTATGCGTTTCCCCGCACAGCGCCGGAAGCGCCAAAACAAAAAAGCCCCGGCGGGAGCCGGAGCTTTTTATAGATCTTACATGCCGAATGGCCATACGATCGGGATGACTACGAGGCAGACTACGAGGGAGATCACGCACATCGGAACGCCGACCTTTGCATAGTCGTTGAAGGAGAATCCGCCAGGTCCGAGAACAAGGGTGTTTGGCGGAGTAGCCATCGGGGTAGCGAATGCGCAGGAAGCAGCGATGCCGAGAGCCATCAGTACCGGTTTCGGGTCAGCGCCGATGGACTGCGCGATGGAGATACCGATCGGTGCAAGCAGTGCAGCGGATGCGGTATTGGACATGAACTGGGTAAGAACGTTGGAGATCAGGAAGAGAACGGCGGTCAGAACGTATGGGTTCGGGTTCGTGCCCATCATGCTGACAACGCTATCAGCGATCAGCTTGCCGGCGCCGGTCTTTTCCATAGCGGTAGCGACAGAAAGCATACCGGCGAAGAGGAAAATGGTGACCCAGTCGATACCAGCATATGCTTCTTTTTCCTTCAGGCAGCCGGTGACTACACACAGGATAGCGCCGGTGACTGCTGCGGTATGCAGCGGAACGGTCTTGAGGTCCAGCGCCATGCAGAGAACGACGCCGATCAGGATGAGACCGGAGATCCACATCTTGGTCTTGCTCTTCGGAGCGTCATCGCCGGAAGCGCCTGCTTCTTCTTTCGCTGCTTTGATGGCTTCTTCATCCATAGCGCCTGCCGATTTTGCAGCGATCATGTGACGGCCGATGAAGAGAGTGTAGATGGTGATAACGAGGGAGAGCGGGATACCGATCCAGGCAAATTCAAAGAAGCCGAAGGTCGGAAGGCCTGCCGTGGTCAGCGCGCCGGTAACGATAACGTTTGGCGGGGTACCGATCATGGTGATGGTGCCGCCGACGTTAGCTGCGATAGCCAGAGGCATCAGCTGTTTGGAAGCCGGGAGCTTTGCTACGGAGCAGATGCCGATGATGACCGGCATCAGGCAAGCGACTGTACCTGTGTTGGAGGATACAGCGGAGAGAATGATGGTGACTGTCATGATAGCAGCCATCAGCGGGATCTCGTTGGTGCCTGCTTTTTTAACGACGGCTACACCGATGGCTTCTGCCAGACCGGTCTTGAACATAGCCGCACCAATAACGAACATACCGCCGAAAAGAACGACGGTGGAATTAGACATACCTGCATAAACGGCCTTGGACGGAAGTACGCCCAGAATGCCCAGTGCAGTACATGCTGCCATCGCAGTGACAGCGAGCGGGATCAGTTCGGTGATGAACAGGAATGCTGCCACACCCAGTACGCACAGCGTAATAATAGCTGGATCCATAATTTACCTTCCTATGTGTTTCTGTAATACCTATCAATACTTGATGAGAAAAGAGATCAGCGGATCTCTTTTCAGGGAAACGCCGCCTCTATATTTCGGCGCTCCATTCGTCTTTCAATTATGGGTCATGCTATCTAAAGATGAATGCTATAATCAATACCCTATGAAAAACTCGGCCCTCTACCTCTATCCTCCTTCCCATCTGAGCCAGCCTATAATTCCCACAAAGAATATATGTTATTCTCATGAGAAAGCCGCGTTCTATGATACTAAACCACCGATTATTGCACAAGGGCATGATGAAAGATTCCCAGTTTTAGGTATGTATACTATGTATTTCTCATTTGCATTTACATTTCTGCCCGTATCTGGAGCGGCTTTCTATGCTCTCCCTTTTTTATCTATGCCGCCTTCCTCTCCGGCATCTCTCCTATACGTCTTTATACTTTAGAAATCACTCCTTTTCGCCCCATCATCTGCTGCATTCCATTCGTAAAGAATAGCATACTATCATTTTTAGGACGCCCCTCATTTTTTCCAGGAGATCCGCCGATATCATTCCCTACTTGCATCTATCATAAAAAGCGCGCGAAAAAGGCATAAATAAATTCTATAAGAGGGGATCATCCCCCCACACTGTCATTTTGGGATGAGCGAGAAAGCCCTTTTCCCTCCTCCTTCGCCAAGCCTTTTATAGGAAGCACCGCCTACCGTCTTTCCGCGATACGGCGTTTCCCGTTTCTCGCTGCCAAACACTCGCCCTCTTGCCGCCAACGAAAAAGATCCCTCGGCTTCGCTCGGGATGACGATACGGGGAAAATGCGTTTCCCACACACTCTTTGTATGATGCACGGGGTATTCATTCTCCACACGATCATTTCGAGCGTAGCGAGAAATGGTAATACAGGAAGAACATTTTCCCAGCGCACACTTTATACGATACAGCGGATATCCATTCCCCCACACTGTCATTTCGAGCGCAGCGAGAAATCTTCCTTGCACTCTGCTCTTTCTTGCTTCCTTCGCAAAAGGTTTCCCCTTTTCCGCTGTCTCACATACGGCGCTATACCGGTGTGCAAGAAAGATCCCTCGGCTTCGCTCGGGATGACGTTGCGGAAGCGGCGTTTTCCCAACATATCCTTTATACGGGACGTGGGTTATCTATTCCCCCCTACCGTCATTTCGAGCGCAGTCGAGAAATCCTCCTTACACTCTGTTCTTCCTTGCCCCTTTCGCGGAAGGCTTCCAATTTTACTTTGTCACACATACGACGCTATACCGGTGTGCAAGAAAGATCGAGGGCTTCGCTCGGGATGACGTTGCGTGAATACCGTTCCCTCACACTTCCCATCTACTTTCCCTGTAATAACGATACGCGCGAAGCGCCATCAACATTCGCGGCGCTTCTATTTTTTATGCGCCGCACCACACCCCTGAACCCGACAACCTGAACCCTGAACCCACAACAAAAAAGCCCCAGCCAAAGCTGGAGCTTTTTTTGTGTCAGAAAGACTTATTTGCCAAACTGTGCGAGCATGGTGCCTGCTGCTACTGCAGTACCAATAACGCCTGCTACGTTCGGGCCCATTGCCTGCATCAGCAGGTAGTTGGACGGGTTGTCTTTCAGGCCTACGACCTGAGATACACGGGCTGCCATCGGGACTGCAGATACGCCTGCGGAGCCGATCAGCGGGTTGACCTTGTTGCCGGATGCAATTCTCATGATCTGGCCAAAGAGGACGCCGCCTGCGGTGCCTGCTGCGAATGCGATCAGGCCCAGGCAGATGATCTCGATGGTCTGGATACGGAGGAATTTGTCGCCGGTCATGGTAAGACCTGTGCCGGTTGCCAGGAAGATGGTGACGATGTTGCAGAGTGCGTTCTGTGCGGTGTCGGACAGACGGCCGGTGACGCCGGATACTTCAAACAGGTTGCCAAGGCATAGGCAGCCCATCAGTGCTGCTACCGGCGGCAGGAGCAGGGATACGACGATGGATACAACGATCGGGAACATGACCTTTTCGAAGTGGGTAACAGGACGAAGGGTGGTCATTCTGATCTTACGCTGTTCTTTGGTGGTGCAGAGTTTCATGATCGGTGGCTGGATCAGCGGTACCAGGGACATGTAGGAGTATGCTGCTACTGCGATAGCGCCCAGAAGTTCCGGAGCCAGTTTGGAGGAGAGGTAAATAGCGGTCGGGCCGTCAGCACCACCGATGATGCCGATAGCTGCTGCCTGCGGTGCAGTGAAGCCGAGGACCATAGCGCCTGCGAGGGCTACGAATACGCCGATCTGAGCTGCTGCGCCCAGGAGCATGGTCTTCGGGTTAGCGATGAGCGGACCAAAGTCGGTCATAGCGCCTACGCCCATGAAAATCAGCGGCGGGAAGATTTCGTATTTGATACCGAAGCCGATGGCCATCATGACGCCCATTTCGTCTTCGAATCCGGTGTTCGGGAAGTTTGCCATGATGTCGCCGAATGCGATTGGCAGAAGAAGCAGTGGTTCATACTGTTTTGCGATGGCGAGGTACAGAAGTACGAGACCTACGCCGATCATAATAACGTTTTCGATGGAGAGGTGGGCAAAGCCGGAATCGGTCCATACGGAAACGAGAGCTCTCATAAAGCCGTCCATGTTGTTTCCTCCTAGATGGATAGTTTAGTGGGGTAATGGTTCTGAGTCAGCTGGGATGCAAGACCTGTGTCAAGGGTTCAAGGTTCTGGGTTCTGGGTTCTGGATGTGCAGTCACTTGAACCTTGAACCTTGAACCTTGAACCCTTGAGGAATTGCCAATTCCCTGATTGACTCTAAAGTAATCTAATTCTTATTTCTTCTTGCCTTTGGTCGGATCCACGATGTGAATCAGCTGGATGACGCAAGCCAGGAAAATCAGCACGCCGAACACGATAACCATGTTCGTGAGGCAGATCGAAAGCGGGCCCGGAGTTTCCATAGATAAACCACCTTTCTGTAATATATTTTTCTTGCAGAAGGAGTAAGAATGTCAGCCGTCATTCTGCAAAAGCGAGAGCGCCTTTGCGGAATGAGCCGGCTCATTTCTTACATGCCGAATGGCCAAACGATCGGGATGATTACGAGGCAGATCACGAGGGAGAGAAGGCACATCGGAACGCCGACCTTTGCATAGTCGTTGAAGGAGAATCCGCCAGGTCCGAGAACAAGGGTGTTTGGCGGAGTAGCCATCGGGGTAGCGAATGCGCAGGAAGCAGCGATGCCGAGAGCCATCAGTACCGGTTTCGGGTCAGCGCCGATGGACTGCGCGATGGAGATACCGATCGGTGCAAGCAGTGCAGCGGATGCGGTATTGGACATGAACTGGGTAAGAACGTTGGAGATCAGGAAGAGAACTGCGGTCAGGACGTATGGGTTCGGGTTCGTGCCCATCATGCTGACGACGGTATCAGCGATCAGCTTGCCGGCACCGGTCTTTTCCATAGCAGATGCTACGGAGAGCATACCAGCGAAGAGGAAAATGGTGACCCAGTCGATACCAGCGTATGCTTCTTTTTCCTTCAGGCAGCCGGTGACTACGCACAGGATTGCGCCGGTGACTGCTGCGGTGTGCAACGGAACGGTCTTGAGATCCAAAGCCATGCAGAGGACGACGCCGATCAGGATGAGACCAGCGATCCACATTTTGACCTTGCTCTTCGGGCCATCTCCACCTGCACCAGCTTCTTCCTTAGCAGCCTTGATGGCTTCTTCGTCCATAGCGCCAGCAGTCTTAGCTGCTACGAAATGACGGCCAATGAAGAGGGTGTATACGGTGATGATGAGGGAGAGCGGGATACCGATCCAGGCAAATTCGAAGAAGCCGAAGGTCGGAAGGCCTGCCGCGGTCAGCGCGCCGGTAACGATCACGTTTGGCGGAGTACCGATCATGGTGATGGTGCCGCCGACGTTAGCTGCGATAGCCAGAGGCATCAGCTGTTTGGAAGCCGGGAGCTTTGCTACGGAGCAGATGCCGATGATGACCGGCATCAGGCAAGCGACTGTACCTGTGTTGGAGGATACAGCGGAGAGAATGATGGTGACTGTCATGATAGCAGCCATCAGCGGGATCTCGTTGGTGCCTGCTTTTTTAACGACGGCTACACCGATGGCTTCTGCCAGACCGGTCTTGAACATAGCCGCACCAATAACGAACATACCGCCGAAAAGAACGACGGTGGAATTAGACATACCTGCATAAACGGCCTTGGACGGAAGTACGCCCAGAATGCCCAGTGCAGTACATGCTGCCATCGCAGTGACAGCGAGCGGGATCAGTTCGGTGATGAACAGGAATGCTGCCACACCCAGTACGCACAGCGTAATAATAGCGGGATCCATAATTTACCTTCCTATGTGTTTCTGTAATGCCAATCAATTCGTAATGGGAAAAGAAATCAGCGGATTTCTTTTTCAGAAAGCATCGTCTGATGGAGCGATGCTTTTCTCGTCTTTCAATTATGGGTCATGCTATCTAAAGATGAATGCTATAATAATACCCTCTTTGAAAAACTCTGCTCTTCCTACCTCTATCCTCCTTTCGTCCGAGCCGGACAATAATTCCGTGCGAGAATAAATTATATTCTCATTGGAACGCCGAGTATTATGATACTAGAATCTATAACATTTCACAAATATTCATAGCTAACATGTTATTTTTTAGGTGGGTATACTATGTATTCCGTCGGTCATGTTCTTTCGTCAACCATCCATTTTTTCAAATCAGACGATACTATTCCCCTGCCTCTTCCATTGGCAATGATTGTTCTTGCTGATACTTTTATTTTCTATCATTTTCTCTGTTTTTTGATACAATTTATTTCTTTCTAGCAGTAAAGAATCCAACATTTCGCCTTTTAGGTCTTCCCTTATTTTTTGTTAGAAATATAGATTATAAAAATAGATAGTATTTTTCATAAATGGAGTCCGTTTCCTATATAGAATTATTTTATAGCCCACGTAAATAGGAATGGTGTGCAGTTTCATATGTTAGCACTTTTTTCGGGGATATTCCCTCTCATTTCAAGCAGCGAGAGAGCCCTTTCCCTCCTCTTTCGCCAACCCCTTTATAGGAAGCACCGCCTACCGTCTTTCCGCGATACGGCGTTTCCCGTTTCTCGCTGCCAAACACTCGCCCGCTTGCCACTAACGAAAAAGATCCCTCGGCTTCGCTCGGGATGACGATACGAGAAGAATGCGTTTCCCACACACTCTTTCTTTGCATGATGCACGGGATATCCATTCCCTACACTGTCATTTCGAGCGCAGCGAGAAATCTTTTTCGTCCCCTTTTTCCCACGACTCCTTCGCTAAGCCGTTTACGGGAAACACCGTCCCCGCCTTTCCTGCGATACGGTGTTTCCCGTTTTTCGCTATCGGACACTCGCCCTCTTGCCGCCAACGAAAAAGATCCCTCGGCTTCGCTCGGGATGACGATACGGGAAACGTGCTTTCTCAACACAATCTTTTCCCGATCTACGGAAATGCCCATTTCCCGCCTTTTTACTAGTTTATCTTTTATATCACGCTTATAATGAAATCAATCAACAGGAGGATACATATATGAACTACGTCTACATCTTAACTAACGCAGCACATACCGTCTTATATATCGGCGTTACAAGTAATCTTCCCAGACACCTTTATGAGCATAAGCATGAGCTGATAGATGGTTTTACCAAAACGTACCACGTCCATGAATTGATGTATGCTGAGCCTTATTCGGATATACGTACTGCCATTGCGAGAGAAAAGCAGCTCAAAAAGTGGGGCCGACAAAAGAAAAATAACCTCATCACAGAGAATAATCCCGATTGTATTGACTTGTCCGCAGACTGGCTTTCATAACTTTGGTGCATCGGACATCTTTGGAAAAACATATCCATTCCCTACACTGTCATTTCGAGCGCAGCGAGAAATCTTTTTCGTCCCCTTTTTCCCACGACTCCTTCGCTAAGCCGTTTACGGGAAGCACCGCCCCCACCTTTTCGCGATACGGTGTTTCCCGTTTTTCGCTATCGAACACTCGCCCTCTTACCGCCAACGAAAAAGATCCCTCGGCTCCGCTCGGGATGACGATACGGGAAGAACGCGTTTCCCACACATTCTTTGTATGATGCACGGAGTATTCATTCTCCACACGATCATTTCGAGCGTAGTGAGAAATGGTAATACAGGAAGAACATTTTCCCAGCGCACACTTTATACGATACAGCGGATATCCATTCCCCCCACACTGTCATTTCGAGCGCAGCGAGAAATCTTTTTCGTCCCCTTTTTCCACGACTCCTTCGCTAAGCCGTTTACGGGAAGCACCGCCTACCGCCTTTCCTGCGATACGGTGTTTCCCATTTCTCGTTGCCAAACACGCTCCCTCTTACCGCCAACGAAAAAGATTCTTCGGCTTTTCTGCTATCACACATACGGCGCTATACTGGTGTGCAAGAAAGATCCCTCGGCTTCGCTCGGGATGACGTTGCGTGAATACCGTTCCCTCAC
>ENA-UOJS01002613-UOJS01002613.1-human-gut-metagenome-genome-assembly--contig:-C74-NODE-2613-length-11793-cov-5.998722_pt1 | contig 11793 bp, 8 predicted proteins | sample MGYA00242355_ERZ723902 | MGnify/ENA metagenome assembly ERZ723902 | reverse complement strand
ATGGGTGCTGAGAACGTTACTGTTCAGAACGTGCCGTCTATGAGGGTGTCCAGGACCCGGGCGATCTGCGGGTCGGAAGCGTAAATTTTGCGCGGGTCGTAGGAAGGCATGATCTTTTCAAGCTCCTCTACCCTTGCGCCGAAGATGTAGTTGTTTTCTATTCCGGCTTCCTCGGCTATTTCAACGTTTGCGCCGTCGTAGGTTCCGAGCGTTACGGTGCCGTTGAGCATGAACTTCATGTTTCCGGTGCCGGACGCCTCGGTGCCCGCGGTGGATATCTGTTCGGAAATATCTGCGGCTGTAACCAGCTTTTCAGCGTAGGAAACGTTGTAGTTCTGAACGAATACAACGTTGATAAGACCCTTCACGGCCGGGTCGGAATTTACGAGCGCGGCAATTTCATTGATGTACTTGATGATGGCCTTGGCGCGGGCGTATCCGGGTGCGGACTTCGCGCCGAAGATGAATGTCGTCGGGTAGAAATCCTTAATGCTTCCGTCCTTTATCCCGAAGTAGATGTACATTATAGAGAACGCGTTCAGAAGCTGGCGCTTGTATTCGTGCAGGCGCTTTATCTGGATATCGAAAATGCTGTCGGCGTCGACGGCTGTGCGATCGTGCTCTGCGATGTACTCGGCGAGTGTGGCTTTCTTCGCGGACTTTATGCGGCTGAACCGGTCAAGCTGAGCGGGGTCGCCGGCGTATTTCTCAAGTTCTTTCAGGCGGGAGAGGTCGGTTATCCAGCCTTCGTCGCCGAGGAGGTCGGTGATCTGCGCGGAAAGCTCCGGGTTGCAGAGCGCTATCCAGCGGCGCGGCGTGATACCGTTCGTCTTGTTCTGGAAGCGTTCCGGATACAGCTCATACCACTCGGGAAGCGCATTGTGCTTGAGTATCTCGGTGTGGATACGCGCAACTCCGTTGGTGCAGCTTGAGCAGTAGATGGCCATTTTAGCCATGTGTACAACTCCGCCGGAAACCATCTTCATCTGGTCGATCTGTTCGCGGGGCATATTACGGCGGTACATATCCGCGATGAACGCCTCGTTTATCCGGAGTATCACGGAATAAACCTGCGGCAGCAGTTCCTCCATGAGGTCTGTGCCCCACTTTTCAAGAGCCTCCGGCATGATGGTGTGGTTGGTGTAGTTGAAAGTCTTCTGCGCGATCTCAAGGGATTTCTCGAAGCTTACGCCGTATTCTGTCATAAGCAGGCGGATAAGCTCCGGTATGGAGATAGTCGGGTGAGTGTCGTTGAGCTGAATTGAGTTGTACTCCGCGAAATCCTCAATTTTTCTGCCTGCCTTGAGGTGCTTCTTGAGCAGGTCGTGGAGGGAGGCGGCGCAGAAGAAGTACTGCTGTTTCAGTCGCAGCAGCTTGCCGGGACGTGCGTCGTCGTTCGGATAGAGGGTGCGGGAGATGTTCTCTGCTTCTATCTGGGCGCGGCATGCTTCCATATAATCCTGGCGGTTGAAAGCGTCGAAGTCGAACTCTTTGACCGGCTCAGCCTGCCACAGGCGCAGTGTGCCAGCAAAGCCGTTCTTGTAGCCGAATATCGGCATATCGTAGGGGACTGCCATGACGTCTCCGGTGGAGAAGTGCACCTTTACGGCGTCTTTCTCAACTCGTTTGCTCCACGGGTCGCCGAACTTTGTCCAGTCGTCCGCGTCCTCCTTCTGGAAGCCGTCGACGATGGACTGCTTGAACAGTCCGTACTTGTAGCGTATTCCGTAGCCGGTCAGCGGGAGCTTCATGGAAGCCGCGCTGTCCAGGAAACACGCTGCGAGCCTTCCGAGACCGCCGTTGCCGAGCGCTGCGTCCTCGATCTCCTCGAGGCTGCACAGGGACGCTCCAGCGGAGTTCAGCAGCGCCTCTGCGTCGTCGAGAAGCCCTAGGCACATCAGGTTGTTGTAGACCGCGCGTCCAACGAGGAACTCAGCGGAGAAGTAGCTTGCGGAGCGTCCCTTCGGGGCTGACTTCGCCATCACCGGAGCCGCCTGCTTCATTATGGAGCGCGCTAGTGCGTCATGGAGCTGCGGCGCGGTGGGCTTTTCGCCGTCTGTCAGCTCAGCGAGGTATTCGTCAAAATCCTTTTTCAGTAAATCCTTGTCGATCATAGGTGTCTCCTTTTTCAGCCGCATGCGCGGATATTATGGACATTCTGATTATAGCATAATTTCATGGAAATTTCAACCTCAATATCCGGGACATAGCTGCATACTATATAAATGACTACGTCGCTGCTCCCGCGGCTGACAGCCCATGACTGTTGACAGGCGGTATTTTTTCACTTGGATTTCACATAGTGTTGTGAATTTGGTGAAAAAATGGTACGAAGTGAATTAGAATTGGTCAAAATGCACATAATGCGGAATTCATTTTCTACATTGGGAATCCTCGTTTTTGGCGCGAAATCAGCCCAAAACGGCCTGTGAATGCTTGAAAATAGCGCAAAAATATGGTATAATCTAATATACTATAGTGGAGTATGGGGTGGAGTATGCCCTGTTTCCATGATCATATGCGGCACACAGTAAAGCCGCAGGGGGAATGGAGGTAATCCGGTGAAAAAATTCTCATATCAGGCCACCGACATCAACGGAAAAATTATCCGTGGACAGGAGATGGCGGAGGATTATCAGGATCTTCAGCAAAAGCTGAAGGAACGGAATCTGTATATCACGCGCTACCGCGATCTCGGCGCAAACGACGCGGTGGACGTGAAGTACAAGTTCAAAACCAAAGAAGTATCGTTCATCAGCCGTCAGCTGGCGTCGATGACTTCCGCAGGTCTTTCGCTTGTCAGGGCGCTCTACATACTTCAGGAGCAGCAGACAAACAAGAAGGCGAAGCGAGTGCTTCTGGATATCTATGAGGAGGTACAGAAAGGTAAATCCTTCTCGGAGGTTCTGGAATCCAAGCCGGGCGTTTTCCCGGATCTGTTCGTGAGCATGGTCGCAGCCGGTGAATCCTCCGGTACGCTCGACCAGATCCTCGTAAGAGTATCTGACCACTTCGCGAACGCAAACAAGACGAACAACAAGATCAAGAGTGCGATGGTTTATCCTATCATTCTGCTTGTCCTGGCTCTGGCGGTCATCGTACTGATGTTCACGATGATCCTGCCGACCTTCACCAGCATGATGGATCCGGAGGATATGACTCCGCTTTCAAAGGGCATGATCGCGTTCTCTGATTCGCTTATCAACTACTGGTACGTTTATCTTATCGTCATCGCGGCTATCGTGGTTCTGTTCTGGATATGCAGAAGAACTCCCGCAATAAAGCTCAGAATGGACGAACTTGTCCTCGGGATACCTAAGGTCGGAAAGCTTATTTCCACTATCTATACCGGACGTTTCGCGCGGAACATGTCCAACCTTTACGCAGCGGGTCTGCAAATGGTAGACTGCATTGAGAAGTCCGTATCCGTACTTGGTAATACCTATGTAACAAAACGCTTCGAGGAAGTTGTCGACAACATCAAGCTCGGTGAAAGCATGTCGAAGGCAGTCGAAAAGACTGAGATATTCGAGGGCATGTTCACCTCGATAATCTACGTCGGCGAGGAGTCCGGTACGCTGGATACCATCCTTTCAAAAGCGGCTGACTACTACGAGGAAGAGGGCGACACCGCAGTCACCAAGCTGGTCGGAATGCTCGAGCCTGTCATGATCATTATCATGGGCGTGGCTATCGGTCTGGTTCTGGCGGCTATATTCCCGATGCTCTACGGCGGTATGACCAGTGCGTCATAATCAACAACTACAGATTATTTTGAGGTGAAAATATGCTTTCAATTGATATTACTGACAGACAAATAAAGCTGGTCAGAGGCGTACACAGCGGTAACAAGATCAGAGTTCAGGACGCTGATATGCGTGAGCTGACCCTCGGTATGGTCTCCAACGGTTACATCACCGATGTCCCGATGGTAGCAGCCGAGCTTAACGATATCATCAAGACAAAGGGCATCACGGAGAAGGACGCTATCGTGTCCATTACTTCCAGCTCCATCGTTTACAAGGAAATGCTGCTCCCCAAGCCCAAGAGCCTTAAGAACACCGCTGCTATCGAGGCGATGATACAGGCGAACATGGGCGTTTCCAAGGAGTTCAACATCTCCTTCACCATCGCCGGCGAGACCGAGGACGAAGAGAAGAACAAGCTCATCAAGATCATTGCGACTGCCTGCCCGCAGCGCCTGGTTGACGGCTACGTAAGACTGTTGTCACAAATAGGTCTGACTCACAATGGAGTAAACATCGCGAACAACTCCGTAACGCGTCTTATCATCAACACTCCTAAGATGGCGGACAGAATGCCTATGCTGCTTATCCAGATAGATAAGGGATTCCTTAACATGAACCTTTACGAGGATAACCAGATCGTATTCTCCCGTTACTTCAACATCGATCCTTCAGATTACGACAACGCGCCTGACTATGTTATCCGTGCGCTTTCTGATAACCTGTTCAGAATGATCCAGTTTATCAAGAGCCGCAAGGGCGCAAAGCCCCTGAAGGAGATCATGTTCTACGGCGATACCGGAAACTTCATCGAGCTTTCCAACGCTATCTCCTCGTTCAACGTTCCGGTTCACGTTCTGGCGGCGCCTTCCACAGTCATCTCCATGGCTGAGATCGACTTCACAAAGTATGCTAACGCGATCGGCGCTATCTACCGCAGAAACAAGGATCTCGAGCACATAAACCTGCTGGAAGCTACCTCCGCGAAGGAATCCAAGGGCATGAACGGCTACCTGATGGCTCTTGCCGGAGCGTGTGTTGGCACGGTTGCCCTGGTCGGTGCTATCGTTATCGGCCTGAGCGCTATTGACAGCTCAATTCAGGGACAGATCTCCGAGATTCAGACTCAGATAGATAATCCTACCCTGCAAAACGATCTTTTCATAGTTACCAACCGTGAGAACATGCTCGCAGGCTTCCAGAGCTATAACGACAATGTAGGCTCAACTTCCCAGCTATTCAACTACATGCCGAAGGTGCAGACCTACATCATCAATAAGGTTTCCGAGCCTATCGAGTCTATCGTGAACAACGACGTTGAGCTTGATATCCTCAACATCAACATCAGCGACTACAGCGTTACCGTAACGTTCATGGGACGCAGCAACGGCGATCCCACGCCGATCCCTTCACAGTACGTTGACAAGCTCACCAATGAAGTAAAGACCAAGTACGGCGATCCGTATTTCCAGAATGTCAACTATTCCGGCTTCTCAAAGTCCAATTCTTCCATCGAGAATACATACCTTGACCTTTCTACCGGTGAGTCCAAGTATGATACTGTATTCACGTTCACTGTGAGCATGAATGTCAGACCCGGCTCCGATGAGGATCATGCAACTTCTATCGACCTTAATCCTCAGCCTGAAGAAAATGTGGAGGTAACTGAATAATGAAACTCAGTAAGCAGGAAAGAATTGCGGTTTTAGTGATCGCTGTAGTTATTTTACTCGGACTTGGCATATTCCTTTTCATCGTTCCTAAGTTTGAGGCGATCGGCACATCGTCCGCTTCGCTTCTCAATAAGCAGGTAGAGCTTCAGACTGACATCGACCGCGCCGCAACAAAGGAAAAGCTCGGCGAGGACGTAATCAACGCATACAACGACGGCCGCAATATCGCGGATATGTTCTTTGAAGAAATGAAGCCTTACGAGGCAGACAATGAGATCAGAGAGTTCATTCAGTACTGCAAGGACAACGGCGTGAACATCGCTGTTGATTCTCTGTCCATCGGCGCGCCTACCGTTTCAACTCTGGGCGTAAGCTTCTCTACCGAGCCGGTTGTAGAATATGACCTCAAGACATATGCTACACAGGGTCAGGAGCCTTCCGCAGAGGAGCTCGAGGCTCTGAACAGAGAGACGATCATGCAGGCTGCGCTTGCAAGCACACAGGCTGTGGGCTCCATTGACGTAAGCTTCACAGTTACCACTCTCAATTCCGATGATATGCTGAAGTTCATTGATATCATCAATGATTACTACAAGCAGGAGGACGGCGGCATGATGAGAAAGGCGATCCGTCTTTCAAATGGTCTGTCCATTACAGACACCGACGTTGAGAAGAAGTACGCAGACTATGTTGACGACCTGACTGCAAAGGCAGAGAAGGACGGCAAGAACCGCCTTGAAAAGGACACCGGCAAGACTGTAGGCAAGCAGGATCAGAACGCCAACAATAACAACGCTGCTGATGACGGCGACGGGGAGACCGCGAACACCAACAACAATAACAAGAACGACGACAAGACCACCACATTTGAGGAGAACGTATGCCAGGTTGACGTTACTCTGACAATGTACAGCATTGAGCGCATGCAGGATCCTACCGAGCAGCTCTCTGCACAGAACAATCAGTAATCGCCCTTAGGAAGTAACACTTTTTGGAGCAAGGGATTATAATGAATCGTTCCCCTGCGCCGCTCAGCATGGGAATACCGGCGGCGCAGGAAGGCGCTGCGTGAGATGCATTGGAGGTAATCAAAAATGAAACACGCATTGAGAAAGTATCTGTCACCGTGCGGAAGCGCATTGTTCATGGTAGTAAGCACCATGGCTGCGCTTACCGTTCTTGTGACTGCGATGTACATGTCTGTGCTATCGTCCAGACAGGTGCAGTATGCAACGTTTGATCAGGAGCAGGCGTATGTTACTTCTACGTCAGTGGCTGATATTTTTACTGCATATATATCTGACAGCAAAAATGCAAGCACTACGATAATGAAGAAGATCAGCACAATGAAAGCGGGTCAGACTATAACCACAAACGGCAACGACTTTGCCGCTTTCGGCGGAACGAAGGAAGACTCTGCCATTGGCGCATACACGGTTGATATCAAGCGTCTGAACAATGAGACAATATCCGGCGTGGACTGGAATGTCTACGACGTTGCAGTAACGGTTCAGAAGAATGGTATTGCTGAGACCACGCATTCTCTGGTTCGTTCTAAGAATGGCGAACCCACGCAGATGGAGCCTATCGACCGATTCTTTACCAGCACGGGATACCTTCCTAACGATGTGTGGATCTCGTCTGTTACCACGGACTCCACTCTTTACTGCGATAACGAGTACACCATATTCTCAAAGGATAAGTACGCTTCCGGCGACGGCGACGTAAATATCAACATGGATATCGTATGTGCTGGCGCAGCACTGTTCAACGACAAGACCACTATAAAGCCCGTTTCAAAGCCTATGACCTGGATATTCGGCAACAACGTCACCTTCGGTCAGGGCTGTACGATATCAGACTTTAATCTTGGTACATCCTCCGAGAACGGAAAGATCATAGTAGGCGGCGATATGACGCTTGAAGGCAACAATGCCGGTAAGACATTCCCGGCAAACGTTGACGTTTACGTTATGGGCAACCTTTATCTCGGAAAGAATGTATATGCATTCTTCAACGGAAACCTCTATGTAAAGGGCGATATAATCGCTGAAAGCGACAAATCTCACAGCTTCAGCAGCGTTTATGTGAACGGTACTATGAAGCAGAGATCCGGAGACGATATCAAAGGTACCCTGAATAATAAGGGTACATGCCCGGACAATGTAATGACAGATGCGGAAAACATTATGAACTCCAGAATCGGCGGTTCCGTGTTCCCGAAGTGGCAGGCAGAGACTGCCGGCTTACCTATAGAAAACATCTACTTCAACACCGATGATACCAATCAGGGCGCAAGCGCGAAGTACATCCACTATATCGACCACGACTGCACGATAGGCAATGTTAAAGATATATATGGCGGCTCCGGTGACAGCGTAAACCTTACTATAGTTATCGACACTGGCGACGACCCCCAGGGAGTCCGCACCCTTTCTGTAATGCCCAACTGCGACGACGTCGGAGTTGACGACACGTTTATGTGGTATCCCGAGGCTTCGCCTTCCGGCGGTAAGACCATCACGATTCTCACAGTCGGACAGGGTACTCTTGTAATCGATGTTCCTGACGGCGTTACCTATCAGGCGTCCGACCAGGAGTTCTTCGGTCACATTGCATGGTTTATGATCGCCGGCGGAAGCATAAAGGAAACCGCTAAGGGCGCTCCGTATTTCAGCAGAAACACCTCTCTCAGCCCTGGTCTGCAAAGCCAGATCCACAATAGCAGCTTCATCCTCCAGGAAGATGACGGAACATGCAGCTACAGAAAGGTCGGCTCCGGTAAGGACTCCTACTATGTATGCGATTCCCACGGCGGTTCTTATGAAGAACACAATGTAAAGACCGTAGAGGAAGGCAAGAAAGATACTCTTTGCGTGGGAAGAATCCTCAAGGATAAGATCGACGCTTATTATGTTTCCCATGCAAGCGTAAAGAGCAATATTGTTGACTATTATTCCAACTATTTCGGTGAGTTCCGTAACGGCAGCAGCGGCTATTCTTTAGGCAGCTATTATCCGAACGTGAACATATTCGTTATCTCCGTGCTTGAAAATGCTGATATCCAGTTCGGTTGCAAGAAGTCCGATAATTCGAGCATTATGGAGAATGTATACTGCGGATATGTTTATGCTCCGTATATGACCTATGTATCCATCGGTTCCGGCGGCGGTCTTAAGAATGTCGGCGGTCTGATAGTATCTGATATCGCGCTCAGCGGTGCGTATGAATATATCTTCGCACAGCCGGAGCGTACAATAACTCAGATAAGCGGAGAGGATATGGAAGCGCTTCAGCCCAGCGGAAGCAGAACATGGCGTGTTCATGGTTATTGATCCTTGAAGGGGAGTGACAATATGTTAAAAAAATTCTTATCCCGTCGGGGCTTCACCATCGTTGAGGTACTTGTTGCGTTTGTTATCTTCTCGATAATGGCGGCGATGATCGCAATGATTCTGAATACGACCGTGAGAACAAAGCAGGAAAATATTGTCCTTGAGGACGAGATAGCAAACCAAAAGGAAAAATACTATCTCAACACCCAGGATATGACCTATTCCTCCAAGGATGGAACGATACAGCTCAACTTTGACGGCGGCGGACAGGTCGACATCGACTATTCAATAGGCAATCCTAACAAGGATACCGACGATCATTATGTAGAGCTTGACTATTACATCGGAGACGTTGATTATAACGCGATGTACAACAACAAGGGCAAGGACGGCGACTCGGGAGTCGGCAGCGTTATGGAGCGACTTGACTCCCGCATTTACGGCACAAGCGGTATCGAGGACATCTACATCAAGGTCAAGGATCTTGGAGCAGTGGACGGCGGACACAGATATGAATTTGACGTGCTTCCGGTTTCCTCGACACTGGCAGGCGCGCAGTATGAGTTCCATGCTCAGTTCAAGATGCTGTTCCCCGCTAAAATAGTTGATTATGGTTACATCCATCATATAGACAAGAAGCCTATTAATAAGGATGAAGGCTATAACTACAACTTCAACCTGGCTACTCCTACTTCCAACGTGCTTTGCATAGGAAGCAGAATGTCAAAGGATACCTCGATATTCAGCGATACTGACACGGCTTACAAGAAGCTCTGGGTTACTCTGGATTCTGAGATCGACATCAGCGACCTGAATAAGATATTCGGAACCAGCGGCACCGATCAGACCTCCAATAAGAGCGGCGACGTTTACCACTTCACCCCTTATATCGAAAAAGTCGAGGAGGGAAAAGAGGGTCCGCATGACGACCCCGGCACTATCAAGCATGTAAACATCTTCGGTGCATTCCCCAAGAAATCTACACCGAAAACTCCGGAAGCTCCTACGAATGAAGCAACAACAGAATCGTAAGGAGGGCAGATATGAGATCTATCATCAGGCTTCTCAAGAAGCTGAATAAGGGTGGATTCACCCTCGTTGAGGTCGTTGTATCTGTGGCTTTGCTGGCTATTCTCATGGGCGGCATGATGATGTTCATTGCGCCCATAGTAAGGAACTTCAATGATAACCAGAAGGATCAGTCGGCACAGAGTGTTGCGGCCTGCATCAACGATTATATTGTTCACAGTATTCGCTATGCGACCCAGGTCGCTGTGTTTTCCAACACGGACTATGCTACGCTGATGAGTAACTCGGCAAATCTCGACAGAATCAAGTCGATGAACGATTACTGCAATTCTGCCAACAGCTCTAACCAGGCGTATCAGCTAAAGTGCCTCAGTCTGAAGTACGACGCTGCAACCAGCATGTATTATCTGTATGAGGAAAAGGTTGACAGCACGTCCAACGGCAAGATTTACGAGGATAAACCAGGCGTGGACGCTTCCAAGAAACCCAGGAAGGTGTTCAGCGACTGCTTCTACAACGATCTGTACATGACGTTCGAGATAGTCCAGCCTGAAAACGGCGACTACGGCAAGATCGATAGCGCGCCTCTGTTAAGAAATGACGCACTCAAGTTTACGATCAATGCTTACAGGGACTCCGCACGTCAGACCATGATCTATTACGGAGAGGGCATCTCGGAGATGAGAAACATCAAGGGAATGCTCAAGCATGGCGGAAAGGCTGAGGATTACAATATCACAGTTTCCCCGGCGAGCCCGGTATCCTTTGACGCAATGGCAGACGGAGATCCGCGCGATATCTACATCTATTATATCAAGCGTACCCTCGCCGTTACACCCACAACGCCATAATAAAAAATTCCGCACCGCCTTAAATGTGCGGTGCGGAATATATTATGGTTACATTATCAGCCCGGGAACATCAGGCTGACGTACCAGTTGATGACCTGGCTTCCGAACAGGAATGCGTATGCGATTCCTATTGCCAGGAACGGTCCGAATACCATTCGGCGGGAGTACTTCACCTTTTCGATAAGATCCTCCTTGATACGAATGCGGAACGTGCCTTCCCTTTCGGTGGTTATCTGCTCGCGTACTGCGCGGCTGAGCGCAGATTTATCCGGCAGACCCTTCCATGCGTCTTCGTCCAGGAACTCCCACTCAATGTCGGTGGTTCCGCCTGAGATGCTGCCGACGATAACGTCGCTGCAACCTTCCTTGACGTATCCTACGTCGCTGTCGAGCTGCTGCTGATACCAGTCGGTCACGATCTGGCGGATCTGTTCGGTTACTTCCTGCTCCGCCTTTTTATCACGGAACTTCTTGACGATACCGTAGATCGCGCCGAGCACGATACCAACGAACAGCGCCGGGAATACGCGGTAGCCGAGGAGCAGCGAGGCTCCGAGCATGAGCTGGAGGTCTCCTCCGCCCATTCCGCCGACGAGTACCAGAATGAAGAACATCACAGCTACAACGCCGAGGGAAATAAGGCGCTCATACCACGGTGCGAGCATTTCAGGTCCCCACGGAATGAAGAACGATGCGATGCCGAGCACGCCGACGGTTATGCTGCACCAGTAGGGTATTTCGAAGTGGTCGATGTCTATGCCGCTGAGTACTATAAGTACGGCGAACAGGACGCACGCTACGGCGAATTCCCATGAGAAGCCGTATACCAGGTAGGCTCCGAGGTAGGAGACTGCACAGACCGCTTCCATGATCATGTAGCGTGGAGAGATCTTTGAACCGCAGAACCGGCACTTTCCGCGCAGAATGATCCAACTGAAGAGCGGGAACATATCGTACCATTTCAGGCGGTTTCCGCAGGAAAAGCAGTGCGACGGCTCGGTGATTATCGACTGCTTCAGCGGCGTGCGGTATATTACCACGTTGAGGAAGCTTCCGATAACAGAGCCAAACACGAATACGAAAACACAGGTCACGATGTAAATAGCTGTTGTCATTATCATGACTCCTTTCTGAAAACTGATTTCATTGTACCATAAAC
>ENA-UOJS01002610-UOJS01002610.1-human-gut-metagenome-genome-assembly--contig:-C74-NODE-2610-length-11821-cov-10.721571_pt1 | contig 11821 bp, 7 predicted proteins | sample MGYA00242355_ERZ723902 | MGnify/ENA metagenome assembly ERZ723902 | reverse complement strand
AGGGGGGAGTCGGAACACCCCTCCCTGCCTCTGGCCCAGCGGAGCGTCTTTGCACACTTGCGGCAAGTAGGAGCTTTCCGGTCAAACCGCAAAGCTTCCCGCCACGCAAAAAAGCTCCCCCTTTCGGGGGAGCTGGCATCGCGCAGCGATGACTGAGAGGGTTTGTTACCCAAACAGAACCACGGCGTAGCTTACGCCGTCCTTTACCACATAAGCAACGCCAAGCTTGGTCTTGCCCTTTGCGGCTGTGGTCATGGCTTCGGGGTAAATGTCGACCTTCGGCAGAACAAAGCAGATATCCGCTTTGTTGTTTTGCAGCGTGCAGTCGATGTCAAAGCCCGGGGTAAAGTCATCAGTGCCCAGAATGCCCATACCCATGTTTTCAAACGCAGTGGCGTAGCGCTGCTGCTCCAGACAGGTTTTTACTTCTGCAACTTTGTCTATACTGGCCCAGCGGTAAAGCTCGGTCTTGCCCTCGCTCGGTTTGCAGGACTGCTCAGTGCCGGCGACCCAGCTTGCGATGGTATAGGCTTTGTCGCTCAGTTCCTCGCTGTAGCTCACCTTGAATCTATCGCACAGCGCCTTTGCGCTTTCAGCAGTGGAGCGCTTCGGCCCCATGGGCGCACCCACGCTGGCATCGCAGGCGGTGAACACGGTCAGTGCCATCAGGCCGACCAGCAGACAGGCCAGTAATTTCTTCCAGTTTTTCATAGAACGATGCTCCTTTCCGTTCCGGGGTCGTTGCGGGTCTGCATCCGCACGGACGCAGTTCTTTTTGCTTTCTTCTGCATCCATGATACCTTTTTTTAGCAGGAAATGCAATCATTTTGGCGTAAAAAAACAGGCTGCCGTGCAAAAAACACGGCAGCCTGCGAAAAAGGCTTTATTTTGCGTACTCCACAGCGCGGCTCTCGCGGATGACGTTGACCTTGATCTGGCCGGGGTAATCCAGCGTATCTTCGATCTTCTTGGCGATGGAGCGTGCCAGCAGGATGACCTGATCGTCGCTGATGACGTCGGGCTTGACCATGATGCGCACTTCGCGGCCTGCCTGCACGGCAAAGGCCTGCTCCACGCCCTCAAAGCTGGAAGAGATCTCCTCCAGATTTTCCAGACGCTTGACATAGCTCTCCACGTTCTCACGGCGGGCACCCGGGCGGGCAGCGCTGATGGCGTCGCAGGCCTGGATGATGAATGCCAGCGGGGTCTTGGGCTCCACGTCGCCGTGGTGGGCCTCAATGGCGTGGATGATCTGGGTGTTCTCCTTGTACTTGCGGCAGATGTCCACGCCGATCTGGACGTGGCTGCCCTCGATCTCGTGATCCAGTGCCTTGCCGATATCATGCAGCAGACCGGCGCGGCGTGCCATGGTGACGTTCACGCCCATCTCGCCTGCCAGCAGACCAGCCACCCAAGCCACTTCCATGCTGTGGGTCAGGGCATTCTGGCCAAAGCTGGTGCGGTACTTCAGCCGGCCGATCAGCTTGATCAGGTCGGGGTGCAGGCCGTGGATGCCCAGCTCCATCACCGCACGCTCGCCCTCGCGCTTCATCTGCAGTTCCAGATCGTGGCGGCACTTTTCCACCGTCTCCTCGATGCGGGCGGGGTGGATGCGGCCATCGCCGATCAGGCGCTCCAGCGTCATGCGGGCCACCTCGCGGCGGGTCTGGTCGAAGGAGGACAGGGTAATGGCCTCCGGGGTATCGTCGATGATCAGATCCACGCCGGTAGCGGTCTCCAGTGCGCGGATGTTGCGGCCCTCGCGGCCGATAATGCGGCCCTTCATCTCATCGCTGGGCAGCGGCACCACGCTGACGGTGGTCTCGCTGCAATGGTCGGCAGCGCAGCGGCTGACGGCCTGTCCGATGAGGTTGCGGGCGATGTTATCGCAGTTTTCCTTCAGGTCGGTCTCGTAGGCGGCAACGCGCACGGCCTTTTCGTGGGTCAGCTCCTCGTCCACCTTATGCAACAGCACCTCGCGGGCGTCCTCCTGGCTCAGGCCTGCCAGCGTTTCCAGACGCTCCATCTCCTTGGCGCGCAAAGCGTCGATCTCTGCCAGACGCTCCTCGGCCTCGGCGGCGCGCTTTTTCAGCTCTTCTTCCTTCTTTTCCAGCGCTTCGGTCTTGCGGTCCAGCGCCGTTTCCTTCTGGTCGATGCGGTTCTCCTGACGGCTGATCTCCGCACGGCGCTGCTTGATCTCCTTGTCGGCCTCTGCCTTCTGGGCATCGACCTCGGCTTTCAGACGGAAAGCCTCGTCCTTTGCTTCCAGAACCGCTTCCTTGCGCTTCTGGTCGGCGGTCTTGATCGCCTCGTTCACCAGCCGGGTAGCCTCGGCCTCAGCGCTGCCGATCTGGGCTTCGGCGGTCTTTTTACGGTTGTTGTAACCAATAAAATAGCCCGCAGCCACGCCGACAGTAGCAACGATCAAGGCCACGATCACTCCGATCGCGGTCATTGCGTTCACTCTCCTTTGTTTCAATTCAATGCAAAATTAAAAGCAGGAGACGCTGCGCAGCAGGACACGGGCAATGATATAGAAAGAGCTTTCAATGCAAAAAGTGACACCAAAACCATACGCACCACCCAAAACCGGCGGCACGGGCAAAAGCATACGGCTTTTCTCTCTACGGTTCCATTTTATATCAAACAGGCACACTTTGCCTGAAACGGGTACAGGGTCACACTGAAACCTGCGTACAGCGTCTTTGATTCCATACTACTAAATATAGTACGAAACATTTGCCCGCTTGTCAAGAGGAAAACCCTGCCCGCAGAACATTTTGTGCAGAAAAACAAAAATAAGATGGCTGCGGCAGGCACCCCCTCAGTCATCGCTGCGCGATGCCAGCTCCCCGGCGTGACTGAGAGGGTCTCCCCAAACCAAAAAGGCTGCCCCGGGTAACGGAGCAGCCCTTCTGGCTTATGATGAGAAGAAGAAAATGAAGGAGATGTCTTATTATTTGGCGGCTTTTTCGCCCTCCGGGAAGATGATCTTATTCACAAAGAAGAAGATGACCATGGAGATACCGCCGTTGAGGACGGTGGTGCCGATGTTGTAGATGAAGTCCGGTACCAGCAGGCCTGCCACCGCCACCCAGATGCAGTTGATGGAGTTGACGATGCAGGTGATGATGCAGAAGGCCAGCACATACCAGCCGATCTGTTTTGCCAGATTGCCCTTGCTGCGGAACACAAAATTGCGCTGGATGGGGAAGTTGATGCACTCGCCGATGACCATGGCGATCATGTAGGCGCAGAAGTAGGGCAGACCGCCGTGGGCGGCATCGTAGCCGAGGATGTTCCATTTGAAGGTCTCGCCGAACAGGGTGATATCAATGCCCGGCCAGCCGAAATCCACCACCGGCAGGCTTGCAAAGGCCTTGGGCAGAAATTGCAGCAGCAGGTACTTGAACACCGTGATGAGGTTGGACACGATGACGAACAGGCCGCCCTCGCGCACCCACTTGGCAGCGGCGGGGTGCTTTGCCGCAAAGTTATTCCAGAAATTCATAGCCTGCTTCCTTTCAGCTGTTTTTCAGACGCTCTTCCATGCGGCTGTTCAGCACGAGGTTCTTCACAGCCTCCACGATCACCCGCACAAGACCGATGATCCAGAAGCCCTGCAGCTCCATCACGATGCCGTCCACCATGCCCATGCTGATGGCGCCGTTGGTCATTTTGGCCAGCGCACGCAGAGGCATATTGTACTGGAACAGGATGTTCAGGTCGGGCTTGCCCTTTTTGATGCTGCGGCGCAGCAGGGCACCCAGTACCGCCGCTGCCAGCCAGCCGATGGGGCTGCGTCCGTGTCCCATCTCGCCCAGCGTCATGTTGCGGTCGATGCGCACTTTGTTCTCCGGGATGGCATGGCCCAGCAGCGCCTCAAACTCCGCGTCCGGCACGTTCTGCACCTGCGCAGTGCGGTAATGTGCAAGGTCTTTGCCCGCATAGGGGTCGGGTGCGCCGGTGCCCGCCACCGTGACAGCGGCAGTCAAGCGGATATCGGCGCTGGAAGCGCCTACCAGCAGCTGATAGCTGCCGCCCTCCACCTCCCAGCGGTCGGTCTTGACGTTCCAGTAGCGGAACGCCTTGTCGTCCAGCGGGATGGTGACGGTCTTGCTCTCTCCGGCTTCCAGCTGCACCTTGGCAAAGCCCTTCAGCTCCTTAACGGGGCGGAAAACCTTTGCATCCGGCTTTGCCACATACAGCTGCACCACCTCGGCACCTGCACAGCTGCCGGTGTTGGTGACAGTCAGGGTCACGCCCTTTTCGTCTGCTTTCAGGTCACTGTACGCAAAGCTGGTGTAGCTCAGGCCGTAGCCGAAGGGGAAGGCGGCGGGCACACCGGCGGTGTCGTAGTAGCGGTAGCCCACATACAGACCCTCGCGGTACTCCACAGTGGGGCCGTCGCCGCCGAAATGCGCTTTTGCAGGGGTATCGGCGTAGCTGCGCGCCCAAGTCTCAGCCAGCTTACCGCAGGGGTTCTGCGCGCCGGTGAGCACCTCGACCAGTGCGCCCGCACCGGCCTGACCGCCCAAGCAGCCGTAGACCAGCGCCTTGCAGTCCTTGACCCAATCGCTTTCCAGCGAGGAGCCTGCACTCAGCAGCACCACCACGTTGGGGTTTGCCGCCGCCACAGCCGCCAGCAGCTCCAGCTGGTTCTCTGCCAGCTTCATGTCGGCGCGGTCGATGCCCTCGCTCTCCTTGATCTCGTCCAGACCCATGCACAGCAGCACCACGTCGGCGTTCTTTGCCAGCAGCACCGCCTCGGCCTTCAGCGTCTCGTCGGGCTTGCCCTGCCGGTCAAAGCCCTTGGCGTAGCCGACGCTGTTCAGGCCGCTTTCGGCAAGGCAGTCCAGAAAGGAATCCACCTTGATGGAGTTGACGGCGCTGGAGCCTGCACCCTGATAGCGGGGCGTTTGGGCAAAGTCGCCGATGACCGCCACCTTCTCCCCCTTTGCAAGGGGCAGCAGGCCGGTTTCGTTCTTCAGCAGCACGATGCTCTGGGCGGCAGCCCGGCGTGCCAGTGCGTGGTGGGCATCGGCATCGAACTTGCCGGGTGCGGCGTCCACCGCCGCCTTGGTGGTGAACACCAGTTCCAGCAGCTCGTCCAGCCGGGCGTCCACGTCCGCTTCGGTGATCTTGCCGGTCTGCACCGCCTTCATCAGCTCCCGGATGGCGTCCCCGCCGGGGGCGGGCATTTCCAGCGTAGAGCCGTTCTTTACGCCGAGGGCGTGGTCGTTGCTGCCGCCCCAGTCGGTGACCACTGCGCCGTCAAAGCCCCAGTCCCTGCGCAGGACATCCATGAGCAGGTGGGCGTTCTCGTTGGCGTAGGTGCCGTTGACAAGGTTATAGGCGGACATGATGGTCTTGGGCTGCGCCTCTTTGACCACCATCTCGAAGCCGGTCAGGTAGATCTCCCGCAGGGTGCGCTCGTCCACGATGGAATCCGAGGCCATACGGCGCAGCTCCTGACTGTTCACGGCAAAGTGCTTGGGGCAGGCGGCAATGCCGTTTTTCTGGATGCCGCGGACGTAGGCCGCCGCCATCTTACCGGCAAGGTAGGGGTCCTCCGAGAAATACTCGAAGTTGCGGCCGCACAGCGGGCTGCGCTTGATGTTCAGGCCGGGGCCCAGCAGCACCGACACGCCCTGTGCCGCTGCTTCTTCGCCCATGGCTGCGCCCACAGCCTCGCCCAGTGCCGGGTCCCAGCTGTTGGCAACGGTGGCCGAGGTGGGGAAGCAGGTGGCGGGCACACTGGGGTTCAGGCCCAGATGGTCGGCCGCGCCCGCCTGCTTACGCACGCCGTTGGGGCCGTCGGACAGGGTAATGGCCGGGATGCCCTTGCCCGGCAGCGCCCGGGTGGTGAACACCGTGCCGCCGCTCAGCAGGGCGCATTTTTGTTCCAGGCTCAGTTTTGCAATAATATCCTGATATTTCACGGGGAAATCTCCTTTCAGTAGAAACGGTATTGCCTTTGGAAACAGGACCACGCATAAGGAGAAGAAGCGTGATTCTGTTTCCAAAAGGGAACACGGCTGCGGGTCGTAACTGCCGTGCAGCCGTGTTCCGGGATTAGAAGAAAGACAGTTTTGATTACGGGTCAGTACTTATGCCTTACTCACATCCGCACCTGCATTGGTATTAGCCAGCGTTTTATTATACTTGCGGCGGCGAAGAATCACCACAACACCTGCCAGAACCAACACATAGACAATCACACTGCCTACCAGTGCAGGCGTGCGCCACATAGGCACAGGCGCATCTACATCTACACCGTAGCTATTCGCCAGCGTATACAGATACTGATGTGCAGCTTCGCGCATCTTCAGCTGACCGGTAGCAGTCTGGCTCAGGTTATCGAAGGTCTTAGTGCCCCAGCCAAACAGCAGACTGGTACCACCTGCCAAGACAGCTTTTTCAATATCCATAAAGCCATGCTCCTCGTTGTTATCCGTAATCACAGTGCCAATAAAGCCCCATTCATTACGCAGAACATTGGTCAGTAGTGCAGTACTTGCACCGGCCCAAGTAGTACCAATATTATTGTAGGAAGACATCACAGCCGTGCTGCCGCCTTCCTTCACAGCCTTTTCAAACGGCACGAAGTAAATTTCACGCATTGCCTGCTCATCGGCCCAGGTGCACAGACCATAATGACGCCAGGTTTCACGCTCATTCAGTGCAAAATGCTTAATGTAGCAGTACATACCATTTTTCTCTGCCGCACCAACCGTAGCAGCGGACATGGAACCAGAAAGGAAGCCATCCTCAGAATAGTACTCAAAGTTACGGCCAGCAAATGCATTGCGGTGGGTATTAGCACCAGGTGCATACCAGCCGGAAATATTCCACGCCTTTCCTTCCTGCGAGATTGCATCACCAAATTCAGAAGCCAGGTCTACATTCCAAGTAGCCGCCAGCAGAACTTCTGCCGGATAAGTAACCGTCTTATATGTGCAGGTACCCATAAAGGCATCGAACACATAACTCAGAGCGGCAGGTCCGTCCATTTCATAAGTCTGTCCCTTACCGATATTATCAACTGCTGCACTTCCCCAGCCATCTGCGCCCAGCAGTTTGTACATATCATCAAGGGTCAGCTGATCCAGCAGCTTATCCCACTGTGCATCATCATAGGCAAGGCCTTCCATGTCTTTCAGAGTAAGGCCATTCTTTGCACCAAAGGTCGGCGCAGTGTCATCTGCATTCACATAGCTATCATCCACTAACAGCGCATTGTTGAAGGCTTCCAGCTGTTCAGCAGTTGCTTCCTTGCTGGTACCGGGAACGATCTGCCAAGTGTCACGGTTGAGGTAAGCCACATCACCAGCTGCATCATCAAACTGATTTGTTGCTACCACTTCGTCCGAAGAGCGCTTGCCGACATACTTGCAGTTTTCCACACCACTGCCAAACGCACTGTCCTGGAACACTTCATTCTCAGCAACATTGCAGGTCATGGTCAGATTATCTTTCACCGTATGAGAATCCGTACGCAGAGAAATCTGATACTCGCCAGCTTCCAGCACGTAGGAACCGGTAGAAGTGTAGTACTTCTGTGCATCATAAGAAGCCATCTGCTCTACCGGCATAGAAATCGTAACCGTTTCCGTTTCGCCCGGCTGCAATTCCTTCGTCTTTGCAAAGCCGCCCAGTACTTCGCCAGCCTTCTGCAAGCCGCTGCCGCCTTCAGCTGCACTGTAATAGGGCGCACTGTAATACAGCTCCACAACATCTTTGCCAGCCACATTGCCAGTATTGGTAACTTTGACATTCCACTCCAGCGTATCCTGTGCGGTAACGGTGGTCGGAATCGTGTTTTCCAGTTCCCAGTCAAAGCTTGTGTAGCTCAAGCCATAGCCAAAGGGGAACTGCACTACATCATTGTAGGAAAGTCCCGTCAGATTTTCTCCTTCACGGGTAGTGTAATCGTAGCTTTCACGGGTTTCGTAATAACGATATCCAACATAAATGCCTTCCTGATACTCTACAAGGTAGGCAGGATGACTTTCGAAGTTTTTGAAGCAGTCATTAGAGTTGGTATACTCAAAGGTATCAAAGTTGTAGTAAGAAGGGGTCGTTTCTACTGCATAAGGGTAGATATCCGGCAGACGGCCAGAGGGGTTGACTGCACCCGTCAGAATGTTGACAATTCCAATCGTGCCCACATCACCGGGATCACCGATCCAGAGGGCTGCATCAACGCCTTCATCATTCAGGAAGCCCAGTTCCATAGCACTGCCCGAATTGATCAGAACGATAACATTATCAAATGTCGCTTCTGCCTGTTCCAGCAAAGACTGTTCCGCGCTGTTCAGTTCCAGATAATGCTTGCTCTGATCCGGTGCATACGAGGTATTTTCAGCCATCGAAGTGGGCAAGTCATTGCCTTCACCGCCCTTGCGGGAGAACACGACCACAGCAGTATCCGAAAAATCCTTCATTGCTTCAAATGAGCAGTCTCCAGTATACTGGTACTCCACACCCATGTCCTTAGCCAATTCCTCGGTTGCAGGCAGTTCCGGGATGGAAAAATCAACAGAGAATGTATTTCCGCCTTCGTTGTTTTTGGGGCTGTAGAGATTGACCAGATTTTGATTCACTTCAAAACCTGCATCCGTAAAGGCTTTTACAAAATCTGTCCGGTTTGCAGTGTAGCTGCTGCCACCGGAACCCGTACCGCCATAAACCGGATTTGCGGAAGCATAGCCCAGAAGATTGATTTTTCGGTTTGTTCCTGCCAACGGCAGAGCGCCGTCATTTTTCAGAAGGACTGCGCCTTCCTCCTCGATTTTCTGAGCCACTGACAAACCATTTGCATAAGATGTTTTTTGCAATTCCGGGTCTCCATTCTGGCCAGGGAATGCCTTGTCCAGAGAACTAGGAAACACACCAAACATTGCTACATCTGCCACTATTCCAACTGCCAGTAAGAGTGCTGTAACAGCTGTCAGCAACTTTGTGGGCTTTTTGTTGTTCGGATCGCGCTTCATTGTGTTGTCTCCTCCATATTCTTTTATATTTTTTGGGCCGTACCCAACTGTGACCCCATTATAACGAATATTTGCGCATCGTTATCATCTTTTGCACAATCTGTCGTTTTGGATACACAGTTTGCAAAAGTTACAATAATGTTTCAAATTCTATTGTGCTAATATACAAATATTGCCGCATTATATTTGTGCACCCTGCCAGACAACAAAAAAACGGCAGGGGATACCTGCCGTAAAAATATTATTGCTTTTGGGGCAGCGGAAATAAGATCCGCAGGGTGCACCAGTTGTTTTCCCAGTGCAGCGTCATGCTGCCGCCGTGCTGCCCGACGGTGGTGCGGACGCTTTTCAGGTCCGACCCCTGCTGCGGCAGGCCGTCCGCATCCAGCGCGGGGGCAGCCTCTGTATAGTGCTCGAACCGCAGCATGGCAAAGCCGCCCTGACTGTACACCGCCACCTTGATGAGCCGTTTTTCGGGGTCCGGCTCGGCGCGGACGGCGGCAATGGCGTTGTCCAGCGCCACACCCACGATGGTGCACAGCTCCCGGATGGTGAGAAAGCCCAGCATCCTGCCGTCCGCTACGCTGGTGATGGTAATGTTCTCCTGCTGGCATTCCATGGTCTTGGCGGTAAGGATGGTATCCAGCACCGGGTTGCCGGTCTTGTTCTCGGCCTCGTACTGGCGGATGTTCTGCTCCATGGCGGCAATGGCGGCGTTCTGCTTGGTCTGGTCCTGCTCCTCCCGGATGCGGGCAAGCTGGACTTTCAGTTCATGGTACCGCCGGTTGATGAGGTTGATGCCCTCCTTGCTGCGCTTGTACTGCTCGTACTGGCGGTGCAGCACCTCGTCCATGGCGGCAAGCTCGCCGTGCAAAGCGTTCTCCCGCAGCTGCTCGTGCTGCACGGTCAGGATCAGCACGCCGGAAAAATCCACCAGGGTGCGGATGGAAAAGATGCTCATATTGATCTCGCTGCCCGGCAAAAAGCCCAGATTGCTCACCGCAAAGGCGGTCAGCGCCAGCATGACCGCCGTCAGGGCGGCGCTGCCGCTGATCTGCAGATGCCCGGCAGGCTGGGGTCTGATGTGCAGCAGATAGCTCATCCCCCCGAACAGCGCCCCGTACACCAGCGCCAGCAGCAGCAAAGAAAGGAGCTCCCACGGGCTGCGGGCGGGCCAGAGGGCGCAGTGCAGCTGCCACTCCACGCTGGCGGCAAGCTCTGCCAGAATAAACGCCCGGGCGCAGTGATACCCGGCCTCCAGCAGGGTGATGCTCCACACACCCCATAAATATAAGTAGGAAAGCCCGATGGCCGTCACCATGCAGGGGATCCAGAACCTGCCGGGCACGTTGCCGGTCAGCCCCAGAAAGGCGGACAGCACCACCGCCCACAGCAGGGTGACCCCCACGGTAACTGCCTTGGAAAAGCGGGGTGCAAGCGCCGGTGTGACCAGCAGTACCGACAGACACTCGGCAAGGGCGGTGTACAGCCGGGGGATATCCGGCAGCGCGGTCATGAGCCTTCACCTCCGATGTAATCGGTCAGGGCGGCAAGAAAGGCCTTGCGCTTGGGGCGGCTGATCTGCAGCTCATAGGGTCCCACCTGCACCGTGTTCTGCTGCACCGCCTGCACCTGCGCCAGATTTACCAGGTAGCCGCTGTTGCACCGGGCAAAGGGGCAGTCTGCCAGCTTTTCCTCAAAGGTCTTGAGGGCGCCGGGGGCAGAAAAATCGCCCTCGTCGGTGTAAAAGTGTACCCGGTGCCCCTCACTTTCCAAGTAATAGATGCTTGCGGTGTTCAGTCGGCGCAGCCCGCCCTCCACCGGCACAGTGAGGTAGCGCTTTGCCCGCTTTTCCAGCCGGGTAACGGCCTTGAGCAGCTGCTGCGAAAAGGCAAAGTAGGGCACCGGCTTCAGCACATAGTCCAGCGCCCCCACCGAGTAGCCCCGGATGGCGTACTGCGCCATGTTGGTGATAAAGATCAGGATGACGTCTGCATCCATCTGCCGGATGCGCTCTGCCGTGGCCATGCCGTCCAGATGCTTCATCTCCACATCCAGAAAAATAATATCGTAGACCGCGCGGTAATCCTCCAGAAGGTCCACCCCGTCCGCAAAGACCGACACTTCAAATTCTGTCCCGTACTGCCGGGTATACCGCCGGACATACTCCTGCAATACCCCCTGTACCTCCGCGTCATCCTCTACGATCGCCACCCGGATCATGACCGCACCTCCCTTACCACACCTTTGTGGAACTGTTACGGCTCTATTATAGCGCAATCCCGTCCGGTTTGCCAAGGGGCATCCGCACAAAGGGCAGGGCAGCCCACAGGCCGTCCTGCCCTTTGTATTGAAGTTTCTTGCGGTTACGCCCAGTTCTTCCGGCCGTAGCGGGTGGTCAGCTGGCAGATCTCTTTTTGGAGCTTCTTGGTCAGCTGGGTCTTTTTCAGCCGCCAGCGCCAGTTCTGGCCTACGGTGGAGGGCTTATTGATGCGGGCGGCGTTATCCAGCCCCAGCCAGTCCTGCATGGGGATGATGCACCTTGCCGCTGCACTGCGCAAAATCAGTGCGATCATGCTTTTATAAAGCTGTTCGTCCGGGGTGGCGTAGTCGTACAGGTAATCCCGCACCATGGCGCGCTCGGCGTCCGAGATGGTCTGGTACCAGGATACCAGCGTCTCGTTGTCGTGGGTGCCGGTATACGCCACGCTGTTCACCGGGTAGTTGTGGGGCAGGTAGTCGCTGGCGCTGCCGGTATCGCGGGAGTCAAAGGCAAATTCCAGCACCTTCATGCCGGGGAAGCCGCTGTCCCGCACCAGCTGCCG
>ENA-UOJS01002608-UOJS01002608.1-human-gut-metagenome-genome-assembly--contig:-C74-NODE-2608-length-11835-cov-8.627929_pt1 | contig 11835 bp, 9 predicted proteins | sample MGYA00242355_ERZ723902 | MGnify/ENA metagenome assembly ERZ723902 | reverse complement strand
GTCTGATACAGGGGTGTCTTCCTTTCCATAAGCTGTTCCCTCCTCTATTATCATTTTTGAACAATAGTATAAAAATGATTAAAATATGACATAGAAAAAGGCACAAAGTCCCCCTTGGAACTTTGTGCCTCCGTTTTATGACCTGAGAGTTTCCCTGACACAGCATATCGCATCCTGCAGGTTGCACCTTCGGCGTGCGGCAAGCCGCACTTTTCGGAGCGTCGTCCGAGTCCGGTCCTTTTGCCTGAGAGCTTCTGCGTTCCCCTTCGGCGCCGCGGCGGATACTCCGCGGTCTCTCCCGTGACCCATCATCCGATCACCTTATCCACTTACCTTTTTAAGGTAACATACGCAATGTGCTTTTGTCAAGAAAGATATTTTGTCGTTTCGCCGAAAAATATGCAGGTGTGAGAGAAGGGCTGCTTTTCGGACGTTTTGTTACCAAACGCTCACGCGCGTCTCCGGTGCGGTCCACATCCCGTCGCCGGGCTGGATATCATAGGTCGTGTAGAATTCCGGCAGCGTCTGCAGTACGCGGTTGCAGCGCAGCTTATCCGGGGCGTGGACGTCGGTCACGGCCAGATACTCGCGCATCTGCCGCGAGGTCGTGGACGCCCAGGTGTTCGCGACGGCGCGGAAGAGCTTGTCGAGGTCGGGGTGGTCGAGCTTCTTCGCCGCCGCGACGATGCACTTTGCCGCGCCGAGGTCGGCCACGTTTTCGGAAATGGTCAGCACGCCGCTGCACGCGATGCCGGGATAGGCCTCCTGCCCGTCGTACCATTCGGCCACAGCCTGACACTTCTGCCGGAAGGCGGCGTAGTCCTCCGCCGTCCACCAGTCGGCGGCGCTGCCGTTCTCGTCGAACTTCGCGCCGTTGTTGTCGAAGGCGTGGGTGATCTCGTGGGCGATGATGTAGCCGATGCCGCCGAGGTTCTCCTCCCGGCTGGCGTTCACGTCGTAAAGCGGCGACTGCAGAATGGCGGCGGGGAAGGTGATGTCGTTGGCGCTGGGATTGTAGCAGGCGTTGACCGTAAAGGGCGTCATGATCCATTCGCTCTTGTCCGGCGCGTCGTTCTGGTGGGCGAGGACATCCTGCTTCATCGCCATCTGGATGGCGATGACGTTGGAGAAGAAGGAGCCGCCCTCGGCGGGGGACTTGATCTCTGCGCGGTCAAGACAGCTTTCCCAGCTGTCGGGATAGCCGACCTTGACACCCATGGTGTCGAGCTTCTTTACGGCCTTGGCCTTGGTTTCGGCGCTCATCCAGTCCTGCGCCAGAATGCGCTCCTTGTAGATGGCGATGAACTCGCCGATCATCTCCTCCACATCGGCCTTGGCCTTGGCGGAGAAGTATTCGTCCACATAGGCGCGGCTGAGGTAATCCGCCAGAAGCGCCTGCACCTGCTGCGCCGCGATCTGCTCATTGCTCTGGCGGGCATCTACGCCGTAGTAGGCCAGCACGAAGTCGAAGTACGCGTCCATAAATCCCTGATTGAGCGATGTGGCCACGCTTTGCAGCAGCGCCAGACGCGCCGCGGTCTTGAGCAGGGCAAGGTGGGCGTCGTCGTAGAGCGCCGCGGCTGCCTTCAGCGCGCCGACGTCGCTGACCATGATCCGCTCCGCGTTTTCAATGCCGCTGGTGGTAAGAACGGCGTCAAGGTCCACGTTTGGCAGCAGCGCCTTGAGCTCGCCGAGCGTGAAGAGGTTGTAGGTCTTGTCCACGTTGCTGTAGTCCTGCGGGTCGAGCGAGGCCGCGGAGATCGCCGCCTCGGCGTCATAGAACGCCGCGACGCGCTGCGCCGCCTCGTCCGCGCCAAGGCCGGAGAGCGTCAGCAGCGATGTGAGATATGTGGTGTAGGCGCTCCTTTGCGCATCGGCGCCGTTGACGTAGAAGTCCTTGTCCATACCCGCGCCGATGAGCGAGAATGCGGCGATTCTGCGGCTCGAATCCGCGAGGTCGGTCGTCAGGCCGAAGCCGAGGAGCATGGACAGCCCCAGCTCCTTCTGCATCTGCGCATCGACGCTCACCAGCTCGTCGAGCGTTTTGGCGCTCTCGATGGCGTCAAGATACTTCTGAATGGGCGCGACGCCGGCCTTCTCGCGGCCCTCGGCGTCCATCACGCAGTCGTAGAGCGCCTTGATCTTTGCCTCGGCGGTGCCGGGAGTCTGTTCGTGCGCGTCGATCTCGCGGATGAGCGCCGCGATCTGCTCGTTGACCGTCAGGCTCAGGCCGTAGAACGGGCCGTTGATGGATAGGCCCGCGGGAATGTCGGAGCCGTCCAGCCAGCTTTTGTTGACGGCGGCGTAGTAGTCGTCCTTGAGGTTCGTGCCCTTGGCGGCGTAGGCGCGGCGGAGCAGCGTCGAGAGTGCTTCGGCACTCATAGCCTCGTTCGCGTCGCCGTCTGCAAGGCCGGCGGCGAGGACGGAGGAAAGCTCCTCCGCCGCCCATGCGGGAACATTCGTCAGGCTGCCGGTGGGCAGCGCCATGCGGGCGTTGTCCCCCACAGGGACGGCAAAGCCGCCGAAGGCGCGCGTGAGCATCACCAGCGCCTGTGCGCGTGTCAGCGTGCCGTCGAGCGCAAGGCTGCCGTCGGGATAGCCCTTGAGAATGTCGGACCGCTGCACGCCGGGGTTATAGTCCTGCGCGGCGGAGAGCAGCGCCTGCGCGGCCTCGCCGCGCGTGAGCGCCGCCGCCTGCACGGGCAGCGTGCCGAGCGCCAGCACCAGTGCGAGCAGCAGCGGCACAAATCGTTTTTGGAATTTCATCATGTCATCTCTCCTTTGGATGCTTGGATCGTTTAAATGCTCCGCGGCGTTCTTCCCTTCGCCGCAGAGAACGACATTGTAGAGCTCTTTCCCATTTTTGTCAAGTGTTCAAAAATAATCCTGAAGCAAATCAACGTTGTGCGCGCTCTTGCAAAGAGCGGCGGCTTCTGCTACACTGTAAGCAGCCTATTGGGATGCGGCAATGCCCGCGAAGGAGAGAGAATGGAACAGACCAATAAAGGGTTGAGCGGCAATCAGCTCAAGCTCTTCGCCATGCTTGCCATGACGGTCGACCACTTCACCAGTGTGATCTGGCCGGATTATCCGCGGGACTGGTGGATCCTGCTGCTGCACATCATCGGCCGCATGGCCGCGCCGATCTTCTGGTTCATGGTGGCCGAGGGCTACCACTACACCCGCGATCTGAAAAAGTACGCCGGACGGCTTCTGCTCTTTGCCGTCATCGGGCACTTCGCCTACAATTTTGCCTTCGGCATCCCCTTTGTCCCGCTCAAAACCGGCGTATTCAACCAGACCAGCGTGATGTGGCCGCTGTTTCTCGGCGTCGTCGGCCTCTACACGGTGGAGCGGCCCGAGCTCACGCAATGGCAAAAGACGCTTGCCGTGATCGCCCTTACGCTTCTCGCCTTCCCGGGCGACTGGAGCAGCATCGCAGTTCTTGCCATTCTGGAGATCGGGCAGAACCGCGGCGACTTCCGCCGCCAGATGACGCGCATGATGCTCTGGGTCGCGATGTACGCGCTGATCTACGCGCTCTTCATCGACCCCGTCTACGGTATACTTCAGCTCTTCGCCGGGCTGACCATTCCGCTGCTCAAGCGCTACAACGGCACGCGCGGCGCGGGCCGGGGCATGAAGTATCTTTTCTATCTCTACTATCCCGCGCACCTCTTCCTCTGCGGCCTTGTCCGCATCCTGCTCTACGGCAACGTCGGCGTGATGGTCGGCGGACAGTAAGGCGCGATACCGGCAAAAGGGGAGCGTCCATACGTTTCGTATGGGCGCTCCCCTTTTCACTTTTCAGAACGCGACGTGCATGAACAGCGCCACGCAGCAGAGGATCACAGCCAGCGGGACATAGACGTAGCGTCCCACGCTGTACCAGAGGTTTCCGCGCAGCTTGCCGCTGCCGGTGTTGACGGCGTCGAGCAGCTCGTCCTTCTTCATCACATAGAACCAGGAGATCGCACCGAGCGTCGCGCCGATGGGAATGATGTAAATGGAGACGAGGTCCATCCACGGGCCCCACTTGTCGATGGTCTCCATGCCGATGCCGAAGCCGAGGCACACCACGCACAGGATCACCAGCACCGCCGTGCGGCTGAGCCTGGGGAACTTGTGCATCAGGGATTCCGCGACGGCCTCGAACATATTCTGCAGCGAGCTGACGCCCGCGAAGATCATCGCAACGTAGAGAATGATGGCAAACAGGCGACCGAGCGGGATATCCTGCAGGATGGTCGGCAGCGTGACGAACAGCAGGCTCGGGCCCGCGCCGACGTCCAGTCCGTAGGAGAAGCAGGCGGGGATAATGACCAGTGCCGCGACCACGGCGGCAATGGTGTCAAAGAGCGCCGTATGCTGCGCGACGTCCACCACGTCCTCGTCCTTGGAGAGGTATGCGCCGTAGACGATCATACCGCTGCCGGTGACGGACAGCGAGAAGAACGCCTGCCCCATCGCCCAGATCCAGATCATCGGGTCGGTCAGAGCCTCCCAGCGCGGGGTGAACATGAAAAGGTAACCCTCTGCCGCGTTCGGCAGCAGCGCCACGCGCACCGCCAGAACGAGGAAGATGAGGAAAAAGAGCGGCATCATGACCTTGTTGGTCTTTTCGATGCTGTGTGCGCCGAGGAAGAGCGTCAGCAGCGTGCCGACGACCACGACGATGTGATAGGGAATGACCGAGTAGGGCGTGCCGGAGAAGGCTCCGAACCACGCGGCGGTGTCCGCCGTCATGAGCGTACCGAGGAGGGAGTCCGCCAGCGCCTTGAGGATGTAGGTGACAATGACGGCGTAGCCGATGGCGATGCACATGGAGCCCGCCAGCGGCAGCCAGCCGAGCAGTCCGCCGGCCTTGCCCGCGCTCCTGCCGCGCGTGGCCCAGGCATTTTCATAGGCGCCCAGCGTGCCGGTCGCCGCGCGGCGGCCCATCGCAAACTCCGCCGGCAGGCCGACGTAGCTGAAAATGAACACGAACAGCAGGTAGATCAGCAAAAAGGCCCCGCCGCCGTTGCTGCCCAGCTTGTTGGGAAAGCCCCATACGTTTGCCATACCCACCGCCGAGCCGACCGAGGCCAGAATAAAGCCCCAGCGGCTGGCAAAGCTCTTTGTGTTTTTCGTGTGCTTCATGGTGTTCTCCCCTTGGGCCGTCCGCATCCCGGCAAGGCGGTCCGCTTCCTTCCGTAATCATAGCAAAGCCCCGACCCGCAGCGGTCAGGACTTTGTTATTCTAAAGCTTTGATGCGTAAAAGTCAAGCGTTTTCCGGAAAACGCATCCGGATCGCGGCGACGAGATCAAATTTACCGCCGAGCTGCGGTAAGCGAAAACGAAATTTGCCGCGGCGTGCGCCAAAAAAGGCTTGCGTGCCGCGCCTTTTTTGCACATAATAGGGACAAGAATTTTCCCCGACGGAGGTTATTTTATGTCTAAGCCGATTCGCAAGCGCAGCGAGGTCGCTGCCGAGTTTACCTGGGATCTCACCGACATCTTCCCCTCAGACGAGGCGTGGAGGGCCGAGTACGAGGCGCTCAAGCCCTATGCCGAAGCAGTCGCCGCCTATCAGGGCCGCCTCGGTGAGAGCGCGGAGACGCTGCTGGCCTATTTCCGGCTCGACGATGAGCTGAACGTCCGCGTCGGCCGGCTCTACGGCTACGCCAACTGCAAGGCGGACGAGGATACCTCAAACGGCTTTTATCAGGACCTGCGCGGCAAGGCGCTGAGCCTTTCCGTCACGCTCTCCGGCGCAGGCGCGTTTGCCGCGAGCGAGCTGCTTGCACTCAGCGATGAAACGCTCACGCGCTTCTACGCCGAGCAGCCGGAGCTGGCGACCTATCGCCGCCCCATCGAGCAGGTCCGCCGCCGCAGGGCGCACATCCTCTCCCCGGAGTGCGAGGCGCTGCTGGCGAATGCCGGCGAGATGGCCGACAGCCCCGACGCCATCTTCGGCGTGTTCCACAACGCCGACCTCCGCTTTCCCGCCGTGACCGACGGCGCGGGCGCGGAGCAGCCGCTGACCGATGCGACCTTTGTTCCCCTGCTCCAGAGCGGCGACCGCACGCTGCGCCGCAATGCGTTTGAGACCTACTACGCCACGCTCGGCGGCTATCGCAATACGCTCGCCGCGACGCTTGACGCGCAGTTCAAGCAGCTCCGCTTTTTTGCGAACGCGCGCAGGTACCCCTCCACGCTCGACGCCGCGCTCGACGCGACCGAAGTGCCGGTGAGCGTTTACGACAGTCTGATCGAGAGCGTCCACGCGAACCTCGACAAGATGTACCGCTATGTCGCCCTGCGCCGCCGTCTGCTCGGCGTGGACGAGCTGCATATGTACGACGTCTATACGCCCATCGTCCCCGACGTGGCGGAGGAGATCCCCTTTGAGCAGGCGAAGGCCACCGTGCTCGACGCGCTCGCCGTGCTCGGCGAGGATTATACCGCCATGCTGCGCGAGGGCTTCGACCATCGCTGGCTCGACGTGTATCCCAACGTCGGCAAGCGCGGCGGCGCGTACTCCTCCGGCATCGCGCGCCCGCACCCCTATGTTCTGCTCAATCAGACCGACGACCTCGACAGCCAGTTCACCATCGCGCACGAGATGGGCCACGCCATGCACAGCTATCTGAGCTGCAAGCATCAGCCCGTCTGCACGAGCGACTACGTCATCTTCGTCGCCGAGGTCGCCTCGACCTGCAACGAGGTGCTGCTCATGCGGCATCTGCTGCGCAAGAGCACCGACAGGCGCGAGCGGGCCTACCTCATCAATCATTTCCTTGACCAGTTCAAGGGCACGGTCTACCGCCAGACGATGTTTGCCGAGTTCGAGCGCGAGCTGGGGCGCATGGCAGAGCGCGGCGAGACGCTGACCGCCGACGCGCTGGACGAAAAATACCTCGCGCTCAACCGCCTCTACTTCGGCCCCGACATGGTGAGCGACGCGCAGATCGCGCTCGAGTGGGCGCGCATCCCGCACTTCTATTACAATTACTATGTGTTCCAGTACGCCACCGGCTTCTCCGCCGCGGTCGCTCTGGCTGATCGCATCCTGCGCGAGGGCGAGCCTGCCGTTGCGGACTACAAGCGCTTCCTTTCCGGCGGCAGCAGCACCGACCCTATCTCGCTTCTGAAGCTCGCGGGCGTGGATATGAGCACCCCCGCGCCGGTCGACGCCGCGCTTGCCATGTTCGGCGAGCTGGTCGATGAGCTCGACGCCCTCACCCGCTGAACGATACTTTCGGCGCCAAATATTATAGAATAAAACTCTTGTTCTAATTCGAGTGTTGTGGTATACTGTCCGACAGAGGGGAGGGCTGCGCCATGCCGCAAAACGAGCGGACCTATATCGCCATTGATCTCAAGTCGTATTACGCGTCCGTGGAGTGCATGGAGCGCGGCCTGGACCCGATGCAGACGAACCTTGTGGTGGCAGACCCGAGCCGCACGGAAAAGACCATCTGCCTCGCGGTGTCGCCGGCGCTGAAGGCCTACGGCATCCCGGGCCGTGCGCGGCTCTTCGAGGTAGTCGAGCGCGTGCGGCAGGTCAACGCCGAACGGCAGCGCCGCGCGCCGGGCGGGCGGCTGACCGGAAAGAGCGCGGACGACCTCACGCTGAAGGCCGACGCGTCCCTCGCGGTCGACTATCTGGTGGCGCCGCCGCGCATGGCGAAATACATCGAGGTCAGTATGCAGATCTACGGCATCTATCTCAAGTACGTCTCTCCCGAGGATATCCACACCTACTCCATCGACGAGGTGCTGATGGACGTTACCGGCTATCTGGAGACCTACCGCACGACCGCCCGTGAGCTGGCGAAGGCCATGATTCTCGACGTGCTGCACACGACGGGCATCACGGCGACGGCGGGCATCGGCAGCAACCTCTATCTCTGCAAGGTGGCCATGGACATGATGGCCAAGCGCGTTCCGCCGGACGAGAACGGCGTGCGCATCGCGCAGCTTGACGAGCGGAGCTACCGCGCGCTGCTTTGGGAGCACCGTCCGCTGACGGACTTCTGGCGCGTGGGCCGCGGCTATGCGAAAAAGCTGGAGGAGCACGGGCTGTATACGATGGGCGACGTCGCGCGCTGCTCCATCGGGAAGCCGAACGAGTATTATAACGAGGGACTTCTCTACAAGCTCTTCGGCGTCAATGCCGAGCTGCTCATCGACCACGCCTGGGGCTGGGAGCCGTGCCGCATGGCGGACATCAAGGCCTACCGGCCGGAAACGAACAGCATCAGCTCCGGTCAGGTGCTGCAATGCCCCTATCCCTATGACAAGGCGCGGCTCGTCGTGCGGGAGATGGCCGAGGCGGTCGCGCTGGAGCTGCTGGAAAAGCGGATCGTGACCGACCAGCTCACGCTGACGGTCGGATACGACATTGAAAACACGGCAAGCGGCAGCTACCGCGGCGAGACGGTGCTCGACCCTTACGGCCGAAAAATTCCGAAGCACGCGCACGGCACAGCGACGCTGGGGCAGAAAACATCCTCGGTGCGCCGCATCGTGGATGCCGTGCTCGGCGTCTATGACGAAAAGGCCGACCCGAAGCTGACGGTCCGCCGTCTGACCGTCACCGCCAACCGGCTCATGCGCGAGGAGGATATCCTGCGCGAGCCGGAGCAGCCGGTACAGTTCAGCCTCTTTGACGATCCCGCGGCGCGGGAGCGGCAGCTTCGGGAGGAGGAAGCCAAGCAGGAGCGGGAGCGCCGGATCCAGGAGGCCATGCTGGGCATCAAGAAGAAGTACGGTAAAAATGCCATTCTCAGCGGCGGCAGCTACCTTGACGGGGCGACCGCGCGCGAGCGGAACCGCCAGATCGGAGGACACAAGGCATGAGCGGAAAATACGACGATATCATCGACCTGCCGCATCCCGAGCCGCAGACGCATCCGCGGATGCCCATGCGCGACCGCGCGGCACAGTTCGCGCCCTTTGCGGCGCTCACCGGTCATCGCGCCGCCCTTGCGGAGACGGAGCGCCGCGCCGCCGACGCGGCGGAGCCGGAGAACGAGCGGTTCTCGGAGCCGTAGCCTGCGGCGCAGAGCTTGTATTCAGGGACGGAGTATGTTTGGGAGGAGCGGCGGCAATACAGGCGCCATCGCGCCCCGACAAAACGTCAGGAGACGAAGCAGCCATCCGGCCGCCTCGTCTCTTTTTTGTACGAAGCCCCGCTCGTCGGAGCAGCCGCACCGCCAAACGGCAGACGCCGCAATTCGGCAAGCGAAGCGGCGGAAAAGCAACGTAAGCGGCATGGGTAGAAGCGCTCTCAAAATTCTGCTATAATTTTTGGAAAAGCCTTGAAAATCATGTAGTATTTGCGGTCAAAGCCGTAATATACAGGTGAAGCCGGAAAGGAGGCGGTACAAGTGATGGAAGATGCTGGAATCATCGAATTATTCTTTGAGCGTTCAGAGCAGGGCATACGAGAGCTGGATATAAAATACGGTAAAGCCTGCCGCAAATTATCATACAACATTGTGAACGACCGGCAGGACGCGGAGGAATGCGTCAATGACGCTTACTTAGGCGCATGGAACGCGATCCCGCCGGTGAAGCCCGACCCGCTGCTGACCTACATCTGTAAAATCGTCCGGAACATTTCCTTGAACCTCTATCACAGAAAAGAAGCAGCCAAACGAAGCAGTCACTATACAATTGCTATGGAGGAGATCGAAGCCTGCATAGCAGCCACCAACGCAGTGGAAGCCGAGATCGAGGCCGTAGAGTTAGCTCATATCATCGAAAGATTTTTGGACACGCTGACCGTCGAAAACCGCGTTCTCTTTATGCGCCGCTATTGGTTTTCCGACAGCTGCAGGGACATCGCCGGGTTTATGGGGCTTACAGAGAAAAATGTCTCCGTCCGGCTGACCCGCATCCGCGAAAAGCTGAGACAATATCTGATCGAACGAGAGGTGTTTATATGAATGCAAGACAGTTTGCCGAGGCCATGAGCAAGCTGGATGACCGATATGTCGCGGAGGCCCTCTCCTACAAACGCCCGTACACATTGAAGGCAAGCCCCAAAAAGCTCGTCCTACTGATCGCCGCCATCGTTGCCGTATTGGCACTTTGCGGTTTTACGGTGCATGAGCTTGGGCTGTTTGACCGGTGGTTTCAAAAGCCATCCGCCGATCCGACGCAAACCGTCCAAAGTGCGATCGAGGCGATCAACGTGGACGAAAGCGAAACCGAGCGTGTTGTCCGGATGTACGCCGGCAGCGAGCTCGCCGGATCAAGAGGCTGGACGGACGAATATCTATCCGAGCATTTTGTCGTGGTTTCGGCAAAATACTATGTGGAGTACGACCATACAAAAACCTTTCTGGACGACGGTTACACGGAACAGTATTTCTATTTGGTTCAGGACCCGAAAACCGAAAAATGGGAAATTATTGACAATACCTCGCCAAGCACGAGCAATGAGCCGTAAGATCAACCTTCAGCAGAGCGCGGTCACCGTATTTTCTGTGCGGGTCAGCTTTCGCTCAATACGATGACACGTATGCTTACACTTGGCGAAGGCTTTGGCTATCTCTTTTCTGCGGTAAAAGAGGCTAAAGTTGTTGATGAATACACGGTTGAATTTGTATTGCAATATAGGTGAAGCTGGCAGAAGATTTCTGCGTTAGCTTATCCGGCTCTGGGACATCTCTACATGGACAAGATCACCGCGCGGCAGCTTCAGAAGTTTATCTCCGGTCTGTCTGAGCCGGGAGCAAATGAGAAAGACGCCACCAAGGGCCTCCACCCTAAATCCATCCGAAATTACCTCTCGTTCGTCTCCAGCGTGTTCGCCTATGCCTTGCGGATGGGCGTGGCCAAAGAGAATCCCTGTTCGCGTATTGTGCTCCCGGAGCGCCAGGAGAGTGAGAAGAAGATCTTCACCATAGAAGAGACACAAGCGTTCCTCGACGCGCTTGACGGTGAGCCGCTGCGCTATGTGGTCTTTTTCGTGCGGGCAATCTTCGGCGGATACCGCCGCGAAGAGCTGCTCGGCTTCGAGTTCCGAGATTTCAACTTCACAACCAACGTCGTCACGGTCGAGCGCGTCTCCCTCTACGATCCAGCGCATGGAATATTCACAGGCCCGCCAAAGACAGCACGCTCTCATCGCTCCCTGAAACTCCCTGTGTGGATCTTCGACATGGTGAAGGCGCTACGGGCAGAGCAATCCATGCGGCGTATGGAGCTGGGTGACCAATGGCACGAGAGCGGCCGACTCTTTACCAAGCTCGACGGATCGCCGGCACGCCCCGGCGATTTCTATGACTGGGGAAAAGAGCTTTGCGAACGTCACGGCCTGCCGTGGTACGGCATCCATCAGTTTCGACATCTCAATGCCTCGCTGCTCATCGCCAATCACACCGATGTGCGCACCGTTTCTGCCGCGCTCGGCCACTCTCAGACATCGACCACGCTGAACATCTATTCCCACGCCTTCGAGACTGCACAGGCTGAAGCAAGTGCCGGTCTTGCAGCAGCGCTCCCGGTCAATTTCGGAAAGAAAAAGGCATAGTGGAACAAACGTGGAACAAAACGCCGTTTTAGGCAAAAGAAAAAGTCTTGAAACCCTTGTGGCTTCAAGACTTTTCTTTGGTGCGCGGTACAGGACTCGAATTCGGAAAATAAGATTTTCAGCAACAAATTACATCAAATTATGTGATATTCAGTTCTGAAACTATAAAACATGGTATCAGTCAGTCCAGTTGTTTTATAGAAGATGGCCCGCTAAAGGGTCAGAATAAGGGTCGATCCCAAAATGTGCGAAAGGAGTATCACGCAATGGAAATCACTTACACAAACCACGAGGGCTTTTGCCTACC
>ENA-UOJS01002603-UOJS01002603.1-human-gut-metagenome-genome-assembly--contig:-C74-NODE-2603-length-11848-cov-18.388196_pt1 | contig 11848 bp, 12 predicted proteins | sample MGYA00242355_ERZ723902 | MGnify/ENA metagenome assembly ERZ723902 | reverse complement strand
AGATCAAATCGTATGTGGAGCGCGAGTTTGGCTACGACCTCAGCCGCAGCTGCGAGGAGATTCGCCCCACTTATCACCATGTGGAGAGCTGCCAGAAAACCGTGCCGCAGGCAATCACCGCGTTTTTGGAGAGCTGCGATTTTGGGGACGCGCTGCGCACGGCGGTGTCCCTCGGCGGCGACAGCGATACCCTCGCCGCCATCACCGGCAGCATCGCCGAGGCGTTCTACGGCGTGCCGGAGGAACTGCGGCAGGAGTGCCGCAAGCGTCTGCCGCCGGAGCTGGCGGCGATTTTGCGCCGGTGGGAAAGTGCGCTTTACAACGAAAAAATCTGTGGTAGAATTTGAAATAGAGAACAGAATAAGGAGGGGCTTCCATGGCGATTTTGAACTTTTCCGATGTGCTTAAAAATGTGGGGCTTGACCCGAAGCGGGTAAAGCTGATCCGGCATTCGCTGGGTGACAAGGCATTCAAGAAATGCTATGACAAGAACATGGTGGAGGAGTACACCCGCGTACAGAGTGAAACCTTCAGCAACGGGTATGATTATTGGTGCGTATTTATCAGCGACAAGAGTACGACGGCAAAGTTTTTCGCCTGCTACAAGGTAAACGGCGGCGTTATTGACACGCAGGACACGAAGCCAAAGGGATTCCCACTGGAGGATTGGTTCCAAGGGCAGCGAATGTTTTACAATCTGGAGCGCATTGACCTGCTGAAGGAATACGAAGGCAGGCTCTTGATCGAATGGGGTAAAAGCGCGCTTGCCTGGGCACAAAAGGGGACGAACGAAAAGCCTATTGTGGCCATCCGAGATAAGAAGATTTTTTCCGGCTACGAAAACTCAATCCTTACCTATGAAGAGCTTCGGGAGATCGTGCAGGATCCCACGGCATACGAATCGTGGCACACGGCGCTTTCTTCCATCAACGCGGTCTATCTCATTGTTGACCGTGAAAATGGCCGGAAGTATGTTGGCTCCGCTTATGGCAAGGGCGGCTTATTGGGGCGCTGGACACACTATCTGAAGTCGCTGCACGGCGACAACAAGCTGATGAAGGAGCTGCTCTGCGACTACCCGGATAGGTATACGCACTTCCAGTTCTCGATTTTGCAGCTCCTGCCAAAGGCCGTGACGCCTGATGAAGTGATCCAAACGGAGACCCTTTGGAAGAAAAAGCTGCTGACCTATGAGCCTCTCGGCATGAATGCGAACTGACTGTTCGAATTCTCCTGCCATACATCTGTCTTTGACCCAGTTTTGACCTAGAATAGGATTGGAGCGGGCAGGGCTGGACGGAAACAATGGAAAATCCGCCGAGCGAGCGGCGGTAAAAAGCACAAATCGGAGCCGAAACGGCTCCGATTTGTGCTTGAGACAACCTACGGACCAGAAGGCCGGGGGTTCGAATCCCTCACGGCGTGCCACCCCGAAACCGTTGCAACACAACGGCTTCGGGGTTTTCTTTTATCCCCGTATACCGCGAAAACCAGCGGTATTTCTAACGCGTTTCTAACGCGTTAGACCAACAGCTTGCGCGATGCAAAGCCGATTTTCAGCTGCGGACAGCCAATGGTGGCGGGATCAAGCCAATCGGCGGTGAAGGTGGTGTTTTCCGTGATGGGGGTGTTGAAATCGAAGGACGTACCATATCGTGCGCACACCCGATGGGGCAGCGGGTGATGCGGTAGCAGCAGGCACCCTCATAGGGTTCAAGCGGGCGCATTTCGCACCCGCTTATTTTCTTCGCAGTTACTTGCAAAGAAACACAAATCTCGCTATAATAGAGAAAACACGGGAGGTGCGGGCATGTATCAGAGAAAGCTGGAAAAGGGCTCGCCCGTGGTGCCGATTTTGCAGAGCATCTGCCAGTGGGCGGGCGTGTTCTATAAGGATGAGGGCGAAGTGCCCATGATACAGTGTCAGAAATGCGATCATCGAGGGTAAAATACCGGGTAATGGAAAAGAAAAGTGACTTCGTCACGGAAGAAAACCATAAATTGTCTGCAAAGAAAGCAGAAAAATCGAAAGGAGCATCGACCATGAAAGAATCGAAATACGCAGGTACCCAGACCGAAAAAAATCTGATGGCTGCCTTTGCCGGTGAGTCTGAGGCGCGCAACAAGTACACCTATTTCGCATCCAAGGCCAAGAAGGAGGGCTACGAGCAGATCGCGGCGCTGTTCCTCAAAACCGCCGAAAACGAAAAGGAACACGCGAAGCTGTGGTTCAAAGAGCTGAACGGCATCGGCGACACCGCCGAAAATCTTCTCTCCGCCGCTGAGGGCGAGAACTACGAGTGGACGGATATGTACGACGGCTTTGCCAAAACCGCGGATGAGGAGGGCTTCCATGAGCTGGCACAGCGCTTCCGTCTGGTCGCCGCCATCGAAAAGCACCATGAGGAGCGCTATCGTGCCCTGCTGCACAATGTGGAGATGGCGGAAGTCTTTGCCAAGAGCGAGGTCAAGGTGTGGGAGTGCCGCAACTGCGGTCACATTGTGATCGGTGAGAAAGCGCCGGAGGTCTGCCCGACCTGCAACCATCCCCAGAGCTACTTTGAAATTCACGCGGAGAATTATTAAAGAAAGAAAAGGAGAATCATCATGGAGCAGAAGTTTTACATTTGCAAGCATTGCGGCAACATCATTGCCAAGGTCAAGGACACGGGCGTTCCCGTCATCTGCTGCGGTGAGCCGATGAGCGAGATCATCCCCGGCACCACCGACGCCGCCGTGGAGAAGCACGTCCCTGTCTGGACTGTGGAAAACGGCATCGTCCATGTCAAGGTCGGCTCCGTGGAGCATCCCATGCTGCCGGAGCACTATATCGAGTGGGTCTCTCTCCACACCAAGCAGGGCAACCAGCGCAAGGAACTGCATCCCGGCGAAAAGCCGGAGGTCTGCTTCGCTCTCTGCGAGGGCGATGAAGTCGAAACGGTCTACGCCTACTGCAACCTCCACAGTCTGTGGAAAGCGTAATTTATCTGACCATTCTTTGCGCAGCCGGTGGGGGCTGCGGATGCGGCTCGCCGGCGAAGCGATCCGGAGGTGAACCATGGCAAAGCGGAAAAGGGATCTGAATACCGTTTATATATCGGAGCGGCTGCGGGAGAGTCTGCGGCCTATTTCCCGCTGCGCGCTGACCACTGTGGTGGCGCCCATGGGCTACGGCAAGACCACGGCGGTGAACTGGTATCTGGCCGAGCGCGCCGGAGCGGAGGCCGTGAAGATCGTCCGGATCAGCGTGTATTCGGACAATCTGGCCATATTCTGGCGAAGCGTTCAGGACGCCTTTGCCCGCGCCGGCTTTGATATGCTGCGGGACTATCCATGCCCTGTGGATGCCGCCGGCGGCGGGCTGCTGGCGGATGATCTCTGCCACGGGCTGGCGGGGGAGGTGCCCTGCTACATCTTCATAGACGATTTTCACCTGCTGCTGGATCAGCGGGCGTCGGCCTTTCTGTGTATGCTGGCCAACCGCCTGCCCGACAATGTGCACCTGATCGTGGCCAGCCGGGATCGCTTCCTGCCTGACGCGGAGACAGTGCGGCTGGGAGCGAAGGTCTATCCGCTGGGCACGGAGCAGCTGCGGCTCAACCACACGGAGCTGTCCGTCTACGCCCACCGGTGCGGCACGGAGCTGTCCGACGCGCAGATCGACGAGATCCTCTATTCCAGCGAGGGCTGGTTTTCCGCCGTTTACCTGAATTTGCGCACATTTTCCGAGCATGGTGTGCTGCCGAGCCGTCATTCTGACATCTACTCGACCTTTACGGCGGCTATGATCGACCCGCTTCCGGAAAAGCGGCGGGAGTTTCTGGCGGTCATGGGTCTTGCCGATGAGTTTACCGTGGAGATGGCGTGCTTCGTCACCGGTGACGCGGACGCAAAGCAGATCCTGTCCGCTCTCACAGAACAGAACGCCTTTATCAAGTGTCTGGAGGACGGCGTTACATACCGGTTTCACCACATGATGAAGGAATGCGCGGAGCGCGCCTTTGCCGCGCTGGACGGGGAGAAGCAGACCGTATATCACACGCGGTTCGGAGAGTGGTATGAAGCCCGCCGCCGGTATCTCCACGCCATGACGTTCTACCGGCGCAGCGGCGACTACGATGCGCTGCTGCGGGTGGTGCAGGAGGACGCGGGCATTCTGCTGGCCTCTGTTGCCCCCGCCGCTGTGCTGAAAACGCTGGCGCAGTGCCCGGTTTCCACGCTGAAGCGGCACCCGGCGGCGCTGCTGGTGCTCATGCGCAGCATGTTCAACTGGCGGAATATCCCCAAAATGATGGAGCTGAAGGGCATTCTGCTTGCCGCCATTGGGGAGCATCCGGAGATGCCGGAGGAGGAACGAGGCGATCTGCTGGGCGAGTGCGACCTCATCATGAGCTTTCTGTGCTACAACGACATCAGCGCCATGAGCCGCCTGCACCGCAGCGCCAGCGCGCAGATGTCCCGCCCCGCCATCAGCATCCAGTCGAGCGGCGGCTGGACCTTCGGCTCGCCGTCCGTGCTGATGATGTTCTACCGTGCGCCGGGGGAGCTGGTAAGCGAGCTGGCTGAGATGGACGAGTGCATGCCGCACTATTACAGGATCACCGACGGTCACGGACAGGGCGCGGAGACGATCATGCGGGCGGAGGCGCTGTTCTGCCGGGGGCGCTTCACCGATGCCCATATCGAATTGGAGCGCGCCTATGCCCAGATCAGGGACAACGGGCAGGAGAATATGGCGCTCTGCTGCGATTTTCTGGCGTGGCGGCTTTCTCTCTGCGCGGAGGTGGAGCCGGAGCTGACCCTTGAGGAACGCCGCGAGGCGCTGCTGCGGCTGCACAACGCCTCGTGGCTCAACATCTGGAACGCCACAGCCGCGTATTATCATGCGCTGCGGGGCGAGCCGGAGAGGATACCGGAGCTGTTTGCGCAGCACAGGCTTTCCGCGGTCAATATCCTCGCGCCGGGCAAGCCCATGATGGAGATGATCGAGAATCAGGTGTATCTGGCGCAGGGCGCCTGTGCCAAGGTCATCGGCCGCAGCGAGGGGCTGCTGGCGATGTGCGAGGGGATGCACTACGCGCTGGTGGCGCTGCATGTCCGCATCCAGACCGCCGCCGCCTACGAGCGGCTGGGCAAGCACACGGAGGCGCGGGCGCTGCTGCGGCAGGCGCTGTCCGATGGGGAGCCGGACGGACTTGTGATGCCCTTCGTGGAGAACTACGACGGGCTGGCGCCCTTGCTGGCGCAGGAGATACGAAGCGATCTGATCGACAGGATCGTGGAGCTGGGCGAAGCATCCCGGCAGCGGAAAGAGAGGAACGTCAGACCCCGTGCACTGTCCGCGCTGACGGAGAGGGAGTTCGAGATCGTGCGCCTGATGGCGCAGCGGCTGAGCAACCGCGAGATCGCGGAACGGCTGTTTCTCACCGAGGGCAGCGTGAAGCAGTACGTCAAGCAGATCTACTCCAAGCTGCATATCGACGGGGACACCCGCACCAAGCGCAGGCGGCTGAACGAACTGCTGGAAGCAAAAGCCTAACCATTGGGGAATGGTCATCCATACAAATCCACCGTACAATGTCTGTACGGTGGATTTTTTGCCGCTATGAGATAAGAGGAAGGGAGGACGCGCCTTTGAACCGAAGGTATCTCACAGCCGTTGCACCGTTGGCTGACTACATTCTGCAGGTCGATTTTGTGTCCGGCAGCCGTCTGCTTCTGGATATGAAGCCATATCTGGACAAAATGCGCTTCTGCACGCTTTCCGATCCGCAGGTGTGGAACAGCGCCGTGACCAACGGCATCTTCGTTCGCTTCGGCAACGTGGAGCTCAGCCACAACGAGATATTGTCCATGGCGGAGCAGGAGCATTGAATTATCAGAAAAAAGGAGAAAGACGATGAAAAGAATGAAAATGTATTTGACCCTGCTGCTGGCGCTGGTGCTGTGCCTGAGCATGACCGCCTGCGGCAGCGACGGCGCAGACGAGGATAATCTGTACGATGTCCCGGATTCCTTTGAGGGGCTGGTCAAGGACAGTGAGCAGATGGCCAACCTCTACGTCTACGGCGGCGCATGGAGGGGCGAGGACGGCAGCACCATGATCGTGGCCACCAGCGAAAGCGGCGACGAGGTGCGCTTCGCCCTGTATAACGCCGACGAGGAGGTGACGGCCAGCGGCTTTATCCAGTTCGTGCCGGAGTACGACTACGACTACTTCTACAACGAGCACGACGGCGTGGCCTACCGCAGCTGGTTTGACGAGGTGGGCACGATGTATGTGGCGGCCATCGGCACATTTACGAAGCTGACGGGCGACGCGCCGGGCGAGAACATCGGCGACGGCGATTACGGATTCCTGGCCGGTGTGTGGTATCAGGATGGGGAGCCGGGCGCAGCCAGCATCATTGAATTCGATGCGACCGGCAGCTGGACGCTTTCGGAGCGTCCCGGCGGCGACGGCGACCCCACGGTGGTGGACAGCGGCACCATTGAGGTGGATCCCGACGGCGCGGGAACGTATTTCGCCGTTTCCGACATGTATGAGGATGTGGTCTACGACATGACACTGGTGGGCGACGATGTGATCTACTGGGGCGGAGAGTACGACTACTATCAGAAGATGGCGTGAGCGCAGAGGGAGAGGAGAGAGGTATGAAAAAGCGATTTGCAATTGTATTGGCGCTGCTGATGGCGCTGACGCTTGCCGCCTGCGGCGATCAGAATGACGACCCCAATGATGTGGTTGGCGGCGACTGGCGCGTGACCGGCGTTGTCCGGGACAGCGGCAGCATCACCCGTGACGGCGGGGATATCGACGTGCTGGTGTGCGTCAACGCGGACGGTGCCGACTTCTGCTACGACGACGAGACGTATGCCATATACGACTATGTGGACTATCCCATCACGCTGCAGGGCGACCCGTGGGAGGAGTTCCGGAGCATCGACTTCGCTGACCGGAACGGTGACGGCGACAGCGACGTGGCCATGCTGTTTGAGCTGGATGGTCAGCAGGTGCTGATGGTGTGGTTCTGGGATGCGGACACCGAGAGCTTTGTCTTCCAGCCGGAGGAATCCTCCGTGGAGGACTTCGGTGGGGAGAGCGTGTCCCACGTGGGCTTTGAGGGCACGTGGTATCTGGATGGCGACGAAACGGAGGAAAGCGTCATTATCATCGGCGTTGTGGGCGACTGGGTGCTGTACGACCAGCAGGGAGACACCCGCACCGCCATCGACAGCGGGCTGCTCCGCGTGGTGGACGAGACGCAGGGGCACTATGCCGCCGATTCCGAGCAGTTTGACGGCGTCTCCTACATCATCGCCACGGCCGGGGACAACGGCATGTACTGGGGCGTCACCGGCGATTATGACTACTACGAACGCCTGGACTGAGGGCAAACAGGGACAGAATACAATAAAACAACGCGGGCATAGCCCGCGTTGTTTGTTGTATATTCAGACTCAGTCGGCGTCCTTGCTGGTGGCCTTGTCGAAGATCTCCACGGCCTCGGCGTTGGGAGCCGGCGTCAGCTTGGTCACCACAACGGCGACGATCAGGCTGGCGATGAAGCCGGGCACAATCTCAAACACGCCGGTGGAGGCGGTCAGACCGGTCAGCAGCCAGCCCAGATCCACCACAAAGCCAGAGACAACACCGGCCACGGCGCCCTTGTAGTTAAAGCGCCGCCAGAACAGGGACAGCAGGATGGTGGGGCCGAAGGAAGCACCGAAGGCACCCCAGGCGTTTTCCACCATGTCCATGATGGCCTGGGCACCGCTGCCCTTGGAGTTGGCAATGAAGAAGGCGATCGCGGACAGCACCAGTACCAGAACACGACCCACCATCAGCGTCTCCTTCTCCGTGGCGTTCTTGCGGAAGAAGGGCTTGTACAGGTCGGCGGTGAAGGAGCTGGACGCCACCAGCAGCTGGGAGTCCGCTGTGGAGATGGAGGCGGCGATGATGGCCGCCAGCAGCAGGCCGCAGATACCGGCGGGGAAGAATTTACGTGCCATGGCGATGAACACCAGCTTCTGGTTGCCCACTGTCAGCAGTTCCTCGCCCATGACCATACGGCCCAGGTAGGCGATCAGCACGGCGGAGAGCAGGGAGATGATAACCCAGACAATGGCTACGATGGAGGACTTGCGGATCATGGAGGGCTTCTTGATGGACATGAAGCGCACCAGAATGTGGGGCATGCCGAAGTAGCCCAGACCCCAGCCCAGACCGCTGAGGATATCCTGCCAGCTGGCGCTGAACAGGCCGCCGCCGAAGCTGCACTGGGTGACAGCGCCGGACGCGGCGTCGGTGTACTCGTATACGGTGGTCAGAGCGGTGGGATCCAGCAGGTCGCGGTGGCCAAAGTAGACCACGATGGGAACCAGCATCAGCGCCAGCATCATCAGCATGCCCTGGAAGAAGTCCGTCCAACACACGGCGGTGAAGCCGCCGAAGAAGGTGTAGGCCACGATGATCAGCAGGAACACGAACATGGCCAGCTTGGGGGACACGTCCGGGAACAGGGTGGTGAACACGGAGGTGCCGGCCACCAGAGCGGAGGCCACATAAATGGTGTAGGCAAACAGGAAGATCAGCGCGCACACCAGTTGCAGGGAGCGGGAGTCCACCGCGAAGCGGTTGGTCAGGTACTGGGGCACGGTGATGGCATCGTCAGCAGCCTTGGAGAAGGTGCGCAGACGCTTGGCGCACAGGATCCAGTTGGCGGCGGTGCCCAGCGCCAGACCGATGCCGATCCACATCTGGCCGAAGCCGAAGGCCAGAATGGAGCCGGGCAGACCCATCAGCAGCCACGCGGACATGTCGGAGGCCTGAGCGGACAGCGCCGTGACCCAGGGGCCCATGGAGCGTCCGCCGAGGAAGAAGTCCTCGGAGTTCTTGTTGGAGCCGTTAAAGTAGAAGATCAGCGCTACTCCCAGCAGGATGATGAAGTAGCCCAAAAATACGATGATTTCCCAATTCATGATTTCTCCGTCCTTTGCGTAAGTTCAGTCTGCCTATTATTAAAACACACTAAAGTGTAGTATACAACAATCCCCACCGTTTGTAAATCGCCATTCCAAACTTTTTTGCTTTAATTTGACAGATGAGCGCCTTTTTCCCCGCTGTCCCTTGTCAATTGCCGCCGATTGTGGTATGCTGTATCTAATAACACGAGAGGGAAGGTACATGCCATGGATGCCAGCTTCAAAACATGCATGTTCGGCGGGTTCGACCGTCAGGATGTGGTGGCGTTTATCGAGAAAACGGCGGAGGAGCACCGCGTGGAGACGGAGACGCTGCGCGCGGAGAACGACCAGCTGCGCCGCGACCGGGACGCCGCTGTCGCCGAGAATGAGGCGCTGCGCTGCCTGACAGAGGAGGACGCCCGTCTGCAGGAGGACAACAACCGGCTCCAGCGCCGGGTGGAGGAGCTGCAGGGAAAGCTGGCGGAGGTGCAGGCGGAGAACGACGCTTTGTGCGGCCCGGCAGGGGAGTACCAGTCCCTGAAGGAGCATATTGCCGACATCGAGATCAGCGCCCACCGCCGCACGGAGGAGTTCCGTGCCCGCGCCATGGAGCGGCTGGGGCAGTGCATCGCCCAGCAGCGCCTGTGGTGCAGCCAGCGGCGCAGCACCTACCTGACGATGAATGCCGCCCTGTCCCAGCAGCTGCGCGCCGCCCAGGAGGAAGTGGACAACGCGGATTTCACCGCCTTTGACGACATGATCGGGGAGCTGCAGCGTCTGGAGGACGAGCTGAAGAAGCCCGATCCGCAGATATGAGAAAAAAAAGAACCGCCCGTGGGCGGTTCTTTTTTCGCGCATATAGCCGGCTGCGTTTATATTTCGCTCTTCATACAAAACAGGTGGATACCCAGCGCAGCGTTGAAGCCCGTAGCCGCAAACACGCTGAAGCGCTCGACCACGCCGAAATATGCGGCAGGGACGATTTTCAGCCCCATTGCACCCACAAGCATCATGGCCAGTGCGACAGCGGCGCACACACCGTAGGAACGGCAGCTTTTGCTCTTGGCTCCTGCGACGATGACGATCACCAGCGATACGATGGACAGCAGCACGACAAGAGCAGTGACGGCCATGTGCATCACGTCCTGAAAGGCGCCCGCGTAGCCGCTGTCACTCAGCGGGAACATCCGATACCCGACCGCCGATATCCACTCCATGACGGCGAACAGATAAATGCCTGAACGGAGCAGCTTGGTTTTCCGCCCTTGGATGCCGATGCAGACAACGGTCACGCAGACGACCTCGCACACATTGTAAAGGGCGCTGAGCTGATTCCACAGCGCCAGCGACGGCGCATTGGCGGCGCTCAGGTCGCTGACCGCCTGCGCCATCCAGTTGTATCCGGGATAGGCCAGCGGCGCGAACACCACCGCCGCCGTGTACGAAAGAAAGCTGACAACACCCAGCAGCCCTAATCTTTGCAGCAATGATTTTTTCATGATTTTCCTCCTAAAAAAGATGCAGTGCATGACCACAGAAATTGCGGTCAGCACTGCGTCTTTGCGTCTGGCTGGTCAATGACCTCGATTTGAAAATGCCGCGCGTGGATGATGCGCTCCTGCCCGCGACGCTTCATCATCATACCATACTAACTAATATTCATTAGTTATACTATAGACGCTTTTGGAGGAAAGTCAAGTAGTTGTGAGATGCCGGATGATCCATTCATCTAGAAAAAACGACCGATTCTAACGCCGTTCCAACGCGAAAATCGGAAAATTCAAGGAGTCGGACAAAAAAGGAAAGTCCAGCAAACCCTTGAGTTTACTGGACTTTTTTGGCGGAGAGTTAGGGATTCGAACCCTAGGTTCCTTTTGGGAACACGACATTTCGAGTGTCGCACCTTCGACCTCTCGGACAACTCTCCGTATATCTCAAGTGTAATCCCTGCTCCGGAAGAATGCAAGAAAAACACGCAAGAACGATATGAAATTGTGAAATCCGAACCCGCGCAAAGCCCTGTTCGGTGGACATTTTCAGCGGACGAAACGGCCGGAGCTTCCAAAAATTTCGAGTCAGCCCCATTATGACCACTTCGATACCGCCGCATACCAACATATCATACCACAAATTTTTCCGATGCGCAACACCTGAAAGCATAATTCTGCCGCCGGCGGCATGTAATAGGGGAGAGGGGGCGGTAGTATGGACAGACGTGTGCTGGTCTGGGGCGGAGGACATGATTATGTAAACTACAAAGCGGCGCTTTCGGCGGTGGGGCTGGAGGCTGTCGTCAGCGCCGACAGGGAAGAGGCGGCGCGCTGCGCCGCGCTGCTGCTGCCCGGCGGCGGGGATATCGCCGACCGTCTGCCGCCGGAGGAGGAGCGGGTCATCGCGGCATTCACCGCGGCGGAGAAGCCGATTCTGGGTATATGCCGGGGCTTGCAGGCGCTGAACGTGTTTTTCGGCGGTACGCTGTACGCCTACATACCCGGCCACCAGTCGCCGGAGGGCGACATCCTCCACGCCACCCGCGCCGTGGGCGAGCTGGCGGAGCTGGTGGGCACGGAGCCGCTGGTCAACAGCAATCACCATCAGGCGGTCCACCGGCTGGGCGCGGGGCTGTCGGTGCGGCAATGGGCGGGGGACGGCGTTATCGAGGGTATATGCCACACCGCGCTGCCCATACTGGCGGTGCAGTGGCATCCGGAGCGTCTGCGCACCGGCGCGGACGGTGCGGCGGTGTTCCGCTGGCTGCGCCGCCGCGTGGAAAAGGGCTGCGGCGGTTGACAACCGGTACCAAAAGCGCCTATAATGGAGAAAATCGACAAGCGAGGTATACCGCTATGGAAAAGCTCCGCGCCTTTCTGAAACGAAAGGA
>ENA-UOJS01002585-UOJS01002585.1-human-gut-metagenome-genome-assembly--contig:-C74-NODE-2585-length-11958-cov-8.238427_pt1 | contig 11958 bp, 8 predicted proteins | sample MGYA00242355_ERZ723902 | MGnify/ENA metagenome assembly ERZ723902 | reverse complement strand
ACGGTCGGGGTATGAAGCTACAAATTTGCAGAAACGCCACCCGAGTTTTAATTTTGCATGCGGACGGGGAGGAGGAAGAAGACGTCCTCGGTGTCCTCGCCGTCGTCGGGATGCACGGGAATGATGTTCACGCTCGTAAGCGGAGTGGACATCTGAAGCTCCACGGTATCGCCGGTGCAGGAACGCACGGAATCTATGAGGTAACGGTTGTTGAAGGCGATAACGATATCCTCGCCCTCGTGCTCGACGGGTATCTCGTCGTAGCTCGAACCGAGAGCGGATTCGGCAGTGACCTTGAGAAGTCCGCCCTCAAGCGACAGCTTGACGTATGCGCGGCCCGCGCCGACGATCTTTTCCTCGGTAACGATAGCAGCTTTTTCAAGCGCCATAAGAAGAGCATCGCGCGGACATTCAACGATTATGCGGTGATTTTTGATGATTATGCGGTCGTAATCGATGTATTCGCCCTCGATAAGACGTGTAAAGAAGGTAAGTCCCTCAATGACATAGACCATGTGCTTTCTGCCCATGTACACGGCTACGGTCAGCTCGTCATCGTCGGGAAGCATACGGCAAAGCTCGTTTATGGTTTTTGCGGGAACGACATAAGCAAAATGGAGCGCGTCGCGGTCATCGTTTATTCTGCCGAATTCAAGCTTCTTCTCGCTCTTGGCAAGACGGAAGCTGTCGCAGGCGACGCAAAGAAGGTCGCCGTCGTTGACCTTGAAATAAGTACCGTTGAGTATGATGCGCTGGTCGTTGACGCCCATGGCGTAGCTGACCTTGTTTATCATCTTGCGCAGCACGCCCGAAGGAAGGGTGAAGCCCAGCTCGGTGCGCAGTGCGGGAAGCGCCGGAAAATCCGCCGCCGGCAATGCGCTCATGCGGTAATTAGACTTGCCGCTCATGATGGATACCGCCAGCCGGTCGTTGACCGACAGCGTTATCTCGTCTCCCGACATGACCTTGACCGACTGCAAAAACTTTTGCGCGTTTATAACGCAACTTCCGCCCTCAAGGACGTTCGCCTCCACGGTGGTGCGCACGCCTTTTTCCAGGTCGTAGGTGGTCATGGTGACGGTGGACGGAGCCTCCGCCTCAAAAAGGATGCCCTCCACGGCGGCGATGGACGATCTCGATCCCGATGCCGCGCACATGAGCGGCGTCACGCAATTTATTATTTCCTGCCTATTAAATACAATTTTCATACCATACCTCTCTTTTTATACTCGGGTGACGTTGCTTCGGATTTGCAGCTTCATACCCCGATGGTGTAATAAATGCAAATTCATATCTACTTTCCGTCTTTAGTTACATCAGAACATGTTTTTTGATCTCGGGTGATGTTTGTACAGATTCGTATCCTAGTCCCCCGATGGTGAAATGAATACAGATTTATATCTACTTTCTGTCCATAGTAACATCTGAACATGAAGTTTCTTGTCAGTAAAGTGAGAGCAGATTTTTATCCGGCTGCCCGTCTTTAGTTGCTTCGGAACATGGACTAACTTACCGGCGAAGTGAGCGCGGATTTTTATCATATTTCACGTCTTAAGTTTTTCAGAACATGAAGGACCTTACCGGCGGAACGGGAACAGATTTATATCAGTTCTCTGTTTTTTTATTTCTACGAAGGAATAATGAAGATTTTGCTTTCGCGAAATCTACCTCTAATTACACAACAACCTTGACCAAGCTGCCGGTATCTCAGTGTGTAACAGTCCCATGCGCTCTCTCCGCGCGCGATAAACCGAAATACCTAAATAACCTAATAACCAGTAGTAATAGCCGTAGGGCCTGGGGGAACTGTGGAAAACTCTGTTGATTATCCGCGTGCGTGCTGTCGAAAAATGCCGTTTTGGGTATTTTCCCCTCTATACGGCGGTTTTCGCGTGAGACTCGGTGAGACTTAAGCCCGACCGCGGCGCGGAAAGATCGGGAAAAACCTGTTGATACAGTGTGGAAAAACGAAAAACTTTTCCACAGGCCGTTTTGCAGCGCGAAACCGTTTTGCAGTGCGAAACCGTTTTGCAGTGCAAAACCGTTTTGCAGTGCAAAACGGAGAATCCGCTCACCCACCGACCTTTGATGCGTCGCCCGAGACCTCTTTTATCATTGCATTGATGTTCATCACAAGCTCCGCATCGGTGCGCAGCCGCTTTTCGACCGCCTCGCACGACGACATTACGGTAGTATGGTCGCGTCCGAATATCTTTCCGATGTTCGGCAACGACATTTCGGTGACCTTTCGGATAAGATATATCGAAATGTGCCGCGCCTGGGCTATCTCGCGCGTGCGGCGCGTGCCGAGCAGTTCTTCCTTGGATATACCGTACCTGCGGTAAACGGCGGCGAATATCTTATCCACCGTTACGCTTACCGGCTCCTCTCCGCCGAGCAGCTCGGAGATGCACCCGCGCGCCAGCTCCATAGATATCTCGCGCCCCGAAATGAACGCAAGCGCGCCGAGCTTTTTTATCGCTCCCTCTATCTGACGGATGTTCGAGCGCAGATTTTCGGCAAGAAAGCCCAAAACCTCGTCCGGTATCACCACATTGACCTGCTCCGCCTTCTTTTTTATGATGGCGATGCGCAGTTCAAGGTCCGGCGGCTGTATATCCGCCAAAAGACCCCACTCAAAGCGGGTCTTGAGTCGGTCCTCAAGCGTTTTTATCTCGCGCGGAGGGCGGTCGGAGGTCAGGATTATCTGCTTATGCTCCTCATATAGCGCGTTGAAGGTGTGGAAAAATTCCTCCTGCGTTGATACCTTGCCGGCGATGAACTGGATATCGTCTATCAGCAGCATATCGCATGAGCGGTATTTGTTGCGGAATTCGGCGGTTTTTTGCCGCGCGAGCGCCTCGATGAGCTGATTTGTGAAATCCTCGCCCTTTATGTATATGATTTCGGCATCCCGTTTTTTCTTTTTCACCTCGTTCGTGATGGCGTAAAGCAGGTGAGTCTTGCCGAGTCCGGACGGACCGTAAATGAAAAGGGGGTTATAGTTCATTGCGGGCGCCGCCGCGACCGCAGTTGCCGCCGCGTGGGCGAATTTATTTGAATTTCCGACTATGAAATTGTCGAAGGTGTATTCGAAATTGTACGGCGGCATGGTAGAACCGAGCGCGCCGACGGTCTTCTCCTCGGCGGGCTTTTCGCTTTGTGCTATCAGCTCGTCGTCTCGATCCTCAAGCAGAAGAACGATATCGATATCAAAGCCGAGCATTTTTGAAAAGCGCGCTTTGATCTCGCCGAGGTATTTTTCTTTGATTATATCGTATTTGAAGGGTGACTTTATAGACATGGTAAGCTCGCGTCCCTTGAAGGAGACTATGCGCAGCGTACCGAACCACAGATTTATAGTTTCGCTTGACAGCTTGTCGTGAAATGACTCGCGTACCAGCTCCCAAACCTCACACATATCGTCGTAATATGCCATCGGTGACCTCTGAATTCTCTTATTTATATTATTATATCATATAAATAAGAAATATGCAAGAAAAATCGCCGATTTTCTTTGACATTACGAAAGAAATATGATATAATATAATATAGAATAATGTTTAAGGAGGCGGAATGGCGCCGCGCCTGTGCGGACGGAGGCGGTGAAAAGATGAAAAACGAAAACGGATGCGCCTTTGCGGCGCTCTCGCTGAGTCCCGCCGTCGATCGCACGGTCTGTCTTTATTCCGGCATAACGCCGGGTGCGCTCAACCGTGCCACGGCATCGCGGCTCGATCCCGGCTCAAAGGGACTCAACGCCGCAAAAATGTTAGCACACCTCGGCAGAGATGTTGAATTTTTCTCGTTTTCGGGCGGCGTTTACGGCGAATGGTTCGAAAATGAGGTAAGACGCGAAATTGAAAGATCTTACTTTGTAAAAACATCTGCCGGACTGCGCGAGAACATAAAGATCATAGGCGGAGACGGCGTGTGTACCGAGATAAATACGCACGCGGGACCGTATTCGGCAGCCGAAACGGAGGCGCTGCTCGGCGCGCTCCTTGACACTCGCGCCGGGGTTGTGTGTTTGTGCGGAAGTATTCCACAGGGTGTGGAAAAGGGTGTGTATAACTCTTTGGTGTCGGAACTGCACAGAAAAGGCAAGATATGTGTCCTTGACTGCGACGGAGAGGCGATGAGGCTGGGAATTGAGGCTTTTCCTGACATTATTAAACCTAATTACCGCGAAGCGGAGGAGCTTTTTATTTCCTCCGGGCTTGAGTTTCACACAAGGCGCTGTGTAAAGCCTGTGGAAAACCCTTGGGAAAACCCGGGCAAAAGCCGTGGAAAACCTTTTCCGGAGCTTGAAAAGGCGGCAAAAATGTGTGGAGAAATAAGCGACTTCTTTTCGGTGAGAGTTCTCTGCACTCTCGGAGATGCCGGCGCGATAAGCGCCGCGCCGGGCGAGAGCGAGGTTTTGTTCTGTCCCGCTCCGCGCGTGACGATGCGTGGCTTTGCCGGAGCCGGAGACAGCTTTCTCGGCGCGTATATTTCCGAATTTTTTGCGGAATCTTACGAAAACGACACCGAGCGCGACGCTGCGGCTCTCCGCTTTGCAGTTGCCGCGGGCAGCGCGAAGGTGACCCTTGACGGCAGCCGGATACCGGACAGGAGCGCTGTTGAGAGCATGCTCGGCAGATGACGCGGTGCGCTTTTCCGCCGGAAAATTTGGTCAATAATAAAATAATGATAAAATACAGAATGTTTTGAAAGGTATATAATCGTGGAAACAAAAATGGACCTGACATTTAAGGATCAGAAAATCGTAAATATCGGTATGGAGCATGAACTGAAGCAATCCTTCATCGAATATTCCATGTCCGTTATCACCTCGCGCGCTCTGCCCGATGTGCGCGACGGCATGAAGCCCGGCCAGCGCCGCATACTTTGGGCAATGTATGAGGATCACCTCACGCACGACAAGCCCTTCCGCAAGTCGGCAACGACAGTCGGTATCGTGCTCGGTCGTTATCATCCGCACGGCGACGCCGCCGTGTACGGCACTATGGTGCGCATGGCGCAGGATTTCTCCCTTCGCTGTCCGCTTATAGAAGGCAGCGGTAACTTCGGCTCCATCGACGGCGACGGCGCTGCCGCTTACCGTTATACCGAGGCGAGACTTTCCAAGATATCCGACGAGATGCTTCGCGACATCGACAAAGAGGTCGTGCCCATGATGCGCAACTTCGACAACAAGCTGGTCGAGCCGACGGTGCTTCCCTCCCGCTTCCCCAACCTGCTCGTAAACGGCACGGTGGGTATCGCGGTAGGTATGGCGACCAACATTCCGCCTCACAATCTCGGCGAGGTGATAGACGCGACGCTTTACCGCATGGATAACCCCGAAAGCACGGTGAACGATCTTATGCAGTATATAAAGGGTCCGGACTTTCCCACCTCTGCTATCATCTACGGCGTGAACGGCATACGCGAGGCTTATCTGACCGGCAAGGGCAGGATAATGGTTCGCGCGCGCGCCAATATTGAGGAAGAAAAGCACCGCATAGTTGTTACCGAGATTCCTTACGGCGTGAACAAGAGTCTGCTTTGCGAGTCGATAGCGAGTCTCGTAAAGGAAAAGCGCGTTGAGGGCATCACCGAGCTGCGCGACGAGTCGGGCAGAAACGGTATGAAGATAATCATAGGCTACCGCCGCGATGCGAACGCACAGGTTATCCTCAATCAGCTCTACAAATACACGCAGCTTCAGGACACCTGCGCCGTTAACATGCTGGCGCTCGTTGACGGCGAGCCGAAGATCCTTCCGCTTACCGCCATACTTGACGCGTACATTGCGCATCAGGAATCCATCATCATCAACCGCACGAAATTCGACCTTGAAAAGGCACGCCAGCGCGCGCACATTTTTGAGGGCTACAAGATAGCAATAGACAACATCGACGAGATAGTCGCGATCATGAAATCCTCTCCGTCGATACCCGAGTCAAAGACAAGGCTCATCGAGCGCTATTCCCTCTCCGACGCCCAGGCGCAGGCGATAGTTGACATGACGCTCGGCAGACTTACCGGCATGGAGCGCGAAAAGGTCGAGGCGGAGCTTACAAGGATCTACGGAGTCATAAAGGAGCTTGAGGGCATACTCGGCGATATGGGCAAGGTAAAGCAGATCATACACGACGAGATGACCGAGATAAAGGACCGCTATTCAGATCCCCGCAGGACCGAGATAGTTGAGGCTGCTGACGACATAGTGCTTGAGGATCTTATCGAAAAGCACGACTGCGTTATCACAATAAGCCACACGGGATACATCAAGCGTCAGCCCGCCGACACCTACACCGCGCAGCGCCGCGGCGGCAAGGGCGTTATCGGTATGTCCACAAAGGATGAGGACTTTATCGAGCGCGTGATGGTCATGAACAGCCATTCCTACCTTATGATGTTCACCAACACCGGCAAGGTGCATATGCGCAAGGCGTACATGATACCCGAGGCGGGACGCACCGCCAAGGGTTCCAACATCGTCAACATCCTTGAATTGGTACCGGGCGAGAAGATCACTGCCGTCATCGGCATCGACGGCTTTGAGGGCAGCGATAAGAAATATCTCACCATGGTGACGAAAAACGGCATTATAAAGCGCACCCTGCTTTCCGAATACGAATATCAGCGCCGCGGCGGAAAGATCGCCATTGGTCTTGACGAGGGCGACGAGCTTGTGTCGGTAATGCTGACGCACGGCGAGAGCGACATTATAATCGCCACTGCCGACGGCTGCGCCGTGAAATTCAGCGAGAGTGGCGCGCGCACGATGGGACGCACAGCCCGCGGCGTTATAGGTATCCGTCTGCGTGAGGGAGACTATGTTTGCGGCGTCGCATCCGTTGACGATACGAAGAAGCTCGTGACCGTGACCGAAAAGGGCTTTGGCAAGCGCACAGACTTTGACGATTTCAGACTTATGAAGAACCGCGGCGGCTTCGGCGTTGTATGCCACAATGTTTCCGACCGCACGGGCAGGCTTGCCGGCATCGCGGCGGCTTCGGACGATGACGACCTTATGCTCATCACCGATTCCGGCACGATAATCCGCACGCCGGTGAAGGACATCCCGGTATATTCGCGCAGCGCCGCCGGCGTTATCGTGATGAGAATGGCGGACGGGCAGTCGCTCGTGAGCTGCACGACCCTTCCGACAGAGCCGGAATCAAGCGAGCCTACCCCCTCCGGCGAGATTGATGGCGCTCCCGCCGACGAGGATGTGAAGATTGCCGACGCTCATCTTGCCGACCCCGAGGATATGGACGATAGCGAGGAATGACACTGCGCGCGGTGTGACGTCGGTCCTCCTGAAATTCAAACCCAACAAACAGGTAAAAAACATGTCGTTAAATGAAAAAGCTTATACCATATTGAAAAAAACGTGTATGTTGGTCGCCGTTCTCCTTGCCGCGGCGATGCTTATGGCATCCTGCGGCAGTCAGGCGCCGGACATTGAATCGGTAAGGGCTGATTTTACCGCCCTTATCGATGCTTCGCGCGAGATAAACGACATTTTCTTCGGTGCGGGGCTGCCGGTCTACGAGCGCTCGGCGCTCGGCGGGACCATGTCCTACGACGAAGCGAGCGGCACCTACTACATCTATTACGATGACCCCGAGGCGGGGATGATCCTCAAATATTACGACAGCGCCGAGCACGTGAACAAATACCTCTCGGTCCGCACCTTTGACGGCGCTCCCGAGGCGGGATATGTTTACAGCAAGGGGAACGACTACTACTATCCCACCGAGTATACCGAGCCGGAGGGGGCTGCGATCTACGACGAGAACTCTCCCGTTTACTACGACTATGTGCGGGACGACTGTGCCTATCAGAGCGTTGACGACATAAAGGCGGCTGCTGAAAAAGTATATTCGCGTGAATACCTTGAAGCCGTTTACCCCGCGATGTTTGACGGCATTGCCGCCGACGGGATAGGTCTTGTGCGCGCCCGCTACATGGCTGACGAAAGCGGCAAGACAACGTTTTTCCTCAAGTCCAACGAGTACACGCCGCTTTTCTCCGAGCAGACGAAGTACGATGTTTCCACGATGCGCGTTCTGCGTTCAAGCAAGCGGAACCGTGTAACGGTCGAGATCGAAGCCGAGGGTCGCTATCTTGATTACGATACTCTTGAGATAAAGGTCGCGAAAAAGAAAAAACAGCTCACTTTCGTTCGTCAGAACAACGAATGGCGTCTCGACACACCTACTTATTGAACTCGGGTGGCGTTTCTGCAAATTTGTAGCTTCATACCCCGATGGTGAAATGAGTGCTGTTTTATATCTACTTCCTGTCCATAGTAACATCAGAACATGAAGCACCTTGTCGGTGGAGTTAGTGCAGATTCATATCTACAAGTCATTATTGTCTTTGGTCAAGGCGCGTAAGCGACTTGACTCGGCGGGGTAACCGATTTTTGAAATCTTATCACAACTATATTCCCCGCCTTACATCAGAACATGAAGTACCTTGTCGGTGAAGTGAGTGCAGACTCTTATCTACGAGTCATTATTGTCTTTGACCAAGACGCCGCAGGCGGCTTGGTGAGGCGGGGTAACTGAACCTCGAAATTTTATCAAACTAAATTCCACGCCTTACATCTGAACATGAAGTAACTTACCAATGAAAACGAGAGCAGATTTATGTCTGCTCTCTGTTTTTTAGTTTTTACGAATAGGATAATGAAGATTTTCGCGCCAGCGGAAATCTACCTCTCACCCGCAAAATAGCTATCTGCGGTGCACAATAACTTTGACCAAGACGCCGCAGGCGGCTTAGCGAGGCGGGGTAACTGAACCTCGAAATTTTCTCAAACTAAATTCCCCGCCGGCGGATATCACATTCTGCTTCGCAGAAGCAGAATATATCATTAACAAAAACAGCCCGGTCCTTCGCGTTTGAGTGCGTCAGACCGGGCTTATGCTTAATTATCTTATTTCATTTTTATCGCGGCTTTTGCCTTTTCTGCGATATGTGCGGGGGTGAGTCCGTACATCTCAAGCAGTGCGGGAACCTTGCCGGAGCGTCCGAAGCTGTCCTCAACGCCCACGCGGAGCACGGGGACGGGGCGGCGTTCGCACACGACCTCGCTCACGGCGGAGCCGAGTCCGCCGATGATATTGTGTTCCTCGGCGGTGACTATGGCGCCGGTCTCGGCGGCACAGGCAGCGATGTTATCGGCGTCTATCGGTTTGATGGTGTGAACGTTGACCACGCGCGCGGAAATGCCCTCGGCGTCGAGCATTTTTGCTGCCTCGAGCGCCATTGCAACTGTGATGCCCGTTGCCATTACGGTAACATCCTTACCGTCGCGCAGGACGATGTTTTTGCCGAACTCAAACTTGTAGTCGTTCTTATCGAAAAGCACCGGAACGGCAAGTCTGCCGAAGCGGAGGTAAACCGGACCGACATAATTTATCGCCCACTCAACGGCGGCGCGCGCCTCGGTAGCATCGGCGGGATTGACTATCGCCATGCCCGGAATGGTGCGCATGGTACCGATATCCTCAAGGCACTGATGTGTCGCTCCGTCCTCGCCGACGGTGATGCCGGCATGCGTTGCGCCGATTTTTACGTTAAGGTGAGGATATGCGATAGAGTTTCTTATCTGCTCAAATGCGCGTCCTGCGGCGAACATCGCAAAGGTGGATGCAAACGGAATCTTTCCCGCGGCGGCAAGACCGGCGGCGACCGTCATCATATTGCCCTCGGCAATGCCGCAGTCAAAAAAGCGGTCGGGGAACTTCTTTTTAAAAACGCCTGTCTTTGTGGCGGCGGCAAGGTCGGCGTCAAGCACCACAAAGTCGTATTTATCGCCGAACTCTGCAAGCGCGTTGCCGTATGCCTCGCGCGTTGCGATCTTTTCAATCATTTCTGCCATTTCTGTGTCCTCCTTCAGTTAAGGGATGCGAGGATCTCTGCTTTTGCCTCGGCATATTCGGTGTCGTTGGGCGCTTTTCCGTGCCATCCGACCTGGTTTTCCATAAAGGAAACGCCCTTGCCCTTGACCGAGTGAGCGATAATGGCGGTGGGTCTGCCGTGGCACTCGCGCGCGGCGCGGAATGCGGATTCGAGTGATTCGAAATCGTGCGCATCGGCGTTGAGAACATTGAAGCCGAACGCCTCAAACTTTTTGTCGTGAGGAGTGGGGTTCATGACGTCTGTGATCTTACCGTCGATCTGGAGACCGTTGAGGTCGAGAATGAAGCAGAGGTTGTCGAGCTTGTAGTGCGCGGCAAACATTGCTGCCTCCCATACCTGCCCCTCTTCGGATTCGCCATCGCCGATGATGGCGTATGTGCGGTAGTCCTTTTTGTCGATCTTGGCGGCAAGAGCCATTCCGCAGGCGGCGGAAACGCCGAGTCCCAGCGAGCCTGTGGTCATATCGACTCCGGGAGTGTGCTTCATGTCGGGATGACCCTGAAGGTATGAGTCAGCCTGACGGAGCGTGAGGAGATCCTCCTTGGGGAAGTATCCCTTTTCGGCAAGCACCGCGTAAAGCGCGGGCGCGGTGTGTCCCTTTGAAAGCACCAGCCTGTCGCGGTTGGGGTTTTTGGGATCCTTGGGGTCAACGTTCATTTCTTCAAAATAAAGATATGTTACAACGTCGGCAATAGAGAGCGATCCGCCCGGGTGACCGGATGCGGCGGCATGTGTGCCGTCAAGCACGCCAAGGCGAACCGCCGCGGCGTGTCTTTTAAGCTCGTTGAGCTTTGACTGTTCCATTTTTGTCCTCCGTGATGGGGTATTTTATTACAGTATAATTATAATGCAAAAAGACTTCGTTGTCAATAGGAAGTGGAGGAGAATGCGGGATATCGCTTGCGCGAAGTGATATATTCTGCTTCTGCGAAGCAGAATGTGATATCAGGCGGGGAATTTAGTATAAACAAATTTTATAGTTTGGTTTCCCCGCCGCGCTAAGCCGCTTCGCGTCTTAGCCAAAGTTATTACGCACCGTAAATGTTACCGCGCGGATTGAGGTAGATTTCCGCAAGCGGAAATCCATTAATCTACCTCCATAGAAACTAAAAAAAGAGAGCAAATATAAATCTGCTCTCACTTCGCCGGGAATGTTCTTCATGTTCAGAAGAAACTTAAGCCGTGAAATATGGTATAAATCTGTACGCACTTCACCGACAAGATACTTCATGTTCAGATGCAACTAAAGACGGGTAGTAGATATGACTCTGTACTCATTTCACCCTCGGGGTATGAAGATTAGAATTTGAAGTAACTTCACCCGAGCCCAAAGAAGTCCGGAGGGTGGAGAGGGCGGATTTTTCGAGCCGGCTGACATAGGAACGTGAAATGCCGAGACGCGCGGCGACCTCGCGCTGCGTGAGCGGAGCCGAACCGCCAAGCCCGTAGCGCAGGCGTATTATCTGCCGCTCACGCTCACCGAGAACGGTATCGACACAGGCGCGCACGCGCGCGCTGTCAAGACGCAGATCAAGCTCCTCAGCCATGTTTTCCTCGCAGCTTATTACGTCGATGTATGTAAGCGGATTGCCCTCTCGGTCGTAGTCGATGGCATCGTTTATCGAGACCTCGGACTGCAGCTTGCGCTGAGAGCGGAAAAACATGAGTATCTCGTTTTGAATGCATTTTGCCGCATAGGTCGCAAAGCGCGCACCCTTGTTGACATCAAAGCTGTCAACAGCCTTGATAAGCCCGAGCGTGCCGACAGAGACAAGATCCTCCTGCATGTTGCTGGAGGAATAGTACTTGCGCACGATGTGAGACACGAGCCGCAGATTGTGGACGATCAGCCGCTCGCGCGCCGACGCGTCACCGCCCGCCGCCTTGAGAAAACACTGCCGCTCCTCGTCCTGAGACAGCGGAGGAGGAAAACCGCGCGGAGTGCCGATGCCGAGCATCACATGCAGAAAACGCGAAAGGATATTTATTAAATAGGAAAACATGTTGACGCCCCTCCCCGGAATTTAT
>ENA-UOJS01002575-UOJS01002575.1-human-gut-metagenome-genome-assembly--contig:-C74-NODE-2575-length-11992-cov-5.843093_pt1 | contig 11992 bp, 8 predicted proteins | sample MGYA00242355_ERZ723902 | MGnify/ENA metagenome assembly ERZ723902 | reverse complement strand
ATGAGAGGTGGAGCCTTCCTTAAGGGTAAGGAAGGACGGGTAGGTTTTCGAAAAAATAACACTATAATGATGAATGATTTTAAAGATATAAAAATAGCAGTAGCCGGTACCGGCTACGTAGGTCTGAGTATAGCAACCCTGTTATCTCAGCACCATCATGTAACAGCAGTAGATGTAATCCCAGAAAAGGTGGAGAAACTCAACAATAAGATTTCTCCAATCCAGGACGATTATATCGAAAAGTATTTGGCTGAAAAGCCATTAAACCTCGTGGCAACCCTTGATGGCAAGACAGCCTATAAGGATGCAGACTTCGTAGTGATTGCAGCACCAACCAACTACGACCCAGTGAAGAACTACTTCGATACAACTCATGTAGAAGAAGTCATCGACCTGGTTCTGGAGGTAAACCCAGATGCAGTGATGGTCATTAAGAGCACCATCCCTGTCGGTTATACCCGCAGCCTCTACTTGAAGTATGCCAAGAAGGGCGTGAAGAAGTTTAACCTTCTCTTCTCTCCAGAGTTCCTTCGAGAGAGTAAGGCACTCTATGATAACCTTTACCCAAGCCGTATTATCGTAGGATATCCAAAGATTATCGAGCGCCCAGAGTTTGCAGAGGAGAACGAGGCTATCAAGTCCGTAACCAATGTCGAGATATTGAAGGAAGCTGCCAAGACATTTGCCGCTTTGCTCCAGGAAGGTGCCATCAAGGAGAACATTGATACTCTTTTCATGGGCATGAAGGAAGCAGAGGCTGTCAAGCTCTTCGCCAATACCTATCTGGCACTCCGAGTAAGCTACTTCAATGAGTTGGATACATACGCAGAGGTAAAGGGACTTGATACCAAGGCAATCATCGATGGCGTAGGTCTTGATCCACGAATCGGCACCCATTACAACAACCCAAGCTTCGGCTATGGTGGTTATTGCTTGCCAAAGGATACCAAGCAGCTCCTGGCGAATTATGCAGATGTTCCAGAGAACCTGATAGAGGCAATCGTAGAGAGCAATCGTACCCGTAAGGACTATATTGCTGATGCCGTACTCCAGAAGGCAGGCTATTACAGCTATGCCGATGCTAACAGCTATGATGCCAGCAAGGAACACAACTGTGTGATTGGTGTCTATCGTCTGACCATGAAGTCAAACAGCGATAACTTCCGCCAGTCAGCCATCCAGGGCATCATGAAGCGTATCAAGGCAAAGGGTGCCGAGGTAGTCATCTATGAGCCAACCTTGGAAGAGGGCAGTACCTTTTTCGGTAGCCGAGTTGAGAACAACCTCGAAGCTTTTAAGACACAGAGCCATGCCATCATCGCCAACCGCTATGATGCTTGTCTGGATGATGTAAAGGATAAGGTTTATACTCGAGATATATTCCGTCGAGATTAAGTTTGTGAGTCCTCAATCAAACCGAATACCTTATGAGCATCGAAGAGATTAAAAGATAATTTAGAACGAGATGGATTTCAAAGAGTTCCTGATATAAATCTGGGACATAGTATAGATAAAGGTTGTTATTTAAAATGAGAAACTATGAGTGATGTGTGTTTAATTTGTAATCAGAAAAAGGCAACTAAGACCAATTCTCATATAGTGCCTAGTTTCCTTATAACATCATTTTCGAGTTATAATTCTTCTGGAAAGCGTGATTCTGAAGTCCTTTTTACAATATCAAGCTCAATTGATAGTGTATATACTGGTAGATCTGTACCTGACACTAAAATTGAAGATTTGTTTGATAAAGATAAGCTTACACAAGAACGGATTGATGAGGAACTTTCAAAGAATTCGGTTGCAAAAGATTTCGTATTCTGTCCTCAATGTGAAAAGAGGTTTTCTGTATTTTTGGAGTCACCTTATGCTCATTTTATAAATCAACAAGCAAAAATTGAAAATGATATACCATTATTCTTTTGGCTGTCTGTAGTTTGGAGAATGTCTGTTACAGAAGATTACGGTTTTTCTTTAGGAGATGAGTTAAATCAAATTTTACAACTTTCTTTGAAAAGCTATTTTGAACTAAAAGAAAATGGCGGAAGTTTAGAAACGATACTCAGTGATGTACCTTTTCGCTATAAGATACTGAGATGCCATGATTATTGTAAGACAGGAAATGGCTTTCTGTTTGCACAGTATAAGAATAAAGTTCTTGATGTCGTTATAGGAGAATTTGTGCTGCGTGTGTTTTTTGATTTGCATGAGGATTTTCCTAATCAGCCATTTTTTGGCACAGAATCTTTCTTTGCAAACGCACCAATTAACCATGGGGAATTAGCAGAACAAGTAGTGAATATAGATACTGATTCCTATAAAGTAATAAATAAAGAATTTGTTAAATTTGCAGCTCATTTAAAGCGTATTGAGGTAGAGCGTAAATTAGATTTGATTTGGTGTAGTATAGGACAATTAGGGCAAATGCCAAATCAATTAAAGACTATATTCTTTGAAAACTATTATAATGAAGATGTCAAAATAGGTGATAGGCATGATAAAAAACGCTTTGCAGAAGTATTGACTCCAATACTTGCAGATTATTTTGGTATAAAATAGAAAAATTAAAGGAGTAGGTAGTTAATGTATGGTAGGCGAAGTTCGTGCGACTTATTTATAAGCTACTTCTCGGCACCTGGCATGGAGCCAACAACTTTTAAATATAAAAACGATGAATGTAATAAAGACTGATATTTCAGGCGTTCTCATTCTAGAGCCACGCCTCTTCCGCGACGCTCGTGGCTACTTCTTCGAGAGCTTCAGCGAGCGAGAATTTGAAGAGAAGGTTGCCCCAATCTTGGGACACAGTGTTCACTTCTGCCAAGACAACGAGTCTATGAGCAGCTATGGCGTGATGCGAGGCCTGCACTTCCAGCGCCCACCATATACCCAAAGCAAATTGGTACGCTGCGTAAAGGGTAGAGTCCTTGATGTAGCTGTAGATATCCGCAAAGGATCACCAACCTATGGCAAGCATGTGGCTGTAGAACTGACAGAAGACAATCATGTCCAGTTCTTCATTCCAAAGGGTTTTGCTCATGGTTTTGCAGTCCTCACAGAGACAGCAGTGTTCCAATACAAGTGCGATGAGTTCTATCATCCAGAGGCTGATGGAGGTATCTCTATTCTTGATGATAGCCTTGGTATTGATTGGAGGATTCCAACAGAACATGCTAATCTTTCAGAGAAAGATACGAAGCATGCGATGTTGAAGGACTTCGATTCACCATTCGATATCAATGTAGATTTATACAAATAAAATCTTATGGCAGATAAAGAAGTTTAAGAGCGAATCCTCTCGATGCTCCCGGAAGAGTTTCAAGACGTTTACGATGATACGATACCTGAGGCAAAGGAGATTCGCAAGAAGATGAGGAAGAAGTTTTCTTCCATAAAGTCCTATTCCTGCGCTATGCCGATGTTTGAAGACATTCGTAAGCTCAATTACAAAGGATAAGCCCAGGTCTGCAAGGTCTTTCACCAATACTTGACGAAGCATCCCAATGTGGTATCCTTCTTTCTCGACCGTTTCGAGGAAACCTATTCTCGAATCGATATGAAAGACCTTGAAGAATTCATTGAATGGATAGGCTATGCCGTTAATGATATGGACAACACAATTTCGGAGATTGACAATAACGCCCCCATGACCTTCTTCGATATTGAGAAGGTGATGGGAAAAGTAATCAGTAAAGAGCTGAAGAGTAATTCTCTAAAATAAGATATGAGCCCACTTTAAAAAGTAAGGCTTAGTAAATATTTTATCAAAAATATGGTTTTACGGGTCTAAAGTGACCGCTTACCCGTAACCACTGAAATGTAATCAAAGTATAAACTTATGCAAAAAATAGAATTATTTGTTCCTGGTCGCTTGTGCCTTTTTGGTGAACATAGCGACTGGGCAGGAAAGTATCGCTCGATGAATAGCGCCTTGGTGGCTGGTGAGGCCATCGTCACGGGAACGGAACAAGGTATATTCGCAACAGTAGAGAAATCGGAGAACTTTGAGATGACATCATCGGCATCTTCCTTGCAAGAGGTATGGCATGATTTTGAGTGCCCAATGAATGCCGAGGCATTAAAAGATGTCGCTCATTCTGGCTCTTTCTTTTCTTATTGTGCTGGTGTGGCTAGCTATATGCTCGAATGGTACAAAATTGGAGGGGCAAAAATACATATCACTGATATGACACTTCCTCTGAAGAGTGGCCTTTCCTCCAGTGCTGCCATTTGTGTGCTCGTTTGTAGGGCATTCAATGAGCTGTATGATTTGAATCTTTCTACTATGGGAGAGATGAATATTGCCTATGTGGGCGAGTTGAGAACGGCTTCTCGTTGTGGGCGCTTGGATCAAGCTTGTGCTTTTGGCGTGCGTCCTGTATTGATGAAGTTTGATGGTGAGGAGATAGATGTCAATCGACTCAATGTAAAGAAAAACCTTTATTGGGTATTTGCAGACTTGAATGCTTCCAAAGACACTGTCAAGATTTTGAAAGACTTGAATAAGGCTTTCCCCTTTGCTGACAATGAGAAGGAGCAAGCTATACAGGATGCATTAGGTCCGATTAATCATAAGATAGTATCGGAGGCTGTCGATTTTATGAAAGAAGGTGATGCAGAAGCTTTGGGTAAGTTGATGACGGAGGCGCAGACCATCTTTGACGAGAAAGTAGCACCGATGTGTCCTTCTCAGTTACAATCACCAATTTTGCATAAAACCCTCAATGATCCCTATCTCAAAGATTTGTCTTATGGAGGAAAAGGCGTAGGCTCTCAGGGAGATGGCTCCATCCAATTTCTGGCTAAGGACGAGAAATGCCAGCAGCAAATTATCGCCTATCTCAATGGACTTGGTATGTCAGCTTATGCTTTGACATTGAAAGCTCGCCATACCATACGAAAAGCGATTATCCCAGTTGCGGGCTTCGGTACTCGACTTTATCCTGCCACTCGTACGATGAAGAAAGATTTCTTCCCGATAGTGGACAAGGATGGCAAGGTGAAGCCAGTCATCTTAATACTCTTGGAAGAGCTGGTGAATAGCGGAATAGAAGAAATCTGCCTGATATTGGGTAGCGAGCAGGAACGTGAGGAATACCGGCGTTATTTCGAAACACGCTTGGCTGATGAGCACTTCAACAAATTGAAGGTTGAAGACCAGAATTTCGAACGCCATATTCTGGAGATTGGAAAGCGACTGAGATATGTTTATCAGACCGAGAAACGAGGATTCGGACATGCGGTATCCCTAGCAGCCAATTTCGCAGCCAACGAACCTGTTCTTTTGTTATTGGGCGATACCATCTATCGCTCCAACAAGAGCAAACCATGTGCCTTACAACTGATGGAGGCTTATGAGAAGTATTCCAAGCCGATGATTGCTATACATTCCATACCTCTGAAGGACGTAAGTTATTATGGCATTATGTCGGGTTGTTGGGAAAATCGTGATGAGACAGTGATGAATATATCACGGTTCTGTGAGAAACCAAAAGTCTCTTATGCGGAAGACCAGCTTGCCGTCAAAATGCATAACGGAGAACAGAGATACTATTCGGTCTTCGGACAGTATGTGTTGACTCCAGAAGTCTTCGATCAGTTGAAAAAGAACATCAACGATGGCGTGGTAAGTGAACGAGGCGAGGTAGAATTGACTACAGCCCTAGAACAAGTGAGAGGAAAATATGGATTGATGGGAGTACAGTTGGACGGCGAGATGTTCGACATGGGAATTCCTTATGCTTTCCAAAATTGTATAATAAATTTTGCTGCTCGTGGAAAAGATTAGTGTTCTAAAGGGAACTTTTTGGAGTGGAATCGAAAGATTTTCTTCACAGGGAATTCAATTTATAATTAGTATTGTAATTTCTAGAATTCTATTACCTCGTGAATATGGCTTAATTGCTATGCTTTCAATTTTTATATCGTTGGGTCAAACTTTTATTGATGGCGGGTTCGGACAAGCTTTAATTCAGAAGAAAAATAGGACTGAAATAGATTATTCAACAGCTTTTTTCACAAATCTAGGAGTATCAATTGGTGCCTATATCTTGTTGTTTATAGGGGCACCTTTAATTTCAAGTTTTTATAACGAGCCAGAATTGCAAACTTTAGCAAGATTTGTTGGCATTAATTTTATAGTCAGTTCTTTTATGGTTGTACAAAACGCAATCATTTCAATTAGGTTAGACTTTCGCACTTTGACACTTTCTAGTTTAATAGCTGTTTGTGTAAGTGGTATTATTGGTATCGTTTTAGCTATAAATGGATTTGGAGTATGGGCATTGGCAATTCAAGCTTTGTTATCTAATGTAATAAGAGTTATGGTAATTTGGATTTATTCAGAGTGGATGCCTATATTTAAATTCTCAATAAGATCATTTAAAGAACTTTTTGGCTTTAGCTCTAAGATATTAGTGTCTACAATTATGCATACATTATATTTGAACATGTATACGTTGGTGATAGGTAAATTTTACAATACATCTGATGTAGGTTTGTATAATCGAGCGAATTCATTGGCAAATTTCTCTTCAACAAATTTGACGAATGTAATTCAGAGGGTTTTTTATCCTGTTTTATGTGAACAGCAAGATGAGGATGAAAAATTAAAAATAACACTTAAAGAGTCGATAAGAGCGTTGGCTCTAGTTGTTTTTCCTTCTTGTTTATTATTGGCTCTATTTGCAAAACCATTACTTTACATAGTGTTTACCCCTAAATGGTTATCTGCGGCTCCATTACTAAGTATATTAGCAATATCATTTGCTTTGTATCCTTTGATGTCTATGAATATACAAATGCTACAAGTTAAAGGTTATTCTAATTTATTTTTAAGGGCAGAGCTAGCGAAGAAAATTACAGCAATCATTCTATTGGTAGTATCTTTAAAGTTTGGTGTTGTATACCTATGCTTGAGTATTCTTGCATATAATATTTGCGATTATTTGATAGCCTTATTTTATGTGAGAAAAATTTTTCAGACATCATTATTTGAACAAATTAACTGGATGAAAGATCTTATATTTATAGATTTTTTTACTGCAGTTTTAGCTATTGCAGGAATTTTATTATGTAAAAATTCATATACATGCCAGTTGTTTGTAGTGCTACCAATCTGTTTGTTATTTTATCTCTTTGTTGCTTCATTCACTAATGAAGGAAAAAATATTAAAAGAAAGATATGTACAAAGTTTCATTTTTAATACCAGTATATAATGCTGCTGCATTTATTTCAAATTGTTTAGAGCACATTGTTCAGTCGGAATTGGAAAGTTCTGAATATCAAATCATAGCTTGGGATGATGGCTCTAAAGATAATAGCTTTGATATTTTGCAAAATTATGCTATTAAATATCCTAATATAGTAGTTAAACATGCTGATAATCGAGGAGTTGCTGCTGTTCGCAAAGAATTATTTGCTTTAGCAGAAGGACAATATATCTGGCAATGTGATGCAGACGATTATATTGAAACTAATAATATTAAACGAATAGTTGATTATGCAGTTAAATATGATGTCGATTATTGTTTCTTTGATTATTATTCGTTCGATGATAAGGGAAGAAAGACTGAACAGTCTGTAAAATTCAGAAATCAAATTTTTACAGGTTTCCTATGGAATAAGCTTTTCAAAGCAGAGTTCTTACGTGAGAATAATATTACCTTCAAAGGAGATTTATATACAGGTGATGATTATATCTTTAATTGCCTAGTTTATTCTTGTGCTAAAAAAAGAAAATATTTACCTATTTATGGATATAATTACAACTATAATCCAAATTCTTTAACAAGAGATAAATCAAAAGCTATAAAGGATGTACGGAGTATGTTACATTGTAGCGATTATCTGATTGAAAAATATAAAAAAAGCAATTCTAGAAAACAAAAAATATATTGGAATTGTCAAATCTTAATGAACTTTATAGTTGTCATTAGAATGACCTTACGTTTAGATGATAAAGAGGCCACATCTATTTTAAGCGAGCTCCAATTTAAATCAAATTTGACCTATGGTCAAGGTAGTTTTGTTTCACGCATGATTGGGCATCCTCGTATGATAGAAAAATGTTTTTTATGTTATTTTGTGGTAAGCTCTAAACTTAATAGACTTTATGTAAAAATTCGATAGTATGAATGTCTTTTCTTTTGATATATTTGACACGTGTTTGGTCAGGACATGCGGAAAATCCGATTATGTTTTCGATTTGTTAGCAGAGAGGATTCTTGGGAAGAGCCCTAGAACTCAAAAAATGGACTTTACTTTCATCCGAAAAAAAGGTGAAGAGCGAGCACGCATAAAGTTCCTTAATCATGATTGTGAAGAAGTGACCCTCAAACAAATTTATGAGTGTTGTGATTTTTCAATGGTGACAGACTTAGATAAAAGGACTATTTTGCAATTGGAACTTGAAATTGAACATAGTGTGTTAGTTAGTGTTTATAATATAAAGGAACTTATTTCTAAGCTTCGTCAAGAAGGCAATCGTATCTTATTTATTTCTGATATGTATTTGCCGACTTCATTCTTGAAAAAAATATTGATGGAGCATGCAATTATGTCACCCCAAGATGTTCTATTTGTCAGCTCTGAAATCAAGAAAACAAAGAAAACGGGTAATCTATTTAGATATGTTCATGATATCCTTGGAATTTCATACAAAGTATGGACTCATTTTGGGGATAATCATACAAGTGATGGTACAATCCCCCGTAAACTAGGTATTAAGACACAGAGAGTCTACCATTCTTATTCTGTTTATGAAAAAACATTATTGAGAAAAGAGTATGAAGGGGGAAAAATGAATATACATTTAATGGCATCTATTTCTAAAGCAATTCGAATAAATTTGCCTTCTTCACCACAGACTTCTGTCGCAACAGATTTCATTGCACCTATTTTTGTACCTTTTGTTTATAGTGTTTTGGCTGATGCTCAAAAGCAGGGGATTACAGGTATGTACTTTTTGGCTAGGGATGGTTATATTTTTTATAAAATTGCAGAAAAACTTTTAGTTGATTTTTCTAATATAAAGATACATTACCTCTATGTCTCACGAAAGGCCTTGTATTTGCCAAGTATTGTAGATATAACTTATGAAAGTATAAAAGAGAGGCTAGCTTATATTGACAATTGTACGATAAGTGATGTTTTAGATAGGTTTCAATTAGAAGATTATTTTAAAAATTACGAACAGTATAGTACTCTACTTGGAGAAGCTTTGATAGATTCTTTATTAAAGGATAAGCATTTTATGACACAACTGGTTCATAAAAGGGATGAACAACGTAGGTATTGTCTAGAATACTTTAAGCAGGAAGGTTTGACAGAAGGTAAAAATGCTATCATAGATCTTTCTGGTAGTCGAAGATGTCATGTTGCAATCAATGAGATCTTGGCACATCAAAAAAATACTCCAGTATTTGGATATTATTTTGATGTGTTAAATTCTCGTATACCAGGAAAAGACTATTATGCAAGTCTGTTTTCAGAGAGAGCAAAGTTTAATCCTAAAGTATCTAAGACCCCTCAAGCCGTCTTTGAACAGTATTTTTGTATCACAGACCATGATAGTACTATAGGATATACGCTTAAAGATAATATTGTAATACCTATTTTGGGTAATGAGCGAGTGGACAAAACTCTGAGAGAAAAAACTTTTGAGCTAAATAGTTCCGTTTGCCAACAATATGCAGCGTCTTATCTAAAAATGGTTGATTTGAGTAAATCAGAAGAATTTATTGGCCCGGCTTTAGCTACTTTCAATACATTCAATTATGCTCCTTCGCCTTATTATATTAAGGCTTTTTTGAATCTGTTTGCAGCAAGCTCCACCCATTATGAGAAGCCTTTTATAGAAAAGTGTAATATTTTGCGCTGCTTAAAAAATAGACACTCATTATGGTTTTATCCTAATTTAGTATATAATTCTAGATTTAGCAAATTGGTATATTATTTACTGTATGTACGTTATTTAATTAAAGAATATTTTTTAAAGTATGCTTAGTTCGATATTCTTAGTGTTTTTAATCGTAATATTAGTTTGGTCGACCGTTCAGCGGCCAATCTGGGGTATTGTATGGTATTATATTATACGTATGTGTATACCTTTTACGGCAAGAGTATTTTCATTTAGCTTTAATACAATCTCACTAGTAGTTTTAATTTTATGCTTATATCTAAATATACGTAATTGCTATAGCAAATGCTCAATAGAAGATAAAACCTATATAATATTGGTAAAAAAACTGTTCTTTATATCATTAGCCTTGACTTGTTTTGCTTTTGTTGTCCCTAAGGGTTATCAATGGAGTAATTTGATTCAATTGTTCGGAACGGAATTGATGCCGTCAATATTGATTGTTATTTTTTTAAGAAAGCGCAGTGACTATATGTTCTTTTGTAAAATTATTGCTATAACAGCTCTTTTTGCCACCTTATATGGAATATATACTTATATAACATCTTCCAATCCTATTTTTGACTATTTTAATACTTCTACGATAGAATCTGTGGATTTATCAGAGTATGCAACGGGCAGAATGGGACTTTCTGGTATTGCAGTAGGAATTTATGATGATAAAATAGCGATGCAACTTGTTTGTTTGTTACTATTTATGTTCATTATTGTAAAAAAGGAAATAGGGAATGTCTTGAGATATTTATCTTCGTTTTCCTGTTTAGTATGTTTATATCTTACGACCCAAAGAACCGGGCTGTTATGTATATTTTTGTTTGGTATTCTTTTTCTTTTTGACAAACAAAATCGTAAATATAAGAAATATGTTTTATCTATTTTTGCACTAGGAGTTCTAATCCTTTTATTGTTAGGTAATGAAAAGTTAGATAATACTATATATTCAATTCTCTATTTGTTTGATGACAACAAGCAAAAATCAATTGGTATGGAAGGATCGAATTCTGCCTTAAGGTTAATGCAACTAACGAATTGTATTGGCTATCTTGATATTTCAAGTATATTGCAAGGAGCGGGGTATGGTTTTACAGGTTATTATTATACTGAAATTTGGAATCGAGCTTGGTATGGCATTGATTTTAGGTTTTATGGTTTTGAAAGTTTTATATTTAAGATACTTATGAATTCTGGATTTGTTGGACTGTTTTTTTGGGGCAAATTCTTTTACCAAATAGTAAATAAATTAAATTTATGTAAAGAACAATATTTTTATAACTTTTTCCTTGTTTACTTAGTAGCAATATGTATGACCGATACTTCCGTAAGTTTGTATTTGTTCTTTATGTTATTCATAATAAACTATAAGCAAATGTCTTTAAAATGATAAAAATTTCAATAATAATTCCTGTTTACCGTGTAGAACAGTTTATTCGTTTTACATTAGATAGTATATATAATCAAAAGGTTGACAATCAACATTTTGAAGTGATAGTTGTTAACGATGGTACTCCGGACAACTCAATGAGTATCGTTAAGGAATTTGCGGCATTGTATTCAAATCTAACGATTATCAATCAAGTAAATCAAGGTTTGAGTTGTGCAAGAAATGTTGGCATTGAGAAGGCTAAGGGGAAATATGTATGGGTGGTTGATAGTGATGATATGGTTACAGAACATTCTCTTAAAGAGGCTTTACATGCAATAGAAAAGAATCTAGATGTTGATATGTTTTGCTTTAACCTATATGAAAAAAAAGAGAAAGTCTTTACACCGGTTTGTCTCTTCTCCAAAGCAGTTTATCAACACTATTATGGCGAGGTACATAATGGCTATTTCTATTGTCGAAAATTGCCTACAGGACTTGCCCAAAGATTCCTTTTTCGTAAAAGATTCTTGGAAGAAAATGATTTAGAATTCACTCCCGGAATTTTTCATGAGGATCAAGATTTTTTAATTAGATGCTATACGAAAGTCAAGCGAATACTTCCATTGCAGAATTTTTGGTATATTTATAATATCCGAGAAGAGGGTGTGTCATAAGTCTGTGACGCACCCTTTTTTTGTGTGTGTTTCTATAT
>ENA-UOJS01002572-UOJS01002572.1-human-gut-metagenome-genome-assembly--contig:-C74-NODE-2572-length-12017-cov-11.979769_pt1 | contig 12017 bp, 9 predicted proteins | sample MGYA00242355_ERZ723902 | MGnify/ENA metagenome assembly ERZ723902 | reverse complement strand
GTATCGAGTATGCTCGGACACTTCGATGCGGGCTTCACGCTCCGCACTTACACGCACGTCACGCGCCAGATGCAGGAAAGTGTAGCCGAAAAGATGGGTACCATTGTTCCCTGCTTCATAGTGAGGATAGCATACAAGCGCTGCGCTTCACGATTGTTTGCGTTTTGTTTGAGAATTGTTAATTTTGAAAAACACGGATCGAAATGATGTCAACCGGCGCAATTACGCTGAAAGATAAGCCGGGCAGAGGACGGCGCAAAAGTTGCGCCGCAGGGAACAGAGAAATACGCAGGGGCGAACGGGCCGCGCGGCAATGGTCTTGGCTGCTGAAAACAGGACCATTGGATCAGGTGAAAACAAGAAGAGCGGCGGGGAGGATAAGATAACAATCCTCTCCGCCGTTCGCGCATCCATTCCGTAAAAACCATCCGGACAAACCGGAAGGATCCAAACTTTTCCGCGGTGTATAGCTGCCGCTGTTCTGCAGCATTGCGGTAAAAACACACTGCGTCGGGTCATATCGCTGGAACTGATTTTCTGCGTGAAAATCAGCGCAGCAGCTGAAAGACGCGGGTCGGCCGGCCTCGACCATTGAGAACGCTGCGGCCGACCTCGACGATATAGCCGTTCTGCTCCAGCTTTTCCACGATGCGCGCGGCTGTGCGGAAGCTGATGTGCAGCTCCTCGGCCAGCTCCGCGGTAAAGAACGTGCCGTTATTTTTACGCTGCACGAAGGTGCTGATCTTCAGAACCGTATTGTTCGACAGCGCGCAGTCCTGCGCGACCTTGAGCAGCTGTGGGTCAAACTGGCTCCGCTTTACATGCATCAGCTCGTTCGGCTGGATGGGGCCGACGAAGCGATCCTCCGCGTAGACCAGATACGCCCGGTTGGAGCCCTCCTCCCAGGCACGCTGCGTGCCGAGCTCCGCGTTTGCCAGCGCCTGCTGGAAGTGCAGCCCTGTTCCGATCCCGACCGCCAGTCGGTAGGGCGTTCCGCCGTAGACCTGCGCCAGAAGATCAAAGTGGGAAAACCGATCCGTTGTGTCAGAAAGCACCTCGTAGCTGCAGATCACGGCGAAATCCTGCTCGCCCATGCGCAGATACGCGCCGCTCACCAGCTGCGCAAACAGAACGATCTGCTCCGCGAGCTTGGCCAGATCCAGTACGCTCTGCACCATCGTTTTCCGATTCAGATAGTAATCACCGCTGAGCTCTGCGTGGATCCGGATGATCACACTGCCTTCCTTTGCCTTTTCCTTCACGTGCCAGGACAGGATCAGACGGCGCACCTCGCTGATATAATTATCCGGGCTCGGCGCCATCAGCACGCAGGGGATGCCCTCGGCTGCGAGCGTGTCCTGCACGTTGCGGATATTTGTAATGCAGACGCTGCACAGGCCACTGCGGTAGCTCTCGCGGTGCGTCTTTGCCGTTGCGTCGACAAAATGCGCCGCATTGGTATCCACGCTGATGCTGACCGGCTGCACGTGATCCATGTCCAGCTCCAGCGAACGATACGTCTTCATAACGGTGACATAGTCCAGCGTGTCTACGCTGACTCTGTAAATATCCGCGTGGTATTTGCTCTGCGCGATCAAAAGCGCGTGGACGAAGCTGGCTGCGTCGACGTTGACATACCGCGCCAGCACCGCCCCATGATCCACGCGGCTCACCATCAGCTTATACGGCTCGCTTCTTGTGTAGAGGACGCCGTCCAGCTCCGGCAGACAGCGCCTCAGCGCCTGTGCCGCCTCATCGACCCGCTCATCACTGGGCATCTCAATTCCGACAGTTTCGATATTCTCAAATGTTTCGGCTACGATCTCCTGGATTTCTCTGATTGACGAGCCGTGTCCGACCAGCGCAAGCCTGAAGCTCATGACGCTGCGCCTCCTCTGTGTTTTTTACTAGGGTGTATCTGAAAACTCCCAACGCACCCGGACAGCGGGCCTTTTTGCGGTGCGCCGCGTCATTTTTCCTTGAAATACGTCAGTATTCCTGCGAAAAAATGTCTTGCGCAACGCAAAAATCCCTCGCTGCCGGTCACATCATGAGTTTTCAGATACACCCTATGATAATTTAATGACGATTTATTGTCAATATACAGTCTGGAACTTCTCTACTATAATTATCATGCAAGAAAGCATCAAATAAAATTCTTTTCGAGAGGTTTTGATATGCATTACTATGAGAAAGAAGTGGTCTGCGCTCTTCTGGACATGGGCGGCTGTATCAGGCTCATGCGGGATGTCCTGATCGACTATTCCGCGGGCCGCACCATCCAGACGCTGCGGAGCGTCCTGCCGGTCAGCGAGCGAAAGCTGCTGGGACTGATGCCTGCGGCGAATACAGCTGCCGGAATTATGGGTGTAAAGGCGATCACAGTCTTCCCGGACAACTTCCAGCGCGGACTGCCGTCGCATCAGGGCGTTGTGCTGCTGTTCGACCTGGATACCGGCATGCTGAAGGCGCTGCTGGACGGCGACGCCATCACCGGCGTCCGCACCGCTGCCGTCAGCGCTGCCGCGACCGACGCGCTGGCGCGGAAGGATGCGCATACGCTCTGCATTCTGGGTTCCGGCCTGCAGGCAAGACGCCATCTGGAGGCGATTCATCTTGTGCGTGAGATCCGCGAGGTTCGCGTCTGGGATATCGTGCCGGAAAGCGTCCAACGCTATAAAGCAGAGATGGAAGCAAAATTCGGCATTCCTGTGGTCGACTGTACCGGCGATGTACAGGCTGCTGTCTCGGGCGCGGATATCGTCTGCACCGTGACCGCGGCGCGCGAGCCGATCCTGTTTGGCGCGCATCTGTCCGCCGGGACGCATGTCAATGCCGTCGGCGCGTGCGGCGCGGCGAACCGGGAGCTTGACACCGAGGCGATCCGCAGAGCGCGTCTGTTCTGCGACAGCCGGGAATCGTGCATGCACGAGGCGGGAGATTTCCTGATCCCGCTGCGCGGCGGCGAGGTTGCTGAGTCACATCTTCTGGGTGAGATCGGACAGGTTCTGTCCGGTGAGCTTGCCGGACGGCTCAGCCCGGAGGACATTACGGTCTATGAATCGCAGGGGCTTGCCGTTGAGGATCTGGCCGCCGGAAACTATGTATTTGAAAAGGGGAAGAAAATGGAGGCGGTTGTATGATGATTGAACCCCTGTATGATTTTTCTCTGACTGCGGAGCAGGAGGCAAGAGCCAGAACGCTGCATGAGAGCAGCATCATTCTGGACATGCTGTTCCAGGGACCTGTCGGGACGTACTCCCTGCCGGAGGGCGCGGAGGAGGAGCTGCTGGCGCTGGCACAGAAAGCCTGCCCCGGAGACGAGATCGCCCAGTGTAACTGGGCAACGGCTGAGATCCTGCGCCGGATGATCGGCGGCTCGTATTCGCAGCTGTATAAGGACTGCTGGTATGACAGCGGTCTGACTGGCGGCTGCCGCCAGCTCAGCGTTACGGACCGAGATGAGGCGCTGCGCTCGGCAGTTGAGCTGCAGGCTGAGTTCGATACTTACCCGTGGCTGGTCAAATGCACGTCGGTCGAACAGATCCGCCGCTGCAAAAAAGAGGGCCTGAAGGCCGGTATCGTCACCAGCCAGGAGGCGGAGGGCTACAGCAAGGATCTGAAGCTGCTGGAGCTTCTGTACAATTATGGCCTGCGCGTGCAGCAGCTGTCCTATAACAATCAGAATCTGATCGGCGCCGGCTGCATGGAGCCGAACGGGGGAGCGGGATTGTCCAAGTTCGGTATCCGGTTTGTGGAAAAGTGCAACGAGCTTGGTATCGTGGTCGATACCGGACACTGCGGCTATCATACCACGATGGATGCCTGCAAGTACAGCAAGGCGCCTGTCATCGCATCCCATACCGGCGTGGAGAAGGTCAACTTCCACGCACGCTGCAAGAGTGATGACGAGATCCGCGCGATCGCCGATACCGGCGGTGTTGTCGGTATTTTCGCAATGCCGTGGTTCACGGGCGCGGACCCCGAAAATACGACAGTAGATGATTTTATCGATCATATCGATTATGTCGTCAGGCTGGTCGGTATCGATCATGTCGGCATCGGCACGGACTGGCCCATGCCGCAGACCAAATGGGCGGCTATTACCTTTAAGAAGTACGTCGCCCCGACGATTGGCTTCGCGCCCGGCAACGGTCCGTCTACCGAATGGATCCACGGGCTGAAGGATTACCGCTCGTTTATCAATGTGACCCGCGGCCTTGTCGCGCGTGGATATTCCGACGAGGCAATCCGCAAAATTTTAGGTGAAAACTGGCTGCGCGTCTTTGAGCAGGTCTGGAAGAAGTAACGCCATTTATCAATCAAAAGGAGGATCTTTTTTATGAAACGTTTTGTAGCAATCCTGATGGCCGCAGCCATGCTGCTCACCGTACTTGCCGGCTGCAGCGGCAGCACCAAGCCTGCTGACACCACACCCGCAGCTGACAGCAGCACGGCAGCTGCCGAAACAGAATCCGCAGCGCCGTCCGCAAGCGCCATTACCGTTGTGCTCAGCGACGTCGGCAATAACATGGACCCCAGCGTTGCCAACGCCATCAACACCTTTACCATCATGAGCCATGTCTATGACAATCTGCTCAACTGCAATCTGGATTTCTCGCTCCAGCCGGGCGTGATCGCCTCCTGGGAGCAGCCGGACGAGCTGACCTATGAGCTGACTGTCGGCGACGGCTTCATGTTCCAGAACGGCGAGCCGCTGGAGGTCGAGGACGTTGTCTATTCCCTGACCCGTCTGGAAAATGTCTCTCAGACCGCCGACCTGTACGCGCAGATCGACAGCGTCTCCGCTGAGGGCAATGTCGTGACCATCGTTTTGAAGGAGGCCAACAGCGGCTTCATCCGCGATCTGGTTGAAGTCCCCGTCCTGAACAAGTCCTACTGCGAAGAGGTCGGCGACGCATATGCCAACGCACCGATCGGCACCGGTCCGTACGTTATGTCCGAGTTTGTCCCGGGCGAGAAGGCTGTCCTGACCGCATGGGCGGATTACCCTGGCCAGAAGGCCTCTATCGAAACCATCACCTTCAAGGCGATCGCAGAGCCCTCCGCAGCCTATATCGCGGTTGAGGCAGGCGACGCTGATTTCACTGAGATCGACGCGACCGACTATGCCCGCGCCGAGGCCAACGACAACCTCGTTTTCTACACCGGCGACACGACCTACACTGCGTTCGTGGCCATGAACACGCAGGAGCCGCCGTTTGACAACGTCAATGTCCGCAAGGCGATGGCCTATGCCTACAATAAGGAAGGCTATCTGAATGTCAAGGGTGAGAACTACCACACCATCGACTCCATGTTCCCCATGATGTCCGAGTATTATTACGCATCCGACGATGCCATCACCTATGATCTGGAGAAGGCCAAGGAGCTGCTCGCTGCCGAGGGCTATGACGAGAGCAACCCGCTTACGTTTGAGATTATCGGTTATTCCAACAATGACGTTGTTATGCAGGCGTATCAGGCAGATCTGAAGTCCATCGGCGTCAATGTGGAGCTCGTCACGCAGGAATTCGGCGTGTTTCTTGAGAACATGGTCGGCATGAACTTCCAGATGCTTACCGGCGGCTGGGGCGATACCACCGGAAACCCGCTGACATCTGCAGAGTGCTATTATTCCGGTAGTTTCGGCTCCCAGAACATCTCCTTCTACGATAACCCCGTCTGCGACGAACTGTATATCACCGCCAAGACCTCCAACGACACAGCGGAGATTAAGGATGCCTGCCAGCAGATCCAGCAGATTGCGTGGGAGGATGTCCCGATGTTCCCGACATTCGGCCGTAACGAGGGCTATGTCTACAATAAGAATCTGAACGGTGTTGTCATCTCGCCCAGCGGCACGCTTTCCTTCCGCACGGCGACGCTTGGCTAAGTCTGAAGACCCGTTTTTCACAACACCAAAGGGGCGCAAGCCCCTTTGGTGTTGAACCATAGTCTATTCACAGAGGAGCTGCGCCATGATCAAATATATACTCAAGCGCATCGTTCAGGTGATCCCTGTCCTGCTGGGCGTGTCGATCATCGTTTTCCTGATGCTCAGTCTCAGCCCCGGCGACCCGGCGCGTCTGGCGCTCGGCATGAACGCGAAGCCGGAGCAGATCGAAGCCTTCAACCATGAAAATGGTCTGGATCAGCCTGTTCTGGTTCAGTATGTGAACTACATGAAGGGCCTGGTGACAGGCAATCTGGGCGTTTCCTATACGACCAAGCAGTCTGTCGCCAAGATGATCGCTGTCCGCCTGCCCGCCACATGTATTCTGGCCTTCGGCTCGCTGGTTCTGACGTATCTGATCGCCATTCCGCTCGGAATTTTGCTTGCGGTCAAGCAGAATACGTTCTTTGACGACGCGTTCCGCGTGGTTGCGCTGATTGTATCCTCGATCCCGGCCTTCTGGTTGGGCCTGCTGCTGATGCTGCTGTTTTCCGTCAAGCTCGGCATTCTCCCCAGCAACGGCTTTGATACGCCGCTGCACTGGATCCTGCCGCTGCTGTGTTCCTGCTTCGGTACATGGGCCGGCTCTTCCCGGTATATCCGCGCCATGGTGCTTGATACGATCCGGCAGGATTATGTCCGCACCGCCCGCGCAAAGGGGACGCCGGAGCGGCAGGTGCTGTTCCGCCATGCGTTCAAGAACGCGCTGCTGCCGCTTATTACGTCCATCGGTTTTTCAATCGGTAATTTCTTCGGCGGCTCCATCGTTATCGAGCAGGTCTTCGGCATCAACGGCATGGGCCGCATGATGCTTTCTGCACTGCGTGAAAAGGATATTCCGACGGTCATGGCCGGCGTTATCATTACCGCCATAATGATCGCGCTCGGCAATCTGGTCGCCGACCTGCTTTACGGTGTCGTCGATCCCCGTATCCGCGCCGTCTATACCTCCGGCGGCAAGAAGCTCAAAAAGAAGGAGGCCGCCGCATGAGCCTGCATCAAGACCCCACACAGACCGCCGTCCGCAGGCAGAAGCGCTCGCTCTGGACGGATGCATGGCGGCGCATGCGCCGCAGCCATACGGCGGTTATCGGCATGATCCTCTTTGCGCTGATCGTGATCGTCTGTTTCAGCGCCCCGCTTTTCAGCGACTATGACGCGCAGGTCATCAACAGTGACCTTGCCATGATCCGCAAATACCCCGTCGAGGGTCATCCGCTCGGCACGGATGAGCTGGGCCGCGATCTTCTGCTCCGTATTCTCTGGGGCGGCCGCACGTCCATTACCATCGCGCTGGCCGCGACGGTCGTTTCCTCCGTGCTTGGCATTATTCTGGGTGCGATCCCCGCTTATTACGGCGGCGCGCCGGACAGCATCATCATGCGCACACTGGACGTGTTCATGGCGATCCCGTCCATGCTGCTCATGATCACGCTGGTCAATATCATGAAGCCCACCACGTTCAACCTGATCATCGCCATGTCCATCAGCGGTGTGCCAAGCATCGCGCGCATTGTGCGCGGCCAGATGCTTTCGGTCATGCGCAATGAATACGTTGAGGCTGTGCGCGGCATGGGTGCGTCTGGCGTGCGCATCGTGGTCAAGCATGTGCTGCCCAACGCCATCAGTCCGCTGATCGCGCAGATCGTATCCTCTGTGGCGGGCGAGATCACCATGATTTCCACGCTTTCCTACATTGGGCTTGGCGTACAGCAGCCCGCGCCGGAATGGGGTTCCATGCTGGCGGCCGGACAGCAGTTTATCCGTGACCAGCCCTATCTGACCATTTTCCCGGGTCTTGCCATTGTGATCACCATTATCTCCCTGACGCTGATGGGAGACGGCCTGCGCGACGCACTGGATCCGCGCATGAAGCGCTGACAGGAAAGGATGGATTGAAGCTATGGAAGAAAAAAATCTGCTGGAGATCCAGGATCTTGTCATCCGGTTTCATACCGACGACGGCGTGATCGAGGCTGTCAACGGCATTTCGCTCTCGCTGAAGGCCGGTGAGACGCTGGGGCTGGTCGGCGAGACCGGCGCCGGCAAGACAACGACGGCACTGGCCATTATGGGCCTTGTCGCCTGTCCGCCCGGACGCATTGAGCGCGGCAGCATCGTTTTTGACGGACAGGATCTGTCCAGACTCAGCAAGCACGAATACCGGAAGCTCCGCGGCAAGGAAATCTCGATGATCTTTCAGGATCCCATGACCGCGCTGAACCCCACCATGACGGTGGCCGATCAGATCGCGGAGGCTATCCGCAACCACAAGCGCATCTCCAAGCACGCGGCAAAGCTCGAAGCGATCCGCATGCTGGAGACGGTGCGCATTCCCGCAGAGCGCGCCTTTGAGTACCCGCACCAGTTTTCCGGCGGCATGAAGCAGCGCGTGGTCATTGCGATGGCGCTGGCCTGCAATCCCAAGCTGCTGATTGCTGATGAGCCGACTACCGCGCTGGATGTGACCATTCAGGCGCAGGTACTCGAACTCATGAAGGATCTGAAGGAAAAATATGATACCTCCATGATCATGATCACGCATGATCTGGGCATTGTCTCCGAGGTCTGCGATAAGGTCGCGATCATCTACGCGGGTGAGGTCGTGGAATACGGCTCGCTCGAGCATATCTACCGCAATCCCCAGCACCCGTATACCAACGGACTGTTCGGCTCGCTGCCGGACATCAGCAAGGACGTGGAGTTCCTTTCGCCCATCGAGGGCCTGATGCCGGATCCCGCCGCGCTGCCGTCCGGCTGCAAATTCAATCCCCGCTGCAAATACGCCTGCCCGCTGTGCGCCGAGCGTGCACCCGTCCTTACCGAGACGGAGCCGGGGCATTTCGTGCGCTGCCTGATCTATGAGAACGCGCTGGATGTGAAGGAGGTCGTAAAATATGAGTGACGAACTGGTCCGCGTCAGAGACTTGAAAAAGATCTTCTCCGTACCCGCAGGCGAGCTTCACGCCGTTGACGGCGTCGATTTCTCCATTGCGCGCGGCAGCACGATCGGCATTGTCGGTGAATCCGGCTGCGGAAAATCCACAATGGGAAGACTGCTTGCCATGCTGCTGGAGGCGACGAGCGGCGAAATTCTGTTTGACGGACAGAATATCGCGAAAAAGATGTCCAAGGCAGAGGCAATGGCATACAAAAAGCGGATCCAGATGATCTTTCAGGACCCGTTTTCCTCTCTGAATCCCCGCATGACGACCTTTGAAACCATCATTGAGCCGCTGAACATTCATCGCGCAGGTACGCTGCAGGAACGCGAGGCGCGTGTCTATCAGCTGATGGAGACTGTCGGCCTGTCTGAGCGCTTCGTCAACGCCTACCCGCATGAACTCGACGGCGGCCGCCGCCAGCGTATTGGCATCGCGCGTGCGCTGGCGCTCGACCCGGAGTTTATCATCTGTGACGAGCCGGTGTCTGCACTGGATGTTTCGATTCAGGCGCAGATTTTGAATCTGCTGAAGCGGCTTCAGCAGCAGAACGGCTATACGTATCTGTTTATTACGCATGATCTGGCTGTCGTCAAGCATATCTCCAACGAGGTGCTGGTCATGTATCTGGGCCAGATGGTAGAAAAAGCGCCGACGGCAGAGCTGTTCCGCAATCCCCGGCATCCATATACACAGGCGCTGCTCTCCGCGATTCCCGTACCGAGTCTGGACGAGAAAAAGCCGCGTATGCTGCTGAAGGGCGAGTTGACCAGCCCTATCAACCCAAAGCCTGCGTGCCGCTTTGCGCCGCGCTGCCCCTACGCGAAGGAGCAGTGCCGCTGCAGCGTGCCTGAGATCACAGACCTTGGCAGCGGGCATACGATCCGCTGCTTCTATCCCCAGGGCTAAAGGAGGAAGAACCGCATGAATTACCTGACTGATAAGGTGTTCCACACCTATTTTTCCGGCGTTCCCAACGGCAGCATTATTTTCCGCGAGAAGAAGGCCGTTATGTGCGCCATTGACCGCCGTACCCGTGTACAGCTGAAGGAAGCGCCGATCCTTCCGCGCGAAGAGGGCCGCGCGATCGCCGAGACGATGATTGACTATGAAAAGCTCTTCCGGGAGCTGGATGCCTACGTCGGCTGCGCATGGGATCAGGATGAGCTGACGCTTAAAAACGGCGCGGTCTACAGCCGCCACATCACCTATACCGGTACGGTTGAGGGAAAGACCGTCACCGCCCAGCTCTGGTGCCAGCGCAAGAGCCACGGCTGCATGGATATCCTGACCGTTGACCAGAAGATCATCGGCTTCATCAATCCCGGCCGCATCTGCTCCGAAATTACCGTCCTGGCCGGGTATGAGTCCGTCACGCCGCTGACGCGCTTTGACGATCCGCTTCTGTCCAAAGTCGCCTACGGTGTCAGTCCGCTCGGAAATATCATGGTTCCCTGTAAGGACGGCGTCCGTCTTGCAACGGAGGTCTTCCTGCCCAATGGACTGGAGCCTGGCCAGAAGGTTCCGTCTATTGTCATCCGAACCTGCTATGGCAAGGCCCGCGATATTGACCGCAGCTGGCACTGGGTCACGCGCGGCTATGCGTTCGTGATTCAGGATGTGCGCGGCCGCAGCGACTCTGACGGTACGCTTGAGGCCTTCCAGCATGAGCGTGAGGACGCCGACGATCTGTTCAACTGGATCGCGGCGCAGCCGTGGTCCGACGGTAATATCGGCATGTGGGGCGCGAGCTATCTCGGCTATACTACCACCTCCGCCTGCACCAGCGGAAATCCGCATCTGAAGACCGCCGTCAGCGAGGTCAACGTCGGATCGCCGTTTTATGATACCGTCCGCAAGGGCGGAACCGTCTGCTCGTGGCCGCTGCTGTGCTGGACGCTGGCGCAGAGCGTTTCGAACCGCGTCGATATGGACGTATTCAAGGGCGTTTCCATCGATCCGCTCGAGGCTGTCCGGATCCGGCCTATTACTGCGATCCCGGAGAAAATCGTCGGCTGCCGTTCTACCAGCTGGGACATGTGGTCGAAGCACTATCATTACGATGATTTCTGGCGGCACAGTGACAATACAGCCCACGCGGACAATATCAGGATCCCCATGCTGATTCTCTCCGGCTGGTACGACGGCGATGCGCTTGGCGTGCAGGAGACCTGGCGTTTCCTGTCCAAAAGCCCCGTTCCCGGCCACCGTATTGTGCTTGGCCCGTGGCCGCACGGTCTGAACGCGTGGCGCGACAGCATGGATCTGGCCTTCGGCAATAATGCGGTCGACTATGATTTCGATACGCGCATTATCCGCTGGTTCGACCATTACCTCAAGGGTATTGAAAATGGCGAGGACAAGAAGCCCAAGGCGACCTACTACGTCAACGGTGAAAATCAGTGGCACACCAGCGAGGACTGGATGCCGAAGGAAGCGCGTCTTGTCAACCTCTATCTGGATAGTGACGGCCACGCAAACTCCATGAACGGCGACGGACGCGTCACGCTGACACCTGCTGAGACCGGCAGCGACGCATATGTCTACGATCCCGAATTTCCATGCGGCGGCGAGGGCGACGGCTTCGACGACGGTTTGGTTTCTCCTTACAAGTGCAATTCCCGTCAGATCCGCAGCGACGTTCTGGTCTATGACACGCCCGTGCTGGAGCAGGATATTGCCATTGCCGGCCCGCTGTATGCCGAGCTTTACGCAGCCTCCAGCGCCGTCGACACGGATTTTATCGTCCGCGTCAGTGATGTGGACGAGCAGGGGACTGCCCGTAATGTCAGCTTCAATATTATCCGCGCCGAGTTCCGCAAGGGCTGGGACAAGCCTGAGCTGCTCACGCCGGGGAAAATTGAAAAATATGAGATGGAGATGTATTTCTACGGCATGGTTTTCAAAAAGGGCCACAAGATCCGTATCGATATCTCCTCCAGTGAGCTGATGGAAGCATTCCCCAACACCAACACCGGCATCGATCCCTATACCGATCCGAAGCCCATCAAGGCCACCCAGACCATTTACCATGGCAGGGAATACCCCTCTCATGTCAAGCTCCCTGTCCTTTACGGCCTGTAAACAACTCCATGTTATATTTCTATACGCATCGAAAA
>ENA-UOJS01002570-UOJS01002570.1-human-gut-metagenome-genome-assembly--contig:-C74-NODE-2570-length-12029-cov-39.697845_pt1 | contig 12029 bp, 10 predicted proteins | sample MGYA00242355_ERZ723902 | MGnify/ENA metagenome assembly ERZ723902 | reverse complement strand
GGAGGCATCGGCGGAAGCATGCGCACCAGACCCGTGTCGGTGTTCATGGTAGTGGCCACCAGGAAGAATATCAGCAGCAGGAAGGCGATGTCCGCCTGCGAACCCGCATTGATATCCGGTGTTTTTCTCTTATCTATTGCCATTGTTCTCTGTTACTTGAAAGCTCTCCAAATTTCAGTAACAACGGTCGTCAGGAATGCAGCTGCGAAAGCGACATAGGTTACGATGATGCTCGTTTCGGTAATGACGGTTTCGCTGTGCCCGAAGAAGCCGTTGTTCTGAAGATCCACGATGTTGACCGTATGGCCAGCCGAATAGAAGTAGGCCACGCCAACGACTATGATTACCAGAGCCAGGGCCAGGATGGACCCCTTGATGCCTGCCGGGTTCTTGATCATCCCGAAGATGGCGCAGAAAAGTGCCGATGCAAGCGCGAACACGAACAGGGCGTAGCCCCATATCAGGTTGACGCTGATTGCATCTTCCGATCCTCCGGTCGCAATCGCGTAGACCAGAAGAGCAACCGTGATGACCATCAGAACGCTCAGCAATATGTTAAATGCCTTTTTCATATTTGCTTTTGGTTTTTCTGCGTTCGATTATTTCTTGCTGTAAGCAGTCAGGATATCCATCAGCGTGATGGACGAGTCTTCCATTGCGTTTACCAGAGAGTCAATCTTCGATACGATGTAGTTGTAGAACAGCTGGAGAATAACGGCTGCGATAAGACCCATCAGGGTGGTCAGAAGGGCGACCTTGATACCACCGGCTACCAGCGTCGGGCTGATATCACCTGCTGCCTGAATCTGGTCGAATGCGTCAATCATGCCGACAACCGTACCCATGAATCCCAACATAGGCGAAAGGGCGATGAACAGGCCAATCCACGACAGACCCGACTCCATCTGGCCCGTCTGTACCGAACCGTACGATACAACCGACTTCTCAACGGCGTCGAGACCCTGGTTGTAGCGGTCCAGACCCTGGTAGTAAATCGATGCGATGGGACCGCGCATGTTGCGGCAAACATCCTTGGCTGCCTCGATGCCGCCCTTCTTCAGAGCCTCCTCAACGGCTGCGATGAGCTTCTTCGAGTTGATGGTCGACAGCGACAGGAAGAGAATGCGCTCGATGGCTACTGCAAGACCGAATACAAGGCAGAGCAGAATCGGGAGCATCCACATCCAACCGCCCTCGAGGAACTTCTGCATCAGAATGTGGTGCATGCTCTCGCCGGCGATTTCGGTCTCGGCGGCTACTACGTCCTCGGCTACCGGGGTTTCCTCGGCTACCGTGGCCTCTTCGGTTGCCGGAGCAGCAGCGGCCTCGGCCTCCTGCGCAAACGCGTTAACAGTACCCAGCGAGAACAAGGCAACTGACAGAATCAAAAAAAGTTTTTTCATAGTTGTGTTAGATAAAATTAATTTGATTAGTTGAATTTGTAATCGTTTGTGGTTTTGTTTTAAAGTTTGTTTCTTCCTTTTCTGTTCCGTTGCCTGCCGCCGCCTCCCTCCATGCGGAGCCGGGTGCGGTGTCGGCGGATTACGGTTCCGTTAAATTTTTCCCGAAGTCCAAAAAAATCGAAAAAATATCGTTTTTCTCTCCTCCCGGCACGCTCTTTCGCCGCCGTTTTCTCCTTCGGAGGGTCTCCGAAGGCTCCGCGGGAGATGCGCTCCCGAGCGGGAAAAACGTCGCCGGAAAATTTGCAACTTCGTATCAATCAACTCGGTACCTTGCATCGCGGTCTGCTCCGACCCCGTTTCAGGGCTCCGAAAAGGCCGCTTTGCAGTGCGAAATATAGGAAAAATATTTAATCTGTGCAACGTCCTATCGGGTAAATTCGCCGTGGAGAGGGCGTTGCAGCAGTGCGCGGCTCTCCTCGTCCGGAAGCCCCTTGCCCAGCACGTACATCAGCTTGGTGACGGCCGCCTCGGTGGTCATGTCGTAGCCGCACAGCACGCCCGCCTTCTGCAGGCGCAGTCCCGTCTCGTAGAGCTCCATGGCGACCCGTCCGCCGCCGCACTGCGTGACGTTGAGCACCAGGATGCCGCGGGCGATGGCCTGCTCGATGAGGCGGATGAACCACTCGCTCGTGGGGGCGTTGCCCGCGCCGTAGGTCTCGAGCACCACGGCGCGGATGCCCTCGACCGAGAGGATGCCCTGCAGGATGCGGGCGTCGATGCCCGGGAAGAGCTTGACGATGACCACCCCGTCGTTGAGCGACGTGGCGATGCGCAGCTCGGGCGATGAGTCGGCGGGGTCGGGGTGGAGGATGGCGGCGTAGTTGTAGGTGATGTTGACCCCCACCTCGGCCAGCGGCGGGTAGTTGTAGGAGCGGAAGGCGTTGAGCGCCTCGGCGCTCCGCTTCGAGGTGCGGTTGGCGCGGAAGAGGCGGTTCTGGAAGTAGAGCGAGACCTCGGGCACCACGGGGCGGCTCCCCTGGCTGGCGCCGGCGATTTCGATGGCCGTGATGAGGTTCTCTCGGCCGTCGGTGCGCAGCACGCCGATGGGAATCTGGCTGCCGGTGAAGACCACCGGCTTGGAGAGGTTCTCGAGCATGAAGCTCAGTGCCGAGGCGGTGTAGGACATCGTGTCGGTGCCGTGCAGGACGACGAAGCCGTCGTAGCGGGCGTAGTTGTCGCGAATCAGGCGGGCGAGCGTCACCCAGTTGTCGGGCGAGACGTTCGAGGAGTCGATGACGGGGTTCATCGTCTCGACGTCGATGTCGACGTTGAGCCGCTTGAGCGAGGGGAACTCCTCGTAGATGCCGCTGAAGTCGAACGGGACGAGGGCGCCGGTGGCGGCGTCGGTCTTCATGCCGATGGTGCCGCCCGTGTAGATAATCAGGATGGATGCGCGCATAGCTTATGATTCGGTTTTTTCGTGTGGTCGGGTTTCGGGGGAGGCAGGGGCCGCGGCAGGTGCGGCCGCCGGGGAGGCGGAGGTTGCTGCGGTTGCTGGGGTTGCTGCGGAGGGTTTGCCGTGGTGTCGGGCGGCGTCGGAAGCCGAAGGGGCGGCGTCCGTTGGGGAGGCGTTGCTGCGGAGGGTTTCGGAGCGGTTGCCGGGCCGGGTTTCGGGCCGGTCGGGCTCTTTGCCGGCGGGCATCTCATTTCCGGGCGTCGGGTCGGCCGGTTCTTTGCGGGCGGCGGGCTCTCCGCCGTCGGGGGTCTGTTTGCCAGGGGCCTGTCCGTCGGGCGTCGGTTCGTCGAGCGCCTCCACCAGAAAGCTCACCGGGCGGAAGCCGTCGTTGCACGAGAGCATCGCCGAGGCGGGGTTCTTCATCCACCCGTCGTAGAGGCCCGTCGCCCCGTGGGCCAGCGCCATGACGAAGGGCGAGAGGCTCTGCCAGGCACTCTCGCACAGCCCCTCGGGGCGGCTCCCTCCGTCGCACTCGAAGCTCTGCCCCACGCTGAGGTCGCAGGGGTGGTCGAGCGGGTTCTCGTAGCGCTCCATCAGGTCGCGGTAGCAGGCCTTGCGGATGACGGTGATGCGGATGCGTTTCATGATATCCGGTGCGTTGTCATTCAGTTGTTTGCAGTCGTTCGGCCGGCTCCTTCGGAAGCGGGCGTTTTCATGGTGTCGGGGCCTTCGGTTGTAGCCTTTCCGGACCCCTCGGCTGCGGCCTTCCCGAGCTCCTCGGCTGCGGCCTTTCCGGGCACTTCCGCTGCTGCCCTTTCGGGCTCCTCGGCGGCCGGCAGCGCCCCGAGGCCGAACATCCGCTCGGCCGAGGCTGTCGTGCGGCGGGCCACCTCCTCGGGCGGGAGCCCCTTGAGGGCGGCCACCCGCTCGCAGACGAAGCGCACGTAGGCGGATTCGTTGCGCTCGCCGCGGTGGGGCACCGGGGTGAGGTAGGGGCAGTCGGTCTCGAGCACCAGGTCGTCGAGCTCCATTGCGGGGACGGAGGCGGCCACCTGGCTCCGCTTGAAGGTGACCACCCCGCCGATGCCGAAGAGCCAGTCGCCGCAGGCGCGGAGGCGGGCATAGCGCCCCTCATCCTCCGAGAAGGCGTGGAAGACGCCGCGCAGCGCGGCACCCTCGCTGCGGGCCCGGGCGCTCTCCTCCGCGATGATGCGCTCCATCTCGTCCCACGCCGCGCGGGTGTGGATGGCCACGGGGAGCCCCCGTCGCCAGGCCATGCGCAGCTGGGCGGCGAAGGCCTCGCACTGCTCGGACATGAAGTCGCGGCTCCAGTAGAAGTCGAGGCCGATTTCGCCCACGGCGCAGAATGCTCCGATGCCCTCGGGAGGCGCGTCGAGCAGCCGCTCGACCAGCGCCAGCTCCTCGCGCCAGCGGGGGTTGTCGTTCACCGAGGTGGGGTGGAGCCCCATCATCGGGATGTAGCGCGCCGGGTCGCGGCGGCTGAGGGCGAAGAGGCGTTCGTGGCTTTCGGAGTCGATGGCCGGGAGCAGCAGCCGCTCCACCCCGGCCGCGGCGGCACGGGCGAGCGCCTCGTCGCGGTCGGCGTCGAACTCCGGTTCGTAGAGGTGCGAATGGGTGTCGATGAGTCTCATGGCAGTTTCATGTATCGGTTGCCGGGGAGCTGGCGGACGGCGCCGCTCAGCTCGAGCCCCACCAGCAGCGTGGCCAGCTCGCCCGGGTCGAGTCCGCTCAGCTCGCCGAGCGTCTCGAGCGAGAGGGGGTCGTCCGTGCGGAAGCAGCCCAGCAGCCCCCGTTCGTCGGGGGTCAGACGGCGGTCGCCCGGCGTCTCGGTGCGGGTGTCGCGCTGAGGTGCGGCGTTCTCCCACTGCAGCTCCGTGATGATGTCGTCGGCCGTGAGAATCATCTGAGCCTTCTGGTTGCGGATGAGGAAGTTGGTGCCGGCCGACATGCGGTCGGTGACCCGTCCCGGGAGGGCCATCACCGTGCGGTTGTAGCCGTCGGCGCAGTGGGCCGTGAAGAGCGAGCCGCCCGAGGCGGGCGATTCGACGACGAGCGTTCCGGCGCTCAGCGCCGCGATGATGCGGTTGCGCGCCAGGAAGAGGCTGCCGTTCTGCCGGGTCTGCGAGTGGAGCTCGGTGAGCAGCGCGCCGCCCTGCTCGAGGATGTCGCGTGCCAGTCCGGCGTGCTGCGTCGGGGTGACCCCGGGCAGCGGGTTGGCCACCACGGCGACGGTCGGCACCCGGCAGGCGAGGGCCGCGCGGTGTGCCGCGGCGTCGATGCCGAAGGCCAGGCCGCTGACGATGGAGAGCTCATCGACCCGCTCGGCGAGCCGTTCGATGAGGGCGTGGCACATCGTCTCGCCGTAGGGCGTAGCCGTGCGCGTGCCGACCACCGAGAGGCAGCGCATGTGGAGCGTCCGAAGTTCGCCCCGCAGGTAGATGACGTGGGGCGGGTCCGGAATATCGCGCAGCAGGGGCGGATATTCGGGGTCGGTCGAGGCGATGGGCCGTATGCCGTTGCGGCGGCAGTAGAGCAGCTCGCGCTCGGCGGCGGGGAAGCCCTTGCGCTGGAGGATGGCCCGCAGCGGCTCGGGACGCAGCCGTGCAGCGCCGGCCAGCTCGTCGTGCGAGGCGGCGAAGATGCGGCGGGCGTCGCCGAACACCTCGAGCAGGTGTGCGGCGCCCTTCACACCGATGCCGGGGGTCATCTGCAGGGCGATGTCTTCGAGTGTCATGGTCGCGGGGACTCTTTTGCGGGAGATAAAGGTAGTGATTTCCGGGCGAAGACGGATGGGTTGGAGGCGGAAAATGCGTAAAGTTGCGAATAAGTTTTGCAGATATCGGAAAAGTGTGTATATTTGCGAACCGAAACGACCTGGAGCCGCCCCGAGGGGAGCCCGAGCGATATCCGGAGGGGGCCTGAGAAGGAGCCAAGGGGGCTGAGAAAGTCCCGGAGGTGCTGGAGAAGGTGCCTGGGGGTTTGAGAGGGTCCTGGAGGTGCTGGAGGGAAAAGCTGAAGGGGGCGTTTCGAGAAAGAAATGGTCTGATGGCCGAGTGGCTAGGCAAAGGTCTGCAAAACCTTGTACAGCGGTTCGAATCCGCTTCAGACCTCACAGAAACCGCGTTGTAGATGTCTGCAACGCGGTTTTCTTTTGTCCTGTTGCGGCGTTGTCCTGCCACAGCGTTTTGGGGCGTTATAAAGCGCCGCGCTGTTCCCTCTGCCGGCGTGGAGTGTCGGCGTGGAGTGTCGGCGCGGGGCCCGTGTGGGGTCCGTGTGGAATCTGTGTGGGGCTTGGATGCGGGGCGTGCTTCGGTGCGGAAATTGATTTGCATCAATTCCTCGTTCGCGCGAAACCCCTAATTTTGTCGTCGGGAGTCGCTGCCGGCATCGCGCGGCAGGGCTTCCGCTTCCTGTTCGCTGTCGGAAGTCTCTCCGGCAGGCGCCGGGTGGCAATCGTGGGACGAACAAAAAATCGTAGAGAATGAAAGGAGTTGCACTCGCTGTGGCCCTGCTGGCGACCATGGCCCTGAATTTGTCGGCCCGCAATTTTACGCTCAGGGGGCGTTTTACCGATGTTGCGAACGATACGCTGCGGATAGAGTACGTCGTGCGCGAACCGGAAAAGAGGGTGGTGAATGCCGCTGTTCCCGTCGATGGCGAGGGTCTCTTCACCTATGAATGCTCGCTGGTGCAGGCCTGCCAGGCCTCTCTGGCCGTTCGCTCGACCGGTGGGAAGGAGTCTCTCTTTTTCGTCCCCGGCGAGCGTGCGGAGGTGGAGGGCCCCTTTGCCTCCGCCAGCGACTGGCGCATCGGGGGCTCGGCCTTCTATCAGCGGTTCGACAGCCTCCGGCAGCAGCTGGTACCCTTCTACCGGGAGTTTGACGCCGTGCGGGCCCGGTATGAGCGGGATGTGGCCGGGGGGCTCGACCGCACGGAGGCCGACAGCATCCGCAAGGCGGCCAATCTCGCCATAAACAGGCGGTTGTGGGTGGTTGCCGGCCGATACCTGAGCAGCCATACCGACGACGAGCTTTCGGCCGTGCTCCTGCTCAACCAGAACTATACGGAGATACTGCCCGCCATCCGGAGGCTCTCGCCCGAGGTGCGGAACGGGCGTTTCAGAAGCTACATCGACGTGATAGAGTCCATCTTCTCCCGCGTGGCCCGGGAGCAGCAGGCGGCCGCAGCCGCGAGGCCGGAGCTGGAGGTGGGGCGCCCTGCGCCGGACTTTACGCTGAAGGACATCAACGGCGAGGAGTTCCGGCTGAGCGCTCTTTTCGGACGGGGCAAGTATGTGGTCGTCGACTTCTGGGGGTCGTGGTGCTCGTGGTGCATTCGGGAATTCCCCACCCTGGAGGAGTACTGTCGCCGCTATGGGGAGCGGCTGGAGATTGTCGGCGTGGCCTGCAACGACAGGCAGGAGCGGTGGCGGGCCGCTGTGGCGAAGAATCGGATGCCGTGGCTGCAGGTTTTCTCGCACGACGGAACCACGGAGGTGCGCTACGGCGTGACGGCCTATCCGTTCAAGGTTGTCCTGTCGCCCGAGGGGCGGGTGCTGGCGTGCTTCAAGGGGTCGGGCGAGGCTTTCTACCGGCTGCTCGACCGCCTGTTGCAGGGCGATTGACGGCGCCGTCGCTGTCGCTGTCGCGGGTGCGGCCGGGCGGCCGTGTGTGGCCGGGAGCGGCCGGGTGAGGCACCCCGTCTCCCGCGTGCGGAAAGCGGGCGTCCGGGAGCGGAACGGCCCGGTCGGATGAAATCCTGCGCTCCGGATAAGACAAAAACCCCTGTCCGCAACCATGCGGACAGGGGTTTTCGTTGAAGAGCGGGTCGAATCCGCGGTTCGGAGGACTTTGGAAACGGTCCGAGGCCGTTGGGGCCCCGTTCGGCGCTGGCCGGGTCCTCTCAGAGCCGGGTCTGTCCGGGAAAGGGCCCGGACGGCGGGCTCTGGGGGTCGTTACTTGCGCCAGAGGGCCGACATCTGCTCGAGCGTCTTGCCCTTGGTCTCGGGAACCATCTTCCAGACAAAGAGGGCCGACAGGAGCGACATGAAGGCGTAGATGCAGTAGGTGCCCCCCACGCTCCAGCCGCTCAGCGACGGGAAGGTGGCCGAAACCAGGAAGTTCGAGACCCACTGCGCCGCCACGGCAATCGCCACCGCCTGCGAGCGAATCGTGTTGGGGAAAATCTCCGAGATGAGCACCCAGCAGATGGGGCCCCACGACATCATGAACGAGGCCGTGTAGAGGATGATGAAGACGAGCGCCGCAAGGCCGATGGCGTCGGTGAACGAGAGCACGGCGAGGGCCAGCATGCCAATCATCATGCCCGTCGAGCCAATCATCAGCAGCGGCTTGCGTCCCACCTTGTCGACCGTGAAGATGGCCACCACCGTGAAGATGATGTTGACCACACCCATGACGACCGTCTGGAGCATCGAGGCGTCGCCCGTGGCTCCCATGTTGGCGAAGATGCGCGGCGCGTAGTAGAGCACCACGTTGATGCCGATGGCCTGCTGGAAGAACGAGAGCAGCACGCCCACGGCGATGACCATGCCTCCGTAGGCGAAGAGCCGCTCGCGCCGCTCGTGGACCGTCGACTTGATGTCGGCCAGAATCGAGTGTGCCTCCGAGGTGCCGTTGATGCGCTCCAGAACGGCGAAGGCGCGCCGGTCGTCCCCCTTGAGGGCGAGGTAGCGCGGCGTCTCGGGGACGAGCAGGATGAGCAGCAGGAAGGCGCCTGCGGGGAAGGCCTCCGAGAGGAACATCCGCCGCCCGCCGACGGCGACCATGGCCGTCTGGATGGCCTCGGCGGTGTCGCCCAGGTTGTTGCGGATGAGGTAGTTGACGAAGTAGACCACCAGCATGCCGAAGATGATGGCGAACTGGTTGCACGAGACGAGCGTGCTGCGGATGCGTGCCGGTGAGATTTCGGCGATGTACATCGGGCACAGGGCCGAAGCCAGGCCGACGCCCACGCCGCCGATGATGCGGTAGAAGTTGAACGATATGAGCAGCGCGCGCGAGGCTTCGCCGTAGGGCAGGATGCCGCTTTCGGGCCACCACGACCCGACGGCCGAGACGAAGAAGAGCACGGCGGCCACGATGAGCGAGCGCTTGCGGCCCAGCCGCGAGGCGCAGAAGCCCGAGATGGCGCCGCCGATGATGCAGCCCAGCAGGGCGCTCGAGGCGGTGAAGCCGTGCAGCCACGGCGTGTAGTCAAAGTCGCGCGCCGTGCGGAAGAATTGGTCGAGCGCCTGTTCGGCACCCGAGACTACGGCCGTATCGTAGCCGAAGAGCAGGCCGCCGATGACGGCGACCATGACGATGGAGAGCAGGTAGAGGCGGCTCCCCGTTTTGGGTTCCGAGGTCATTGTCGAGGGGTTGGTTTTGGCGGGGCGAGAGGAAGAGGTTGGCCGCTCCGGCGCGGATGACGGCGGGGTTGAGCCCCAGCGGACGCATCAGGTCCAGGCCGTAGCGGAACGAGAAGGCGATGCCCTCCTGCGTGGCGCGCAGCAGGTGGGCCGTGGTGTGGCGGTTGAGGTCGAGGCGGTGGATGCAGGCACCCGGGCAGCGGTTGCCCAGCACACGCTCGGCGCCGTTGCCGAAGGGGACCACCAGCAGGCCGTCCGACCCGACGGGGACGCTCTCGGCCAGGCGGTTCATCGCGGCGTAGTCGAGCGTCTGCTGCGTGACGTTGCGGCGCATCCACGAGTTCATGATGCCCGTGCCGTTGATGCAGAGCAGGATGCCGTAGCGGGGTTGCTCGGGGCGGTGGTTGACGTGTACGAAGGTGTTCACGCGCGAGAGGGGGTCGGCACGGCGCGTGTCGACCACGCCGTAGACCACGCCGCTCGTGCCGCCCGTGGCGGCCACCTCGCCCGCCTCCAGCACGTTGAGCGAGAAGGCGTTGTTGGGCTGGTCACCCGCGCGGTAGGAGATGGGCGTGCCGGCCGGGATGCCGAAGCGCTCCTCGGTCCGGGCGTCGGTGCGGGCCTCGATGCCGATGGAGGCGCCGGCGCGGGGCAGCATCGCGTGGGGGATGCCGTAGTAGTCGGCCACGAAGTCGGCGCGGCGCTCCTCGGCGAAGTCCCAGAGAATCTGCTCCGAGAGGCCGCCCACGGTGGTCGAGATGTCGCCCGAGAGGCGGAAGGCGATGTAGTCGCCCGGGAGCATCACCTTGTCGATGCGGGCGAAGAGTTCGGGTTCGTTGCGGCGGACCCAGGCCAGCTTCGAGGCGGTGAAGTTGCCCGGAGAGTTGAGCAGGTGCTCCAGGCAGCGTTCGCGGCCGAGGGTTTCGAGTGCCTCGGCGCCGATTTCGACGGCGCGCGAGTCGCACCAGATGATGGCCTTGCGCAGGGGGTGTCCCGTGCAGTCGACGCAGACCAGGCCGTGCATCTGGTAGGTGATGCCGACGGCCCTGACGTCGTCGAGCGGGTGTCCCGCCTCGCGCAGGGCGTCGAGCCCCACGCCGACGTAGTACCACCACAGGTCGGGGTCCTGTTCGGCCCAGCCGCTGTGGCGGGCCTCGATGGGCATCTCCTGCGCGGGCTGGGTGGCCGAGGCGACGCAGGCGCCCGTTTCAATGTCCATTAGCGACACCTTCACCGAAGAGGAGCCGATGTCTATGCCTAAACTTTTCATGAATGCGAAGATTGGGGTTGCCGGAAGTTCGAATTTCGGCAAGTAAAAGCTTATCTGCAAACGTTAGGGCTCTTTTTCGTGAACGGAAAAGGTCGCACGGGAGGGTGTTGCGGCGCGTGGATGCTGTGGGGGCGGAGAGGTTCCCCGCAGCGGGGCGGTTCTCCGGCGCAGGTGAGGCGCTGTTGCGAGGGGGACGGAGCGGTTGGAGGGGTGCCGGAGCGGTGTGGCATGGGGGTGCGGCGTAAGGCGGTTCCCCGGTGCGGGTGAGGCCGGTGGATTGCGAAGGGCGGTGTCGAGGGTCCGGAATGGTTGGCGGGGTGCGGTGCGGGCTTCCGTTTCTCTGGCGGGCGCAGGGGGCCGGGTGCGACTGAAAGGGTCGGCGATGCCGGGCGGGCAGGGGCTTCCCGGGGCTCGGACGGGTTTCCCCGGGGTCGGATGGGTTTTTCCGGGGTCGGACGGCGGGGCGATTTTCCGGCGGCGGGGCGGGTGCGACGGCTTCTGCGAGGTCTGCGGTGCGTTCGGGCGGCTCTCATTGCGAAAAACCCCGGCTGAAGCCGGGGTGAGGGATGCCGCATGCGGGTTGCGGACCGAAGGGCCGGCATCGGCGCGGGGTGATTCATCGGGCGGGTACGGGCTCCGGTTGGCTCCCGGGCCTGTTCCCGGCTCCGTGGGGACCGATTCGGGCCTCTTTCCGAAGCCGGTTCCGATTCCCGGCTCCATCGGGCCCCGGGTTTTGTTCCCGGGTCCTGTCCCCGGGCTCGGGCCCACCGCCTCCCGTTCCGGGCCCTTGCTACTTGCGAATCGGGCGGATGACGCGCGCCGGATTGCCCGCCACAATGGTGTCGGCCGGGACGTCGTGCGTGACCACCGAACCGGCCCCCACGATGGCGTTCTCACCGATGGTGACCCCCGGAAGCACCACCGAGCAGGCCCCTATCCAGGCGTTGCGGCGGATGAGAATCGGCCGCCCGTAGACGTTGTGGCGCAGCTCGGGCTCCTCGGCATGGTTCTCGGTGATGAGGTTGACGTTGGGGCCGATGAAGACCCCCTCCTCAAGGGTGATGCCGCCGCGGTCCATGAAGGTGCAGCCGTTGTTGACGAAGACGCCCCGGCCGAAGCGGATGAACTGTCCGAAGTCGGTGTGGAACGGGGGAACGACCCATACCGAGTCGTCGAGTTGCTGGCCGGTCAGCTCGCTCAGGGCGGCGCGCACCTCGGCGGGGGTGCGGTAGGAGGAGTTGAGTTCGCCGGTGATGCGCATGCCGCGCAGCAGCGCCTCGTAGAGGCGGGGATATTCGGGGTCGCTGTCGAGGATGAGCTCGCCCGCTTTCATGCGTTCGAAGATGTCTGCCATGGTATTCGGATGTCGGGCGATGGGTCCGACGGTGCAAAGATAGCGCTTTGTGCGCTGCGGGGGATGACCGGAATTCCGGTTTGTGCAACCCCGATTCCGGCAGGGGACGGACGGCTGAGCGGCGGATTGGAGCAGGTCGGGGCTGCGGGAAAAGG
>ENA-UOJS01002566-UOJS01002566.1-human-gut-metagenome-genome-assembly--contig:-C74-NODE-2566-length-12037-cov-10.730429_pt1 | contig 12037 bp, 9 predicted proteins | sample MGYA00242355_ERZ723902 | MGnify/ENA metagenome assembly ERZ723902 | reverse complement strand
CGAGCCCCCTCCTGCGCTCGGACGTCGGGTGTGCGGCGGCCCTGTGCCGCGCGGCGGCGGAGGCTGCGGCCATGAACGTTTTTGTCAACACCGGCCTGCTCGCGTCCGCCGACCGCGCCGAGACCGAGGCGCGCGCCGCGCGGCTGCGCGCAACCGTGGTGCAGTGCTGCGCGCAGACCGTGGAGGCGGTATTCGCCGCGCTGCGCGGGGAGGGCTGATCCATGGCGAACACCCTGACCGGAACGCCCGCCGCCGCGACAATCTATGTGCAGGTGCGTGAGCATGCCGCCGCACTCGATGCACCCCCCTGCCTCGCGGCCGTGTCCGTCGGCGCGCAGCCGGACGACCGGGCCTATCTGCGCAGCATCGCCCAGGCGGCGGCTGGCTGCGGCATCACCGTGCGCCCCGTGCCCCTGCCGGCGGACTGCGCGCCCGATACCCTGACCGACACCCTGCGCGCCCTGAGCACGGACGGCGCGGTGCACGGCGTGCTGCTGCTGCGGCCGCTGCCGGAGGCGCTGCGCGCGCAGGAAATTCTCGACACGCTCGATGCGCGCAAGGACGTGGACGGCATGACAACGGCATCGCTCGGCGCGCTCGTGACCGGGGCGGCGGGCTTTGCCCCCTGCACAGCCGAGGCGTGTATGGAGCTGCTGCGCGCGCACGGCATTGACCCCGCAGGCAGGCGCGTGACCATCGTGGGCCGGAGCTTGGTGATTGGCCGGCCGGCCGCGCTGCTGCTCACGCGCGCGGACGCGACCGTGACGCTCTGCCACCGGAAAACGCCCGATCTTGCCGCCCGCTGCCGGGATGCGGACATTCTGCTTGCCGCGGCGGGCACGCCGGGGCTCATCACGACTGACTTTGTGCGCCCGGGGCAGATCGTGCTCGACGCGGGTGCGACCGCACTGCCAGACGGCACGCTGCGCGGCGACGTGGCGCCTGATGCCGCGGCCATCACCGTCTGCACGCCCGTGCCCGGCGGCATCGGCAGCGTGACGACCGCGCTGCTGCTGCGCCACACCGTGCAGGCTGCCGAAAATTTGCGCCATTTTTAAGCAAATATTCACAAACAGTTGTTCCTTTCCGCCGCGCGAGACGCTATAATATTGGGTATTCTCACTTTGGAGGCAGACTTTTGGCCAATCTGATCGAAAAAATCAAAGACAAGCGCGCGCCCGAGCCCGAGACGCCGGAGCGGCGGGACGTGCCCATCGTGCACCCCGACCCGCAGCAGGGCCTGACGAGCGCGCAGGTGCGTGAGCGCACGGACGCCGGCTGGACGAACGCGCCCGTCGACCCGCCGGGCAAGACCGTCAAGCAGATCGTCCTGAGCAACATCTTTACCTATTTTAATATGCTGTTTTTCCTGCTGGCGCTGTGCGTGATCGCGGTGCAGCAGTGGCTGAACCTGACGTTTATGGGCGTCATCATCGTCAACACTGCCATCGGCATCATTCAGGAGATCCGCTCGAAGAAAACGCTCGACAAGCTCAACATCCTCGCCTCACCCAAGGCCGTCGCCGTGCGCGACGGCAAGCGCGTGACCGTCGACACCGCGCAGCTCGTGCGCGACGACATCGTCGTCTTCGCCGCCGGCAACCAGATCTATGCCGACGCCGTCGTGGCGCAGGACAGCTGCTACGTCAACGAGGCGCTCATCACGGGCGAATCGGACGAGATCAAGAAAAACCCCGGCGACAAGCTCCTGTCGGGCAGCTTCATTGTCAGCGGCATGTGCCGCGCGCAGCTGACGGACGTCGGCGCAGACTCCTATGTTTCGCGCCTGACGCAGGAGGCCAAGCGCGCCAAGAAGCCGCAGCAGTCGGAGATGATGCGCTCGCTGCAGAACCTCGTCAAATGGATCGGAATTATCGTCATCCCGCTCGGCGTGGTGATGTTCATTAAGGAGTTCGTGTGGCTTGACCGTTCGGTGCCTATCGCCGTGACGAGCACGGTCGGCTCCATCATCGGCATGATCCCCGAGGGGTTGTACCTGCTTACCAGCCTTGCGCTCGTGGCAGGCGTTGTGCGTCTGGCCCAGCGCAAGACGCTCGTGCACGAGCTCGGCTGCATCGAGACGCTCGCGCGCGTGGATACATTGTGCGTGGATAAGACCGGCACCGTGACGGAAAACAAGATGATCGTCGAGGATGTCTGCCCCCTGTGCGACGACCGCTTCACGCTCGAGGACATCCGCATGATCATGTCCGATTACGTTTACGCCATGCAGGCCGACAACGACACCATGGCCGCTCTGCGGCGCTATTTCACGGGCGAAAAGACGCAGGACGCGACGGCGACACTGCCGTTCTCGTCGGCAAAGAAATATGGCGGCGTGTCGTTCCACGCCGAGGAGACGTACCTGCTCGGTGCGCCGGACGTGCTGCTCGCCGGGCGGGAAAACCCGTATCAGGAGCAGATCGAGGGCTACTCTGCCAAGGGCTGCCGCGTGCTGCTGCTGGGCATGTATGACGGCACGCTCTCGGACGAGACGCTGAATGCCGACCTGCTGCCCATCGCGCTGATCCTGCTCTCGAACAAGATCCGCGCCGAGGCGCCGGAGACGTTCGGCTACTTTGCCAGCCAGGGCGTGGCCGTGAAGGTCATCTCCGGCGACAATGCGCGCACGGTGTCCGAGGTGGCCAAGCGCGCCGGCATCGAAAACGCCGACCGCTTCGTCGATGCGCGCACGCTCACGACCGAGGAGGCCATCCGCGATGCGGCGGGTAAGTACACGGTCTTCGGCCGCGTGACCCCGGCGCAGAAGCGCAGCCTCGTGCAGGCGCTCAAGGCCGACGGCCACACCGTGGCCATGACGGGCGACGGCGTCAACGACGTGCTCGCGCTCAAGGAGGCCGACTGCTCCATCGCCATGGCCTCGGGCAGCGACGTGGCGTGCCAGGTGTCGCACATCGTGCTGCTGGATTCGAACTTTGCCTCCATGCCGTCGGTCGTGGCGGAGGGCCGCCGCGTTATCAACAACATCGAGCGCAGCGCGTCGCTGTATCTGGTCAAAAACATCTTCTCGTTCTTCCTCACGTTTTTCACGCTCTTTGCTACGCTGCCGTATCCGTTCAGTCCCGCGCAGCTCACGCTCGTGAGCGCCGTGACCATCGGCATCCCGTCGTTCATCCTCGCTATGGAGCCGAACGAGAGCCTCGTCAAGGGGAAGTTTTTGCGCAACGTGCTCTTCCGCGCGCTGCCGGCCGCGATGACGGATCTGGCGATGGTCGTGGGCATCCTGCTGTTTTATATCGCCTTCCAGCTCGACGACACGGCTATGATCACGATCTGCACCGGCGTCATGGGCATTGTCGGCCTCATGATGGTGCACCGCACGTGCCAGCCGTACAACACCATCCGCAAGGTGATGATCGTCGTGATCGGCGTACTGTTCGTGATCGCGTATTTCGGCTTCCCGACGCTCTTCAGCCTGGAGAAGCTGAATCTGCAGAGCGCGCTCATCCTCATCGTGTTCGGCTTGCTGTCGTGGCCGGTGATGAAGGCGTTCTGCCGCCTGAACGACCATATGCGCGCCAAGTTCGAGGCGTGGCGCGCGGGCAAGACCGCGAAGGCCGCGTGAAGGCTGTACAGCATCAGCAGAGTCAAGCGCCGCTCCGCATCGAAACGATGTGGGGCGGCGCTTTGATTATCGCTGCAGGGAGGGAGCCTTCCCCGTAAGGGGAAGGCTTTCAAAGACAGCGGATTCAGTGTGCGTTGTGTGACCGGTTTGTGTCCTGCAAAGGGGGAGGGCGCGAAAATGCCCGGAGCCGAAAAGCGCTCCGGGCACTGTGTTATGATTGAAAAAGGGAACACGTCTTTTAAAAGAGAATGCGCCCGCGCGGGTGTCGCGCAGGCGCTGCAGAGCAAGCAAAAGTTTGTGTGTGTGGGGTAAAGTTGTAAATAACCGGTAAACAACCTTATGAGGAAAGCAAGCTCTGTCTCACGAAAAGTTATTTCATTTCCGTTCTGCCATAATAATGCGCCAGCTTCTTTTTTTAATGCAGGGGCGCAAAAATATTTTTGAAAATTTTTTGACACGGCCGCGCCGCGCGGCAGGAAGCCGGGTTCCCGGTTGCCGGGCGGGGGAGAACATGGTATAATCAGGCGATAACGCCTTGCAAAGGGGAGAACTTTCATGCAGGAGAATCTGGTCGTCAAAAAGGCGACGCCGCTCGGCGCGCGCGTCTGGGCGAGTCTGCTGGTGTTCGGCTTCATCGGGCAGATCGCCTGGATGGTCGAGAACGTCTACTTTTCCACCTACATTCAGAAAAACATCACGGCCGCCGGCTGGGCCACGTCCGCGACCGTCGCGGCCAGCGCCATCGCCGCCGCGCTCGCGACGATCTTCAGCGCCGCGTGGTCGGACCGCGTGGGCAAGCGCCGCGCCTTCGTCTGCTGGGGGTATATCCTCTGGGGCATCACGACGGCGGCGTTCGCGCTCTTCGGCAACGGGCAGGTCGGCGGCGACGTCGGCCTCGCGGTGACGCTCTTCGTCGTCATGGACTGCGTCATGTCCGCCATCGGCAGCACGGCCAACGACTCGGCCTTTTCCGCCTGGGTCACGGACGTGACCGACGTCACAAACCGCGGCGTCGTGGACATCGTGCTGAGCATCATGCCTATCCTCGCGCTCATCGTCATCTTCGCGGGCTTTGACGGGATGACCGTGCATGGCAACTGGACGGGGTTTTTCCTCGTGCTCGGCGGCCTGACGAGTGCGGCCGGCGTGCTCGGCCTGTGCATCTTCCGCGACAGTCCGGCCCTGCGCCCCGTGCAGGGCGACACGTACCTGCGCGATGTGCTCTATGCTTTCCGCCCGGCGAACATCCGCGCCAATAAGATGATCTACATCTGCTTTCTCGGCATGATGTTCTCCGGCCTTGCCATGCAGCTGTGGCAGCCGTACATGATCTCGCTCGTCGAGGTCACGCTCGGCATTGAGAACTACATCCTGCCCATCGGCATCGTCGTGCTCGCCTCGGCCGTGCTGTCCGTCCTCGCGGGCAAGGTCATGGACCGCTTCGGCAAGGAGAAGTTTTATTACCCCGTGGCAATTTTGCAGGTGCTCGGCGGCCTGATCGCTTATTCGATCAAGTTCGTCGGCCACGCCATGCCGCTGCTGTGCGTCGGCGGTACGTGCATCATGGCCGGCAACCTCGCCATGGCGGGGCTGTTCACCGCCTCGTCGCGTGACTATACGCCCGCCGGGCGCGCCGGCGCGTCGCAGAGCGTGAAGATGGTCATCTACATCATGCTGCCCATGGTGCTCGCGAGCATCATCGACCCGCTCATCATCCGGGCCGTCGCGCTCGAGCCGACGGCGGCCATCCTCGCCAAGTACCCGAGCTATGCCGGCAGCTATCTCTACCCGTATGAGCTGTTTCTGGCCGCGGCCGTGAGCGCGGTGTTCATCCTCATCCCCGCGTACTTCGTCCGCCGGGACGCCGACCGCATCCGGCGCGAGAAGCTCGCCGCGCTGGAAAAATGACGCCATCAACGGAGAGACAAACCGCCGCGCGAAAGAAGCGGAAAACATTATATCCACATGTGATTTTGCTGGTTGCACGATTGTTTTGGCTGGCCGGAATCGTTTTTTCTCTCGTGTTAATATGTTGGGCCGTGGAAGATGTGATACAGAATGGGCTGCATTTTGAGAACGGGTTGATGTATTCTTTTTTAGCGTTGATTTTTATTTTAGGTGGATACGCAGCATTCCATTTATGGCCACTTATTTTTGGCGAATTGACAATGACAGCAGACTATGTCAAGTGGCACGCACTCTTCATGCGCAGCGTCAAAATTCCGTATTCGGAGCTTCGCTATGTTGAGATACGCCATTTCGACGAGGGAAATGTTGTCCCTGATCTTTATGGGACCGGGCAAATGTACCTCTTGTTATCCTCGAAACCGCTTCCCAAAAAGCGCATTGATAAAATCCGCTGCGGTGACGGACTGATCAAGTATCAGTTCCTGATGCGGGATGCGCAAACGCTGAGTGAATTCATCCCGGAGCCGTTTGACCGGATGTTTCGCACGCGGGCGGAAATATATGCTCGAGAAAAGAAAGCAATGGCGCGCGACTGGCAGAAATGGAAAGCCAAGCGCAAAAAGGTGCGCGAAAAGCGCCGGAAAAAGCGGCAGGCAGAAAAGTAAGAAAAGCATGGATCGCAGCGGGCGGTGCAGCAGCACCGCCCGCGCTTTATCCGTCCCGGCCGGGTATGCGGGGGCTTGCTTTTTCGGGCGCGGGCTGGTATAATAACTCCCGTAAAATTTCAAATCTGGCTTGAAGGCACGATACACGGATGCACAGCATTCGGATACGAAACGGTATGCGAGCGTGGTGTGTGTCGGCTTCCGAGGTTTGCAGGCACACGCGCGGCGTGTGCCGTTTTTTTGCCTTTGGGCGGAAAATCGGAGGCAAGCATGAACGAATCCCAGTCCAATTCCTTTCTCGCCGAGCAGCCGGTCGGCGCGCTGATGCGCAAATTCTCGCTGCCATGCATCCTGTCGCTGCTCGTCGGCGCGCTGTACAACATCGTCGACCAGCTCTTCATCGCCAACGCGAGCTACCTCGGCTCCTACGGCAACGCGGCCAACAGCATCGTGTTCCCGCTGACGGTCATCGCGCTCGCCATCGCCACCATGATCGGCGACGGCTGCTGCGCCTATGTCAGCATCCGCCTCGGCGCGGGGGAGCCGGAGAAAGCGCACCGCAGCGTCGGCAACGCCATCGTGCTCACGCTCATCGTCAGCGTCGTGCTCATGGCGGTGTACCTCATCTTCATGGATCCAATCCTGACGGCGTTCGGCGCGACGGTCAACGCCGAGACGTTCGCCCTCTCGCGCGAATACTGTTTCTGGATCGCGCTCGGCATCCCGTTTTACATGTTCGGCCAGGCGATGAACCCCATCATCCGCTCCGACGGCAGCCCGCGCTATGCCATGCTGTCGCTGCTGGCGGGCGCGGTGTGCAACATCATCCTCGACCCCATCTTCATCTTCCCGTGCGGGTGGGGCATGATGGGCGCGGCCATCGCGACGGTCATCGGCCAGATCCTCTCGGCCGTGCTGGCGGCGGCGTATCTGCTGCACATGAAGGCCGTGCGGCTGCAGCGCGGCAGCTTCCGGCTGCGGGGCGAGCTGCTGCGCGCGTTCCTGCCGCTGGGCATGACGAGCTTTTTATCGCAGATCAGCATCGTGTTTTCCATGGCGGCGGTGCTCAATATGTGCCGGAAGTACGGCGCGCTCGACCCCGTGTTCGGTCAGGCGCAGTATGCGCAGATCCCGACGGCGGTCGTGGGCATCGTCATGAAGTTTTTCCAGATCGTCATCTCCATCGCCATCGGGCTCTCGGCCGGGTGCATCCCCGTCGTGGGGTACAACATCGGCGCCGGGCGGCGCGACCGGGCGCGGGCGCTGCTGCACCGGCTGCTGCTGGCCGAGGCGGTCGTGGGCCTCGCGGCGACGGTGCTGTTTGAGAGCTGCCCGGGCGTGTTTGCCGACCTCTTCGGCGCGAAAAACGAGAGCGCGTACTACACGGACTTCGCCGTGCGGTGCATCCGGTGGTTTCTCGGCGCGGCCGCGCTCTCGTGCGTGAACAAGGGCGCGATGATCTACCTGCAGGCGCTCGGTAAGGCGTGGACGAGCACGGCACTGTCGCTCCTGCGCGAGATCGTGCTCGGCGTGGGGCTCGTGCTGCTGCTGCCGGTGTGGTTCGGGCTCGACGGCGTGCTGTATTTCATGGCGGCGGCCGAGGTGGTGACGTTTGTCGTGACGGTGCCGGTGCTCGTGCACACGGACCGGTCACTGCGCGGCGAAACTGCATAAAAACCCGCCCGCAGGCACTGCCTGCGGGCGGGTTCTTTCTATCCGGGGTTACTTGCGGAAGAGGGAAATGACACGTTCGAAGAAATCGCCGATGGCGGTGATGACGTCCTTGACCTTGCCGGTGAAGGACGCGATCTTGTCCTTCGCGCCGGCGAGCTGCTTGAGCGTGTCCTGCACGGCCTGCACCTTCGAGAGCAGGGCGTTCGTGTCCAGCTTTTCGAGCGAGCGGCAGAGGTTCACGAGCTGGGTCATCTGGTCGTCCGTGAGCGTGACGTCGTACTCGGCGGCGATCTCCTTGATCTTGGCGCGCAGTTCACTGTCGGTCATGTCCTTCGTCTCATTGAGGATGAGCTTGAGCTCGTTGACGATCTCGACCGAGTCATAGTCGCCGATGGCCTGCGCGAGCTCCGCCGTCGTGGCCAGCTCCTGCGAGGAGACGGCCTTGGCGGTCTCGTCGAGCTTCGTGCCCGTGATGTCCTCATACGCCTTGTACACGCCCGTCAGCGCCGCGGTGCCCGAGACGTCGAACGGCGCGGTCACGGTGATCTTCGCGTCCGTGATGCCGGCCGTGGCCAGCGCGCTGATGTACATCTGGCTCGTGCAGTAGGTGATGTGCGACGTGTTGACGGTCATGCCCTTGCCGGCGTCGAGCACCTCGATGGAGATGCAGGAGATGGACTTGGTGCCGATCTGCGCGTCACTGATGACGCCGCTGAGATACTGCCGCTCGTCCTTGTTTGTGACGGTCAGTTCCTTGACGCTGCCGCGTTCGATGCCGAAGGTCTTGTAGACGGTCTTGATCTGCTCGTCCGTGAGGTCGGCGCCGATGACGGTGCGCGTCTCGCCGGCGTCGATGGCCGACACGGCGCCAAGGCTTGCGAGCAGGCACACGGCGAGCACGATGGGCAGAGCCCGTTTGAGAAATTTCATGGTGTTGGTTTCCTTTCCCCGCGATCCAGGGGCCGCGGTGCTTTACAGGATGAGACGCTCCCATTGTAAATTGGTTCCCGAAAAAAGGATGACGATTCTGTGAAGGATCGCCTGAATTGTTTGTTAAGATATTGCGGGGCTGTCACGTCTCCAGTTCGCCGGCACCGCGGGTCACGTCGTGGATCCACTTGCCGGAGCGCAGCCGCGGCACGCACAGGAAGATCTGCACGATCACATCGATGGACATGAGCGGGTACACATACCGGATGTCGAGCTTCCACACGAGCGCCGTGAGCGCCGCCAGCGGCAGGCACACCGCGTACAGCGGCCCGACGTCGCACAGCATCGCATAGCGCACGTCGCCGCCGCCGCGCAGCACGCCGACGATGTTCGTCAGGCTCACGCTCGACACCGGCTGCACGAGCATGAGCACGCCCATCATGTACATGGCAATGTCGCACGCCGCGCCCTCCATGTGCATCAGCGGCAGGATGTACGGCCGCAGCAGCACGTTGCGCACGAGCGCGATGATGCCCATGCACACGAGGCCGACGACGAGCGCCAGCCCGTCGAGCACCCAGGCCTTGCGCTGCACCTGGTCGCGGTTGCCGCGGCCGATCTCCCGCCCGATGAGCACGGCGGCCGCGCCGCCCGCGGCGAACGACGCCGGGGTGAGCATGCGCTGCAGGTTGCCGGCGATGGTGTAGGCCGAGAGGATGGGCGTGTTGTTGCCCATATGCCCCATGATGACCGTGTAGAGCGAAAACGCGAGCGACCACAGGCACTCATTGCACACGACGGGCAGGGCGTACTTGGCAAAGTCCTTTGCGATCACGCGGCCGGGGTGCAGCAGCGCGCGCGGCATGAGCGGCAGCCGGCGGCTGAACCGGGCATACACGCACAGCACCGCGACCTCGAACGCGCGGCTGATGAGCGTGGCGATGGCCGCGCCCGCGCAGCCGAGCATGGGCGCGCCGAGCTTGCCGTAGATAAGCACCCAGTTGAGGAAGATGTTCAGCGCGCCGGATACGGTGAGCAGCACCGCGCCGAGGCGGGGATTTTCCGTGCTGCGCTGGGCGGCGATGTACACGCCGCTGATGGCGGAGAAGAAATACGAAAAGCCGACGTAGCGTGTATACGCCGCGCCGGGCGCGACGAGGTCGGCGTTGTTGGTGAGCACGCGCATGATCTGCTCCGGGATGCAGAATGCCGTGATGGCAAGCAGGCCCGTGATCGTTGTGGAAACAAAGAGCGCGATGCCCATGACGCGGTTGATGGCCTCCTGATCGCCGCGGCCGTGGTACTGCGCCACGAGCACGCTCATGCCGCTCTGCACGCCGAAGATCATCAGCTGCATGACGTAAAACGGACTGTTGGCCATCGTCACGGCGGCGAGCGCCGTCTCGCCGAGCACGCCGACCATGAACGTGTCGGCCATGGACATGGAAAATGTCACGAAATTTTGCAAGATCATCGGGAGCATGAGCAAAACGGCCTCCCGGATGAAGGCTTTTTCCTCGCGGATGAGACGCATGGGGCAACCTCCTTTGTGCACAGTCCGTTTATCATACCATGATTTCCCGCCGCGCGCAACCGTGCGGCCCGTTTCTGCCGCGCCGACACGCAAACCCCTTGACAGGTCTCGCGCCGCCGGGTATCATGATAACACAATTTTCAAAAGCTGATTCTTTTCACCGGAGGTAGCGCAATGTGGATGTTTTTCTACTATACATTGTGGTCTTTTGAAAATGTTGAGCGAAAATTACAGAACATGGAGCTCGCGGGGTGGCGTTTAACAAACGTCTGTTTGTATTGGTTTAAATTTGTGAAAGCTCGGCCGAGGAACGTGCGATATTTTTTGATACATTCGATTCCGAAAGATTTTGGTATGATTCCGTGTGAAACAAAACTCAAATGCGAATTTAATGCTGATCCCGTCTGTAGGGATCACTACATCTAAATTTACAGGATACCAAATGCAGAGGGCAATTTTTATGATTTAGAGAAATTTCGCAATATCTATTTGCGGAGAGTATGTCGCTGGAATATGCTGATCAGCTTTTTGTTTTTTGCACTTTCGGCCGTGGCCTTGTTTGTTGGAATCGTTTCGGGAATCGCATTTGATGCCAAGGTATTTATCACGGGTCTCATCTGTTGTGCTTCCTTTTTCTTTCTGTGTCATTATTTTCGCGGTCATATTATTCTTACAAGGAAAATGAGAGCGCAAAACCGCAAACCGTGAGGGAAATATATATAATGCAAGAAGCGTAACGCAAGCGGGCGGTGCTGATGCACCACCCGCGTTTGATTATCTTCGTCCCGCAAGACTTGTACCGGCCTGCCCCACCGCATTGTCCCGTTTCCCCAGCCGCCGGTCATTGACACCCGCCGCTCTTTGCGCTAAAATAACGCTGTTGTGCCCCCGTAGCTCAGTTGGATAGAGCGGCCGCCTCCTAAGCGGCAGATTGTTCGATTCCTTCGAGCAGTGAAAATTGCATAAATCTTAAAAATGTCTCAGTAGCTCAGCTGGATAGAGCACACGCCTCCTAAGGTTGCGTTACAACGGCCACCTCAAAAAAAACTAAATAAGGGATTGCAGTTCGACTTTGATCGGGCTATAATCATATATCAGACACGTCCATATAGCTCAGCTGGATAGAGCACACGCCTCCTAAGCGTGGGGTCGGAGGTTCAAATCCTCTTATGGACGCCAGTGAACAACGCCGAAAGCCTTTGTTTTCAAGGGTTTTCGGCTTTTCTTATATAAAAAGCTACGAAAAAGCTCTTTCACTGTATGAGATAAAATTCTACTCCAAAATTTGATTTTTGACAACCCCTCCAGAATCGAACGGTTGTTATAAGACAAAATCGCCAGCTAATTTTTAGCAGAAAACGGGCTGTTCTTGCTAATGAAAATGCCCTTCCTGCTAATCAGCCCCAAAATCGTGCCAAAAATCCAGCTAATCAAAAAAGGCGGATGTTTTGAATACCATGCAGTTATAGCAGATAAAATTAAATATCGTTATGTACATAGAGCGTCTATTTGCCCCGCATTGGGGATGGATAGGCGCTCTTTTTTTATGCCCAAACCCATGGGCAAATACAAGAGATTGGAGGTGTTTTATTTGAGCAAGCCTGTTTATACCGCAGACAAGCCGAGCGACTGTCATTACTGCTACTTCTGGACGAATGGCAGAAAGGGCTGCCGTCTGGGTAGAAATAATTGCTACTACTTAATCTCTTTGCCGCCGAAACCCAAGTCGGAATGTGATGG
>ENA-UOJS01002563-UOJS01002563.1-human-gut-metagenome-genome-assembly--contig:-C74-NODE-2563-length-12045-cov-8.193912_pt1 | contig 12045 bp, 10 predicted proteins | sample MGYA00242355_ERZ723902 | MGnify/ENA metagenome assembly ERZ723902 | reverse complement strand
AACTCCGGATAGATGAGCGCCATATAGCGGTCGGCGCTGGCAAAGAGCGTCTCGTTCTCAAGTGCTTCGCAGTCCTTCTGCAGGGTGTCGATCAGCGCCTGATTGGGCGTTTTCCGGCGCTGCTGGCGCGCGATGATCGCGCGCAGGTCCTCGCACAGCCCCGCCGTGCCCTGCGGGTGCAGATGCGCCTCCGTCTCCGCCACGGGCAGGAGGACGGCCTCTTCCACGTTTTCCGTGCGCCGCTGGGTGATGGGGTCAAAATAGCCCATGGTGTCGAGCTCGTCGCCGAAAAACTCCGCGCGCAGCGGGTTTTCGCACGCGGGCGAATACACGTCCAGAATGCCGCCGCGCAGGGCGAACTGCCCCACGCCCTCGACGAGGCTCGAGCGGGTATAGCCCGCCCGCGTCAGCCGGGCGACCAGATCGTCCACGTTGTATTCCGCCCCGCACCGCAGCCGCACGGACGCCGAGAACAAGACCTCCCGCGGCATCGTGCGCAGCAGCAGCGCGTCCAGGCTCGTCACCAAAACCGGCACCTGCCCCTGCGCCAGCGCGTACAGCAGCCGCAGCCGCTTCTGCTCCCACTGCCGCGAGACGCCGATGGCCCCCGCGAGCGTCAGCTCGCGCGACGGCAGCACCGGCGGCTGCTCACCCAGAAACGCGCCGAGCTCCGACGCAAGCCGGGAAGCCGCCAGATCATCCTGACACACCGCGACGAGCGGGCGGCCCGAATGCTCGTGCAGCGCCGCGAGCACATGGCTCCGCGGCGCCTGGCTCAGGCCCGAGACGGCAGCGGCCTGCTTCGCCTCCACGGCCTGAAGCAGCTGCATATAATCCGGGCTCTTTTGCAGAAGCGAAAGCAGAACGTTCATGATTTTCTCCTAAAAAACAAATTAAGGCGACACCGCACAATTGCGTCTGCGCGCTTCGACGGATCTTTTCCGCCAATTCTGCGGTTTGAAAAGCTTGAAATATTGCGCAGCCGTTGGCGACGAAGGAGCCTTACGGATGCGGCATGCCCCTTGCGGGTACATACAGGATTCCTGCGCTTTTCAAACCTTGCCTTGGCGAAAAATCTCTCGCCGGATCTGCTTGCCGAATTGTGCGGTGCTGCCTCAGAAATTTCAGACAAACAGGCAACGCGCATAGGAGAGTTTCTCCTATGCGTCCTGGTTTTTCTTATTTTATGCGGCAAACCGCTTAAAACCGCCTGCCGTTATATTCCGCGGCCGCCTTTTCGCAGCCGTTTTTCACGATGCACAGCGCCGCCTCCGCCGCGTGCTCCATCGCGTCCTGATAGTCGGGCCACTCGGTCTTCGACACGGTGGAGAGCACCCAGTCGGCCAGGTCGTAGTCCGGGTGCGGCTTGGCGCCGACGCCGATCTTGACGCGCGGGAACTGGTCGGAGCCCAGGCAGGAAATGATGGACTTGAGGCCGTTGTGGCCGCCGGCCGAGCCGTTTTTGCGGATGCGGAGCTTGCCGATGGGGAGCGAGATATCGTCAAACAGGACGAGCACCCGCTCCGGCGGGATCTTGTAGAAATGCGCGGCGGCCTCGATGGCGATGCCGGAGGCGTTCATATATGTCAGCGGCTTCATGAGAAACAGCCGCTGGCCGCCAAAGTCCGCCTGCGCGGTGAGCGCCTTGAAGCGCTCTTTGGAAACCTTGACCTGCAGGCGCGCGGCCAGCAGGTCAAGGGTCATAAAACCGGTATTGTGTCTGGTCTTCTCATATTCGGCGCCCGGATTGCCGAGCCCCGCGATCAGCCAGTCATAATTGGGTCTTTGAAACAACATAAAAATCAGAACAGAACAGACATCGAGTTTTCTTCGTAAATTCTCTGGATGGCGTCGGCAAAGATCGGGGAAACGTCCAGATACTTGATCTTGCTGCACGCACCCTCAAGCGGCGGGATGGTATTCAGGAAGGTCAGCTCCTTGATGCAGCTGTTGGCAATGCGCTCGTTGGCCGGGCCGGAGAGCACGCCGTGGGTCGCGCAGGCGTAGACCTCGGTCGCGCCGCCGATCTCAACGATGGCCTTGGCCGCGTTGCACAGAGAACCGGCAGTGTCGACCATATCGTCAAAGAGGATGCACTTCTTGTCCTTGACGTCGCCGATGACGTTCATGACCTCACACTGGTTGGCCTTTTCGCGGCGCTTGTCGACGATGGCGAGGTTCATGCCCATCTTGTTGGCGAAGGTCCGGCTGCGGGCGACGGAGCCGACGTCCGGGGAGACGACGACCATATCTTCCGGATGTTCGAACTTGGACATGTAATATTTCACGAAGATGGGGTTGGAGAGCAGGTTATCGACAGGGATGTCGAAGAAGCCCTGGATCTGGGCAGCATGGAGATCCATGGTCAGCACGCGGTCCGCGCCCGCGGCCTCGATCATATTGGCGACGAGCTTTGCGGAGATGGGGTCGCGGCCCTTGGCCTTGCGGTCCTGGCGGGCATAGCCGAAATACGGGATGACGGCGGTGATGCGGCCGGCAGAAGCGCGGCGGCAGGCGTCGATCATGATGAGCAGCTCCATCAGGTTGTTGTTGACCGGCTTGCAGGTCGACTGTACCAGAAACACGTCGCTGCCGCGGACAGATTCATTGATCGTCAGGGAAACCTCGCCGTCGGCAAAGGTCGTTACGGTGCAGTCGCCCAGCGGCAGCCACAGCTTGCGGCAGACGCCCTCGGCAAACGGACGGTTGGCATTGGCACAGAATACCTTGACGTTCTTACCATGAGAAATCATATGAAATTACCCTCTCTCTTGTGTGATTCGCTCTGTTCTGTGTTGTTCTGTATGTATTTGGAGGCGGCACGCGCCGCCGGGAAAACAAAGATCCTGCAATCACTTTTCTTTCAGCTTATGCCGGTTCGCCCAGTCGCGCTTGTTCTGCTGGCGGGCGCGGGCGATGGCGAGCGCCGCGGGCGGCACGTCGTCGGTCACGGTGGAGCCGGCGGCGATATATGCGCCCTCGCCCACATGGACGGGCGCGATGAGGTTCGTATTGCAGCCGATGAAGGCATTGTCGTCGATGACGGTGCGGGATTTGTGGACCCGGTCATAGTTGACGGTCACGGTGCCGCAGCCGAAGTTGATGTTCTTGCCCACGTCGCTGTCGCCGACGTAGGTCAGGTGCGAGATCTTCGTGCCGTCGCCGATGGTGGAGTTCTTGACCTCCACAAAATCGCCGCAGCGCACGTGCCTGCCGATCCGCGAGCCCGGACGGACATAGGCAAAGGGCCCGACCGTCGTGTCGCTGCCGATCTCGGAATCGTAGACCTGCGAGGCGTTGATCTTTGTCCCCTCGCCGACCTTGACATTTTCCAGATAGCTGTTCGGCCCGATGGTGCAGCCGTCGGCAATGGAGGTCGTGCCGCGCAGCACGGTCCCGGGCAGAAGCTCGGTCCCGGCCCCGACGAAGACCGTGGGCTCGACATACGTGTTGTTATAATCCCAGATCGACACGCCTGCGGCGGCGAGATTGTACAGAACGCCGCGGCTCAGCAGCGGCTGCCACTCGGCCAGCTGCTGCATGGAGCAGACGGCGTACACGCCGTCACGGTCAGTATAGGGCACGCCGTGACCCTTGAGGAAATCGGTAAAGATGAACGTATCGTCCAGCGCGTCCATCAGCGCCTGACGACTGACGGCGCTCACGCCGCTCTCGACCGGCGCGCCGGAGAACGAATCCTCATCCACGGCGAACGGATCGATGACGGCAGGGCCGGTGACGACGATGACGTCCTCCTCCTGCTCGTCGGCGGTGGACAAAAAGACGTGGAGCTGGTCGGCCGTCTCCTCGAGCTTGGCGCAGCTGAGGTCGCAGTCGCCGGGGAAGCACTGCCGTGCCTCCGATAAAAACCGCTCGTGGCAGACCAAAAAGAAGCGCCCAACCCCGCCGGCAGCCAGAGAACGCGTCAGCCACGCAAGCAGCGGCGTCCCCATGATCGCCTGCAGCATCATTGGGCGGGAATATCCGGTTTTACCAGTATCATCGGGCACAAAGACCACCGCGGACAGACCGGACATACGCACCACACCCCTTTCTCAGTCCATTCTGCCTATATTATAGCAGACCTTGCGTCGGCTGGCAAGGGCACAGCTGCTTTTTCACCGGACAAAACCGGGCATGTTTCGCGGTTTTGCGTAAAAACCGCCGATTGCCCCGCAGAATTCCGCCTGCACTGGGGCGGCCCGCCGGTGTTTCCCGAAAAAACGGAGAAAGTTTTTTGGAAAAAATGGCTATTCATTGCGTAAGTGAACAAACTATGGTATAAATATGATAACTATGTTTCAGAAAAAGAGGATCCTACATGCTGACACTCAAAAATCTCAGTCTGACGGCCAGCGACGCGCAGGGCCGCACAGACATTGTCAAAAACGTCAGTCTGGACGTTGAGGACGGGAAGTTCCTCGTGATCACAGGCCCGAATGGCGGCGGCAAGACGACGCTCGCCAAGCTCATCATGGGCCTTGCTACGCCGACCGGCGGCCAGATCTTGCTTGACGGTGAAGACATCACGCCCCTCTCCATCACCGACCGCGCCCGCCGCGGCATCTCCTACTCCTTCCAGCAGCCGCCGCGGTTCAAGGGCATGAAGGTCTCGGACCTGCTGACTATCGCGGCCGGAAAGACGCTCTCGCACGACGAGGCCTGTTCCTACCTGACGCAGGTCGGCCTGTGCGCGCGGGATTATCTCGGCCGCGACGTGGACACGAGCCTGTCCGGCGGCGAGGTCAAGCGCATCGAGATCGCCACGCTGCTGGCCAAGAATTCCCGGCTCATGATATTCGACGAGCCGGAGGCCGGCATCGACCTGTGGTCCTTCGCCCGCCTGACCGAGACCTTCCGCGACCTGCATGAGAAGGGCCGCCACACGATCATCATCATTTCCCATCAGGAGCGCATCATCCGCCTGGCCGACGAGATCGTCCTGCTGGCAAACGGCGAGATCGCCGGACGCGGCACGGCGGACGAGCTCTATCCCCGCCTGCTGTCCCAGACCGTCGCAGGCTGCAATCTGCTGGAGGTGAACGGAACATGCTGAACGACATCCAGAAAAGCATCCTGCAGACCGTCTCCGACATGGTCTCCATCCCCGACGGCGCGGTCAACATCCGCCTCGACGGGCAGAAGGAGTTCCGCCAGAACTCCGAGCATATCCAGATCGTCTCCAAGACCGACAAGGACGGCATCGACATCAGGATCGCGCCCTTTACCAAGAGCGAAAACGTGCATATCCCCGTCGTTCTGAGCAAAGCCGGGTTCCACGACATGGTCTATAACGACTTCTTTGTCGGCGAGGGCGCGGACGTGACCATCGTCGCGGGCTGCGGCATCCACAACTGCGGCGACTGCGACTCCGAGCACGACGGCATCCACACCTTCTACATCGGCAAAAATGCGAAGGTCCACTATATCGAAAAGCACTACGGCGAGGGCGAAGGCAGCGGCAAGCGGATCCTGAACCCGCAGACCATCGTCTATCTCGAGGAGGGCGCGTCCATCGTCATGGACACCAGCCAGATCGGCGGCGTCGACGACACCAAGCGCTATACCAAATGCGAGGCCAACGGCGCAAACTCCGAGGTGCAGATCAACGAAAAGCTCCTGACCGCGGGCGACCAGCACGCCGTCAGCGAGATGGATGTGATTTTGAACGGCGAAGGCTCACGCACGCGCGTCGTGTCGCGGTCGGTCGCCAAGGAAGCATCCACGCAGATCTTCTATCCCCGCGTGCAGGGCAACGCCCCCTGCTTCGGCCACGTGTCGTGCGACTCGATCATCATGGGCGCGGCCAAGGTCCGCTCCATCCCCGAGATCTCCTGCAACCATGTCGACGCCGCGCTCATGCACGAGGCCGCCATCGGCAAGATCGCGGGCGAGCAGCTGCTCAAGCTCGAGACGCTCGGCCTGACGCCGGAGGAGGCGGAGGAGAAGATCCTGGAGGGCTTCCTCCGCTGATCGTCAGACTTCACAATTTCTTACGGTTAAATTTGTGTAAAATCACTTGCTTTTCCGTGTTTTCTCCCATATACTGAACCCGTGAACGAATAAAAAAAGATACCCTGCCATTGGAGCAGGAAGAGAGGCGTCATGAGATGAATCTGGAAGAATTACGCGCACGCAAGGGCTTTATCTGCGATATGGACGGCGTCATCTACCTCGGCAACCAGCTGCTGCCGGGTGTGGCGGAGTTCGTCAACTGGCTGAACGAAAACGACAAGCGGTTTTTGTTCCTGACCAACTCGTCGGAGCGGTCGCCCAAGGAGCTGCGGCAGAAGCTGCAGCGCATGGGGCTGGACATCGGCGAGGAGCATTTCTATACCAGCGCGCTGGCCACCGCCGCATTTCTCAAAAAGCAGGCGCCGGGCTGCACCGCGTTCGTGATCGGCGCGCCGGGGCTTCTGAACGCGCTGTACGACGTAGGCGTCACGATGAACGACGTCGACCCGGATTACGTGATCGTCGGCGAGACGGCAAGCTATAATTACGAGGTCATCACCAAGGCCGTCCGGCTGGTTCTGAACGGCGCGCGGCTGATCGCCACGAATTCCGACCTCACGGGGCCGACGGAGTTCGGCATCGCGCCCGCCTGCCGCTCGCTCGTCGCCCCCATCGAGCTGGCGACGGGCAAAAAGGCCTACTTCATGGGCAAGCCCAACCCGCTCATGATGCGCACCGGCCTGCAGCTGCTGGGCGTCCACTCGGAAGAAGCCGCCATGGTCGGCGACCGGATGGACACCGACGTCATCGCCGGCATGGAATCCGGCCTCGCCACCGTCCTCGTCCTCTCCGGCTGCACGAGCCGCACAGACGTAAACGACTACCCCTACCGCCCGACCTACATCCTGAACGGCGTCGGAGATATCCCCGGCTAATAACCCCAAAAGCAGCCCGAAAGGGCTGCTTTTTTCAACCCCTCCAGGCTCCCCTCCCAGGGGAGCCAAGGGGTTCGCGCTGCCGGAAGCGCCTATCAGAGGCGGAATACCCGGCGGGCGTTGGATTCGGTTGCGCGGGCGACTTCTTCGGCGGAGATGCCGCGGAGATCTGCGATCTTTTTGGCCACGTACGGGACCAGACTCGGGTCGCAGCGGCGGCCGCGGAAGGGCTCCGGGGCCATGTAGGGGCAGTCGGTCTCGATGAGGATGCGGTCCAGCGGGATGTTCTGCGCGACCTCCACGGCCTTGTGCGCATTTTTGAATGTCACGACGCCGGTAAAGCCGATGCACCAGCCGCGCTTGATCAGCTCCTTTGCCATCTCATAGCTGCCGGAAAAGCAGTGGAACACGCCCTTCACGTCCGGGAACTCATCGATGATGCGCAGCCCGTCCTCATGCGCCTTGCGCTCATGGATGACGACAGGCATGGAGAGCTCCTGCGCCAGCGCCATCTGCAGGCGGAAGGCCCGCTGCTGCACATCCCGCGGGGGATCCTCATAGTGATAATCCAGGCCGATCTCGCCGATGGCCTTCACGCGCGGGTTTTTACACAGCTCGCGGTAGACGGCGATCCGCGCCTCGTCCACCTGCGCGGCGTCGTCCGGGTGGCTGCCGACGGCGGCGTGGACCCAGCTAAATCGCTCCGCCAGCCGCACTGCCTTTTCCGACGACGGCAGATCGAAGCCGATCTCCATCATGCCGGTGACAGATGCAGCCTTCATGTTTTCCACAATGGTGTCGAAGTCCTGTGCAAAACAGTCCTCGGTCAGATGTGCGTGTGAATCAAAATACATGCCTTACTCCTTATTCTGCTCCAGCCAGATGAGCAGCACCGCGATATCCGCGGGCGAGACGCCCGAAATGCGGCTGGCCTGCCCGACGGACAGGGGCCGGATCTCATCGAGCTTCTGCCGCGCCTCGACGCGCAGGCCCTGCATGGAAAGATAGTCGATCGTCTTCGGCAGGAGCCTGCCCTCTTCGCGGGCAAATTCCTCGACCTGCTTCTGCTGGCGGGCGATGTAGCCCGCGTATTTCATCCGGATCTCCACGGCCTCGCGCACCACGGCGGGCAGCGCCGGCCGCTCCGGGTCGAAGGGCGCCAGATCGTCATAGCCCAGCTGCGGGCGGCGGATGAGATCGGACAGGCGGGCCGAGCCCTCGACCGGCGCGGTCTCATGCGCGCGCAGCATCGCGTTCAGCGCTTCACTCTCCGGCACGCCCGTGGCCTCCAGGCGTTTGATCTCCGCGGCGACCGCGCGGTATTTTTCCTGCGCGGCTTCATACTGCGCGTCGGAAATCAGCCCGATGCGGTGGCCGATGGGCATCAAGCGCTCATCGGCGTTGTCCTGCCGGTGCAAAAGCCGGTATTCCGAGCGCGAGGTCATGATGCGGTAGGGCTCGTTCGTGCCCTTGGTGACCAGATCGTCGATGAGCGTGCCGATATAGCCGTCAGACCGCTTCAGGACCATCGGCGCCTCGCCCTTGAGCTTCAGCGCCGCGTTGACACCCGCCACGAAGCCCTGCACCGCGGCCTCCTCATAGCCCGACGAGCCGTTGAACTGCCCCGCGCCGTAGAGGCCGGGGATCTTTTTGCTCTCGAGCGTCGGCAGAAGCTCGGTCGGGTCGACGCAGGCGTATTCGATGGCGTAGGCCGGGCGCATCATCTCCGCGTGCTCGAGCCCCGCGATCGTGTGCAGCATGTCGAGCTGCACATCCTCCGGCAGGCTGGAAGACAGACCCTGGATATACATCTCGTCCGTGTACAGCCCGCAGGGCTCGACGAACAACTGGTGCCGGGGCTTATCTGGAAAGCGGTCGATCTTCGTCTCGATCGACGGGCAGTAGCGCGGGCCGACGGACTCGATCATGCCGTTGAACAGCGGCGACCGGTCGTGGTTGGCCTTGATGATCGCGTGGGTCTTTTCGTTCGTATAGGTCAGGTAGCAGACCGCTTTGTTTTCCGGCGGCTGCTTCGTGGAAAACGAGAACGGGACGGGCGTCTCGTCTCCCGGCTGCAGCTCCATCTTCGTCACGTCGATCGAGCGGCGGTTGACGCGCGGCGGCGTGCCGGTCTTGAACCGGCGCATACGCAGGCCAAGAGAAGAAAGCTGCTCCGCAAGACCGATGCCCGCCTGCATCCCGTCCGGGCCGGAGGCATAGGCGCAGTCGCCGGTGATGACGCGGGCATCCAGATACGTGCCGGAGGCAATGACGCAGGCGCGCACCTGATACACCGCGCCGAGGCGCGTGACGACGGCGGAGACCTGCCCGTCCGTCAGCCGGAGGGAGGTGATCATGGCCTGCTTGAGGTCCAAATTCTCCTGCCGCTCGAGCGTGCGCTTCATATCCTCCTGATACCTCCGGCGGTCCGCCTGCGCGCGCAGGGAGTGGACGGCCGGGCCCTTGCCCAGGTTCAGCATCCGGTACTGAATGCACGAGCGATCGGCCGCCTTCGCCATCTCGCCGCCGAGCGCGTCGAGCTCGCGCACGAGATGGCCCTTCCCCGTACCGCCGATGGCGGGATTGCAGGGCATATTGCCGACCGCGTCCAGATTGATCGTAAACACGACGGTCTTCAGCCCCATCCGCGCGCAGGCCAGCCCGGCCTCGATCCCGGCGTGGCCCGCGCCGATCACGGCCACGTCGTACCGGCCAGCGTCAAATTCCATACAGATCCCCCCTGCAGCACTTCATTCGGATTGATATTTTAGCAGGAAACCGCCCTGTTTGCAAGAATCCTGCCCGCCGCAAGAAAAAATTTCCGCCCCGACAGCGTTCGGCAGACTTTTCCGTGCCGTTCCGGTATGGTATAGACACAGCTTATCCAATGCGAGCGCACTTCATATCCCAGGCCGGCGGCTCTGGCCGCCGCCAAATCCCACAACCCCATCTGCCTCCGGTCAGAGCATGACCGGAGGGCTTTTTTTGCGCGGCGGCGCGGGGTGTTGACGAATGGGGCGTTTTCGGGTATGATGGGTAAATAATCCTGCCGTGGAGGTGTGTGAACGGTTTTGGATGAAAACATGATGCGCGAGGCTCTGCTTCTCGCGCAGGAGGCTGCCGCGGAGGGCGAGGTCCCAGTGGGGTGTGTGATTACACTGGATGACCGGATCGTCGGCCGCGGCCGCAATCGCCGGGAAACGAACAGGACCGCCCTGGCGCACGCGGAGATCGAGGCCATTGCCGAGGCCTGCCGGACGCTTGGCGGCTGGCGGCTGTGGCAGTGCACGCTCTACGTGACGCTCGAGCCGTGTCCCATGTGTGCGGGTGCGATCCTGAACGCACATCTGCCGCGCGTCGTTTACGGCGCAAAGGACCCCAAATCCGGTGCGGCCGGGAGTCTGGTCGATGTGCTGCATCTGCCGGGCTGCTTTCAGCCGGAGGTGCTGGGCGGGGTCCTGGAAGAAGCCTGCTCGCAGGCGCTGCGCGACTTTTTCCGCGCGCTGCGCCAGAGGAACCGATGAAATCATCGGTTCCCAAAGACGCGCGTCCCGGACGGACGCTGGTGAAAAAAAGGATGGTTCTCTATGCGATATCAGATCACGTCTGACTCGACCTGTGATCTCAGCCCCGAGCTGCTGCAGCGGTACAACATCCGCCTGCTGCCGCTCTACGTCAACATGGACGGCAAAACGCTGCGCGACGGCGTGGACGTCCGCCCGGACGACATCTATGCGCATGTCTCCGCGGGCGGCGGTCTGCCGAAGACGGCTGCGGTCAACCTGGCGGACTATGTCCGCATGTTCACGGAGCTTTCCGCGCAGAATGACTTTGTCATTCACATCTGTATTTCCCTCGATTTCTCCTGCTGCTATCAGAACGCAAAGCTCGCGGCGGCGGATTTTGACAACGTCTACGTTGTCGACTCGAGAAATCTCTCCACCGGCCACGGCCTCGTCGTGCTCGAAGCCGAGCGGATGGCCCGCGCCGGCATGGCGCCGGACGAGATCGTCGCGGCGCTGCAGGAGCTGACCGGCCGCGTGGAGGCCAGCTTCATTCTTGACCGGCTGGACTACATGAAAATGGGCGGCCGCTGCTCAGCCGTGACGCTGCTCGGCGCGAATCTTCTGAAGCTCCGCCCGTGCATCGAGGTCAAGGACGGCAAAATGGGCGTCGGCAAAAAATACCGCGGCAGCTTTGAAAAATGTCTGGTGCAGTACATCACCGACAAGCTCGGCGCGCGCAGCGATCTGGAGCTGCGGCGCGTCTTCATCACGCATTCCGGCCTGCCGGAGGAAATGGTGCAGAAAGCTGTGGAAACTGTGCAGAAGCTGCAGCCGTTTGACGAGATCTGCGTCACCCGCGCCGGCTGCACCGTCAGCAGCCACTGCGGCCCCGGCACCATCGGCGTGCTGTACATCCGAAAGGCAGAAGCATGAGACAGATACTCGAACAGCGTTCCGGGCTTTCCCCGGAGAAGATCGACACGCTCTGCGCCTTTGGCCGGGCACTGCTGGAAAAGAATCAGGTCATGAACCTGACCGCCATCACCGAGCCGCAGGCCGTAGCAGAGCTGCATTTTCTCGACTCCATCGCGCTGCTGCAGGCCGTGGACTTTCAGAATCAACGTGTCATCGACATCGGCTGCGGCGCGGGCTTCCCCGGCGTTCCGCTGAAGATCGCGGAGCCGTCGATGGAGCTGACGCTGCTCGATTCGCTCGCCAAGCGGATGCACTGGCTCGAGGAGCTGCTGCCGCAGCTCGGCGTGCAGGCACAGGTCGTGACGGCCCGGGCGGAGGAATACGTCCGCACCTGCCGGGAGAGCTACGACATTGTGACCTCCCGCGCCGTGGCGCGGCTGAACGTGCTCGCGGAGCTGTGTCTGCCGTACGCGAAGGTCGGCGGCGTCTTCCTCGCCATGAAGGGCGCGCTTGCCGACGAAGAGATCGACGAGGCCCGGCGCGGCATCGCCCAGCTCGGCGGCAGCATTGAGCGGGTGTACGAATACCCCATCCAGGACGCCGTCCACAAGGCCGTCGTCATCCGCAAACAAAAGCCGACCCCGCCTAAATACCCCCGTGCATTCGCAAAGATCAAAAAATCCCCCCTGTAAACCATCACCCCCGCAGGAAAATTCCTGCGGGGGTTCGTTTTC
>ENA-UOJS01002559-UOJS01002559.1-human-gut-metagenome-genome-assembly--contig:-C74-NODE-2559-length-12066-cov-7.453334_pt1 | contig 12066 bp, 12 predicted proteins | sample MGYA00242355_ERZ723902 | MGnify/ENA metagenome assembly ERZ723902 | reverse complement strand
CCCGTATTGACAAGCAGTGGAAATTATGATACAATGAAACTGTGGATCGGGATCGTACCGAAGAATAAAAGGATGTTGACCGCTTCGCTTATGCGGAAGGTCGTGCCGGCATTACAGTTCTCGGATGCATCCGAATATTTATCCACGGATCGTTATTATCGATGGAGGAGAAAAAATGAAAAGATATCTGTGCTTCAGTATTGCTTTAGCCATGCTGGCGATATGCCTTATGGCATGTACGCCGTCAGTTGCTACGCCGCCCGATAATACCACCGCTCGGGAAGCGGGGCAGACCGATGTCATCAAGGACAGCGGGAACGACCCGGCTGTGACCGGCGGCGAACAATCCGGTGCCGATGAATCGACCGCATTCCCGGGTGTAAAATGCGATTGCCTTATAGGATACTGGCCGGACGATTATAAACAGCAGGCGCCCGGCGACAGACCAGGTCCCGATGTGGTCCCGGTGCTTGAGGTGTCAGGTGTCGGTTCAAAGTCCGACGTTGCACTTTCGGCTCCGTGCGAGGATTCATCCACGCTGTTTGTGTATTACTACAACCCCGCGACCGGCAAGGAGCGTATGGTAACGATAAACATGCATAACAACATTACGGCTTCATTTGCGGTGCTTTCGATATACGAGGTGACTCTCGGTGGACCGCGCGGCTTTTACGCGGCGATGGAGGCAGGAAAATGCAGTGCGGTGCTTCTTACGTCTTACTATTGCAACGGCTGGTTCGATGCGGACTATCTCGGTTGCTATTACAACGGCGACACGCTGACTGCCGGCAATGATGTTACCATTCTCAAAAATGCCGACGAGGCTGTGGACAATACGCTTTTTGCGGCTACCGACAACGTTGGCGGCACTCGCAGATGGTATGTGTGCAAGCTGAAAAACGCGTCCGCGGAGTCGGATGTTGTAAAATCGTTTGACAACGATTACGATATATTCGGCGCTCGCTGCAACGCAAGATCTTTGGTGTCAGTCGATTAAAAAATACATAAAATAGCCGTCCGACGGCACAAATAAGCGACTTAGGGCAATTATTTTCGCAAAAAACCTTGACATAATCGCCCGAGTGTATTATAATATGTATTGTCGCTTTTTGTGCCGTCATATTATCGTATTTGGGAGGCAAAATGCTTATAGATCTTTCGGCACTCCTTCGGGGTGAGGTCAGAGAAGTTTCGGTCGACTATGAGATAGCGCTTACCGAGGCGCCCGACGGCATTGAATACACAGCGCCGGCTCATGTTTACGGCAGCGTTACCGACAGCGGCGGATATATCCGTCTTGTATCGGAGGCTGATGTGCCGTACCGCGGCGAGTGCGCAAGGTGTCTTGAGCCTATCGAACGCACGCTCACGGTCAGCTTTGAGCGCACGCTCGTTCCCGAGGGAACGGCAAGCGAGAAAAAGCTCGCGGAGCTTGAGGATGAGGAGGATTATCTCATTATCAAGCGCGGTGTACTCGATATGGATGAGGCACTGAGAGAAGCGATATATCTTGAATTTCCATACCGTCTGCTTTGCTCCGAGGATTGTCCCGGTCTTTGCCCCGTATGCGGCAAAAAGCTCAAAAAGGGCGAGGTGTGCGGCTGTCACAAGCCTGCTACCGATCCGAGATGGGACAAGCTGAAAAAGCTGCTCGAGGACGAAGAAAGCGGCGACGAAAAATAAATGGAAAGCAATTAAACAAGACATTTATCAGGGAGGTGTAGAGGTATGGCAGTACCGAAAAGAAAAGTATCGAAGGCCCGCAGAGACAAGAGACGCTCCAGCACATGGAAGCTCGCAGCTCCCGCGATGGTCAAGTGCTCAAATTGCGGAGAACTCGTTCTGAATCATCATGTCTGCAAGAATTGCGGAATGTATGACGGCAAAAAAGTTCTTGAAGTTGAGTCAAAGTAATCGAGCTTTCGATATACGACAGCAAAGAAAAAGTCGCCGACCGGCGGCGTAGACGGAAGATATGCCCGGATGCGCGCCCGGCGGCTTTTTCGTATTTTTTTGAAAAAGGATGATCGGATAATGAAAATAAAAACAAAAATTGCGTCAGCTCTCTCGGTGGGGCTGCTCGCTTCAATGATGCTCGGTAGCTGTCAGCTTTCTCAGATATTCGGGAACGGCGGCACGTCGGCGGCGGGCGGCACGTCCGTGGCAGTCACCACCGAGCCGCCTGTAACTGCGGCGGTCCCCGAGGCGATAGACTATTCAAAGCTCGACTTTTCCAAATACGTAAAGCTGGATTACAAGGATATCCCGCTTGAGGTCTCGGCGCTCCCCGTCGATCCGACCGAGGCGGAGCTTGAGCGCGAGCTTGGCGACCGTATGATCACCATGGGGCTTTACGAGCTTGACACCACGGCGGATGCAACGCGCGCGGGCGAGTATATCGAAATGGATTATACCGGCTACATGGACGGTGAGACGTTTGAGGGTGGCACGAGCGAAAAGGCTACCATATTCCTCGATGTTGAAAATTCCGGATATATTGCGGGATTTGCCGACGGCCTTATCGGCGTAAAGCCGGGGACGACGGTCGAACTCAACCTGACATTCCCCGAAAATTACTATGAGGATATCTCGGGCAAGCCCGTTACCTTCAAGGTGACGGTACACGGCATCTGCCGTCTTGAAATAAACGATGAAGCGGCGAGCAAGCTCAGCGACGGCAAGTATAAGTCCATCGGCGATTATCGCGTTTACCTGCACGAGTATCTTAAAACGATATCCGAATACAACGCGCTGAGCGAGGTCAGCAGTGATATGTGGAGCGCCGTCATGAGCCGCTCCGAGGTCCTTGAATACCCCGAACAGCAGTATCAGTATTACTACGCGCTTGTTACGAACGATTATATCAGCGCGGCAAGCGCGGCGGGCAAGGATTATGACGCATACCTTGCCGAAAACGGCATCACTGCCGAAAAGATAGATGAAACGATAAAGGAATATATCAAGACCGAGCTTGTCCTCAACGGTATCGCAACGGCTGAAAACATGACCGTTACCGAGGAGGAGTACGACGAGTACGTAAATAAGTACTACGCATATTATGCGCAGTATCTTATATACGGAACGACAAAGGAGCAGATAGTGGCGTATCTGCGTGAGCAGGCGTTCAACGAAAAGGTGCTTTACACTATTTTCGGATATTGCACACTGAGTCAGAAGAAGGCTCAGAGCTGAAAAACGGATGTGTGGAAAACTCAATTTGAGTTTTCCACACATCCGTTTTCTTATTTTTTCATCCATGTTCCCGGCGCGAGAATGAAGAGCACCGGATATATTTCAAGTCTGCCTATCAGCATAGTAACGGTGAGAAGCAGGGTGGCGGGAGCGGAGTACGCCGCATATGACGACGCAGGTCCCACGGCTCCGAGGCCCGGTCCCACATTATTGAGGCAGGATACGACCGCGCTCAGGTTCGTCTCAAGGTCGAACGGCTCAAAGCTCAACAGCAGAAATACAGCCGCGAGGATAAGCATATAAAGCGCAAAATATGCGTTCACCTCCGAGAGCGTGCTGTCCTCCACAGTCTCGCCCTCGTGCCGTACACGGCTCACCGCGCGCGGGTGAAGCATCCTGCGCAGGTTGTTGCGTATCATCTTGTAAAGCAGGACGACGCGCGAGACCTTAAGTCCGCCTGCCGTCGAGCCGGCACAGCCGCCTACGAACATCAGTATAAATATGACCGCCTTTGAAAAACCGGGCCAGAGGTTGAAGTCCGCAGTGGCGTAGCCGGTCGTTGTGATTATCGAAGCGACCTGAAACGCCGCGAGCCGCAGCGCTTCGCCGAATCCGGAGCAAAGGCGCAGGATGTTCAGCGTTATCGCCGCTGTCGCGGCAAGCACTATACCGAGATATGCGTGAAGCTCGCCGCTTTTAGCCGCAGTGCGGAAGCGCTTTATAAGCACAAGGTAATACAGGTTAAAGTTTATGCCGAAAAGCAGCATAAACACTGTGATGACCCATTGGCAGTAGGGGCTGTATCCTGCGAGACTGTCCGCCTTTATGCCAAAACCGCCGGTGCCGGCAGTGCCGAAGGCGTGGAGCAGGGAATCGAACAGCGGCATTCCTCCGCATAAGAGGAGGACCGTCTGAAGCACAGTCATTGCGATATATATGAGGTAGAGTATCTTTGCCGTGTCGCGTATACGCGGCACCAGCTTGCCTACGATAGGTCCGGGCATTTCGGCACGCATTATGTGTATCGATCTGCCCGATTCGGTCGGAACGATAGCCATCATAAGCACCAGCACGCCCATGCCGCCGATCCAGTGCGTAAAGCTGCGCCAAAAGAGCATTCCGTGCCCCATAGCCTCAACATTCGTGAGAATTGAGGCCCCTGTGGTCGTAAAGCCGCTGACCGTTTCAAAAAGCGCATCGATGTACGACGGTATTTCACGCGATATATAAAACGGCAAAGCTCCGATAAGAGACAGTATGGTCCACGCAAGCGACACGGTGACAAAGCCCTCGCGCACATATATCGCGCTGTTACGCGGCTTTGAGAAGATCACGAGCGAGGCTCCAATGGCTCCGGCGACCGCCGCCGCTATTATAAAGCAGACGAGCGCGCGCCATTCAAGGAAAAAAATACACGCTATGGCGGGCAGTGCGAGCATGGCGCTCTCAAGCAGAACTATCTTGCCCGTCGTTTTCAGTATCATCCGGTAGTTCATCTGTGCCTCCGGATCAGTTGAGAATGTCGGAAAGACTGCCGAGCATTCGACCTGCGGCGATAACGATCACGCGGTCGCCACTGAGGATCTTATCGTCGCCTGCCGGGATTATCGTTTTGCGGTCGCGTATTATTCCCGCTATCAGTATTCCGGGCTTCATTTTGGGCTTCAGCTCCTTCAGCGGGATGCCAAGCAGCGGCAGACCGTCACTGACCTTGAATTCCAGTGCCTCGACCTTACCGTCCATCAGCTTGTAGAGCGTTTCAACACTGCTGCCTATCGAGTTCTGGAGAGCGCGCGCATAGCGCACAAGCACATCCGCGACCGTCTTTTTGGGTGACACAACATATTCAAGTCCCAGGTGACCCGCCAGCGGCATCATTTCGTTGCGGTTTATTTTGGTTATGACCACCGGTACGTTTTGCGTGGCGGCAAAATAGGAAATAAGGATGTTCTCCTCATCCATGCCGGTGAGCGATACGAACGCATCATGCGAGGCAAGTCCTTCTTCAAGCAAAAGCTCCTGCCTTGCGCCGTCGCCGCATATGACCACTGCGCGGGGCAGCTCGGCGGCAAGACGCTCGCATATCTCGGGGTCGCGTTCTATTATCTTTACGTCCGTCCCTGCGGCGGTGAGGCGCTTGGCAAGATAGTGGGCGGTCATACTGCCTCCGAGAATCATCACACTGCGCGCCTGACGACGAAGGGCGCCGATTATCTTCATAAATTTCTGTATTTCCGCAGGCGCCGCCGTAAGCCCGAGCCTGTCGCCGGCACGGAGAACAAAGCTGCCGCTGGGTATAGTCACTTCATCGCCGCGCCGCACGGCACATATCAGCACCTTGGCGTCATATTTTTCACGCAGCTCCAGCAGCGACATACCGTCAAGCGGGGAATTGTCCGCGAGCCGCATTTCGATCATTTCATAGTTGCGCTGTGAGAAGGTCTCTATCTTTACCGCCGACGGAAATTTAAGCAGGTTGTAAAGCTCGTGTGCGGCAAGCGATTCGGGATTTATCGGCATTGAGATGTCAAGCATCTGCCGCATAAGGCCAAGACTGTGGTCGTTGTATTCGGGATTGCGTATACGCGCTATGGTATGCTGCGCCCCCATTTTCTTTGCCATGAAGCAGCTGAGCATATTGAATTCATCGGAGCCCGTTACCGCAACGAAAAGGTTGACCGATGAAACGCCGCCTGCCTCAAGCGTTTCACAGTCGGCGCCGTTTCCGCATACTCCCATTACATCGTGGATATTCGTGATCTCAGAAATGACAGCAGGGTCATTGTCTACCGCGATCACGCTGTGCCCCTCGGCGACCAGGCTTTCGATTATCGTTGTTCCGATCTTGCCGCAACCTGCGATCATAATTTTCATGTGAACAAGCCTCTTTACCGTATTGCGGCATGCACCGCCTTGTATCCTATATTATAATACCAAACCGGAAAATAATCAAGAGATAACAGAAACAACGGACGTTTTGCCACCGGGAAAACCGAAAAACAAGCACACAGCGGGCAAAACAAATCAAAAAAGCCGGCATCCGGACCGGCATTTTTTAGGGGCTGTTAAAAGCCCGATGCTTTTAACAGCCCCTTGTTGATTCTTATCAGCCGTCGATGTAGGGCAGGAGAGCCATTTCACGTGCGCGCTTGATAGCTTTCTGAAGCTCGCGCTGGTGCTTGGCGCAGGTGCCGGAAACACGGCGGGGAAGGATCTTTCCACGCTCGCTGCTTATATACTTGCGCAGACGGCTGGATTCCTTGTAATCGATGTAATCGATCTTGTCTTCGCAGAAGGCACAAACTTTTCTTCTTCTGCGGTTGGGGTTCTGGGGACGGGCAGCGCGGGGAGCGCGCTCCTTTTCGACCTGTTTATCCATATTAATTAACCATACCTTTCTTTATTGTCCGCTCGGCGGACCTTGCGTGGACCAAAATTCGGGCGAGGCACCCGGTCTTCACGCAACCTCTTTTTTATCTTCCTCAGAAGGGAAGATCGTCGTCGCCCTTAATGACGTCGAAGTTTTCTACGGCACCGGGAGTGGCGTACGCTTCGGGAGCATACTGACCGCCCGTGGCGGGTGCGGCGGCGGTACGCTGCTGATTCTCACTGCGTGAGTCAACAAACATAGCCTCGTCAACTACCACCTCGGTGGTATAGCGCTTCTGTCCCTGCTGGTCGAGCCAGTTTCTTGTCTGGATCGAGCCTGTGATGCACAGGGAAGAGCCTTTTCTGAAATAACGGGATATGAACTCGGCAGTCTGCCTCCATGCAACACAGCTGATAAAGTCAGCCTGCTGCTGCGCCTGACCGTCTGCCGAATGCGACTGATAGCGGCGATTCACCGCAAGTGTGAAGGACACGACCGATATACCGCTCTGCGTCTGCTTGAGCTCGGGGTCGCCGGTAAGTCTTCCGCACAAAACAGCTTTGTTAAGGTTGAGGTTTGCCACGATCCATTTCTCCTTCGTATTTATACCTTGTCTCCGCTATGCGGAGCACCGCTTATTCGGCGGCTTCTTCTTTTACTGCTTCCTCGGCGGGAGCGGCTTCCTCGGCAACTGCAACTTCTTCGGTAGCGGCGTTGGCAGCTTCCTCGGCGGCAGCAGCGGCTGCGGCTGCTCTGTCGGCAGCGCGGCGGGCAACTCTCTCGGCAACAGCCTCGTCGATCTTTATGACCATCGAGCGCATGACAGCCTCGTCGATGTTGAGAAGTCTTTCAAGCTCGGTCGGGAAATCCGAAGGAGCCTTGAAGGTAACGACGGTGTAATAGCCCTCGTTCTGATCGTTGATGGGGTACTCAAAGCGGCGTTTGCCCCACTCGGCAACGTCGATGATCTCACCGTTTGTATCGATGAGGTTTACGAATTTCTGCACTGTGGGTGCGGCTGCGTCAGCGCCTGCGCTGATGTCCGCAACGAACATGCATTCGTATGCGTTTGTTCTGATTTCTTTTTCCATATTATAACCTCCCTATGGACTTTACGTCCGTGCCGAAAGGGCACGGCAAGGAGACGGGGGCACGCCTGTCCCCGCATCAGTTAAATATTATACCACAGCTTTTTTTATGTGTCAAGCGTTTTTCGGAAAGAAAACCGTTCCATCCTTCAAAAAAGATAAAATTCGCATCATGGGTTTACAAGTGAGCCGATAGGTGATATAATTATTATAAAAAGTACTGCGCCCGGGAGACATGAATGAATATACAGGATCAGTTTGGATATACGGAGGATACCTCCGGCATATGGGAGCTTTCCGACGATGCGCTTGACGGCACCGCGGGGGAACGCCCTTTCGTTTTTATTGATTTTGACACGCCTCTTGACCGCCTTGAGAGCGTTATATCGCGCTACGTCGAGTCCGGCGCGGGCGGGCTGATACCTTATCTGCCTGCCGGCAATTCGTCTGCCGATGCCGACGGAAGCACAGCCGTTGCCGCACGCCGCAGATTTTACAGTGCGCTTTTGCCGCTTGCAAAGCACGCGGGGCTTTTTGTTGCTTTTACGCTCGATAAGTATCTTGAACGTACATGGATAGACGCTGAGGATGCGCTTTACGAGAATGCAACGCGTGCGCGTGTGCTGACGGCGCATTCTTACCCCTGCTCCGACCGCGAGGAGGTCGCGCTCACCCTGCATGACGGCATCCATATGTCGGTGACCGCACTGCACGAGGAAAACGGAGATACGGTCGATCTGCGCGACCACGTGAGCGGCGATGTGGTGACATGGCGCGCGCCGTACGGAAACTGGACTGTGACCGAGTACAATTGCGTGCCGGATTATGAGTTGCGCCGCGTGAATATACTGTCCTACGATTCGTCTATCAAATACATCCGTGCGGTGTGGTCGCTGTTTGCGGATATTTTTGAGCCGTACATCGGGAATGTCCTCACTATGCTCTGCTACCGTCATCTTTGCTACGGCTCGCGCAACCGCCGCGACTGGGACGACGACTTCAACGAAAAATTCCGTGAGCGCTACGGCTTTGACCCCGCGCCGTACTATCCCGCGCTGTTTGATTTTGCGGGGAACGATACCAATCATTATAAGGCGCTGTTCTTCGATTGCCGCGCGCATATGCTGCGCGAGGGCTTTTTGCGCGCCGCCTCCGACTTTGCCGAGGAGATAGGGCTTTCGCTGTTCGGAAATATATCCGAGCCGAAGCTCTCGCAGTGCTCTCCTATCACGGGCGACGCCATGCTCGACAACAGCGCTTCGCCGTGCGGCGTTTTTGAACGCGCGTATCTTTACGGTATGAATTCGGTAAAGGTCGCGGCGGGAGCCGCCTTCGGGATAGGGCATTATGATGTCGGCTGTGAGCTTTTCCGCGATTACGGCGGCTTGCGGCGCGGCATATACCTTCGTGACGCCGAGCACGCGATAGCACGCGGCGCAAACCTCACCGCGATGCATCTGCCGCTGCCCTCGGAGAAGAACGAGGAGCCGATGGATATCCTCTGCGCCTTCGGCAGACGTATGCGGCGTGTGCTGAGAGGTGCGCGTCAGATAGCGGATATCGCGGTCATATACCCGATATACTCGCTCCATTCGACTGTCAACCTATACGAGGCTGAGGTGGATGAGGGCGAATACGAATACCCCGATACGCCGCCCAACGCCGACTATATGACGGTGATAAACAGTATATGTCTGTGCTCCGGGCATGACGTGATACTTCTGCATCCCGATGCTGTTGCCGGACGCGCGACGGTAGAGGGCGGGCTTCTGCGCATGCCGGGGCAGAAGGAGGACGAGGCGTTCCGCGCCGTAGTGCTGCCCGCAAGCGAGATGTGCTCGCTGGCTTCCATGCGTGTCTTGCGTGATTATTACGATGCCGGCGGCAAGATAATCGCCACCGGTCAGCTCCCGCGCCGTGCATTTGAGTTTTCGCCCGGAAATACCGATGCCGACAGGGAGATGTGCGAGATCGTAGATCACATTTTCGGCGAGAAGGCGAGCGATCCTTCGTACATGACGGAATACTGCCACAACATAAACGAAAATGGCGGGGAGGCGTTCTTCCTTTACTTTTCGCTTACGGCATCCGACGGCACTGCGATGGTCTCAAGCCGCGATATTGCCGATGCGCTTCATGATATCGGCATAAATTTTGACGTTTATCTGCCGGATTTCCCGCGCTATGAATCGACCGGAGCCATGAACAATTCCTACAACGAATTTGTAAGACTGGGGCTCAAGCGTCACCTGCCGGACGGCGGAATATACAGTCACCGTCATGCCCGCCGCGAGGATGAGGATATATTCTTCTTTACCAACACGACCGATTTTGACGCGAGGACGACGGTATATCTGCGCGGTGCGCACGCGCCGAGACTGTACAATCCGCTTACCGGAAAATATGCCGCGTGCGAATTCCGCCATGTGCGTGTAGGCGGCGAGGTGTATACGGCGCTTGAGCTGGAGCTTCATACCGCTGGCTGCGCCGTGCTTTTGTCCACGGACGAGGAGGCGCGCCGCGCGCTCATAGATGTATCGTTGCTGCCGGATGAGACCGAAAGGGCGACCCTTTGACGCGATACCCTGCCCGTGTGCCTTATAATTCTCCGATCTTTTACCGGGACTGCCGCGCTGCTGTGCGACAGTCCTTTTTTTCAAAAAAACGGACCTCCCGGCTGTCATAGTTAATGGAAGGAGATCCGGCACGGTACCGACGTGAGCTTCTTTCCAAAACGAAAGCGAGGTAAATTGCCCGATGACAAACGATGAACTGACACGTCTTTTCACCTTGGTGCGCACAGGGGACGAGCGCGCCTGCGAGCAGCTATGGAATGGGATGAATATTCCCGTTTATACGGTTGCCGTGCGTATACTTGACGATAAATATCTTGCCGAGGACGTCACGCAGGAGGTTTTTGTCAAGCTGTTCCGCGACCCGCCGGGAGGCGAGGTGCGCAACCCGCGCGCGTGGATATTCAGGATCACGCACAATGCCGCACTGAACTGCCTTGAGCGTCAGCGCGTGCGTGCTTCCGATGAGCTTGACGAGAGCACGGCTCCCGTGACCTCGGACGACTGCGACACAAGGCTTGACATTGCAGCGGCGCTGTCAAGGCTCGGATGCACGGAGCGCGAGATAGTCACTCTGCGCGCGGTCGCCGGTTCGAGCTTTCGCGAGATATCCGCGGCTGTCGGGCTTCCGCTCGGAACGGTCTATTTCAAATACCGTCAGGCTATAGCCGCATTGCGCGATATGCTGTCCTGACGCACAAAGAGAGGAGAATCATCATGAAAAAGATAATATGCACGTTGCTTGCGCTGATAATGGCGCTTTCGGCGATATGCTTTGCAGTATCGGCGGATGACGTCATGTCAGCGGGCAGTCTTCCCGTCGGTGAGATCACAGGGGAGATAATGACCGGACGTGCGCCGCAGGACGTTCCTTACGTGGATGACGTCACAAGAGCGAGCGATACGGAAGCGGCAGGGAAAGGAGACACCTTCCTTGATGTATACGCCGGGTGGCGTGTTTTCGGGTATCCCGAAAACGTAGCCGGGGTAACGCGTGACCGCGTGACCGATTACGGCGGCGGGCTCGTGGTTTCGTTCACCCCCAATGAATACACAGTGCTTGTCACCGACGATTCGCCGGTGACGATAGAAAGAATACGCACGTGGAAGAGCGACGGAAACGGCATCAAGGTGAATTTTGCCAAGACCGTGACCGGATACAGCGGCGCGGCGGTGACAATGAAATATTCGTACGATGAGCTTGCCGTTGTTGCAAACAGCATTATCGGGGACATTCTGGACCGCAATGAAAAAATTAATGTCGACGGCAGTGAGCGCACAGCCGTGTTTGCACAGATAGAGGAGCTTTCAAACCGTGTCGTGCTCACGCTTTACAGCTATACTGACGCGGACGGCGGCATTGCCGATGCGGCAACGACAAAGGCTGTGGCAAAATTCTACCGCGAGAAATATGCGCTCGACAGCGTTGTGATAAGGGAAATAAAAAGCATCATATCGACCGGAATCGGCGAGATCACCAGTCCCGTATGGGAGACCGGCAGGGCGCCGTCCGACTATCCGGTTCAGGACGACAAAAGACAGCCGGAGCTGTACCCCGTGAGAGGCGGTAGTTCAAAGGATGCCTATGGCTTGCCGGGAAGTAAAAAATCAAATGTGAAGTTCATTTATATTGCCGTCGCATTGCTTGCGGCGTTCGTGATACCGGCAGTTGTGCTTTATGTGCGCCGCCGCAGAGCGGAGCTGCTTGCCGTTGCGGGCGGCGGGACGCACACTTCCGCTTCAGCCCCCAGCGAAAAGGAGATACTGAAGGAAATATCCTCGGTGGCGGAAAAGCCCTACGACGGACTCTATGACAGGATAATGAGAGACAAGAAGGACTGAG
>ENA-UOJS01002558-UOJS01002558.1-human-gut-metagenome-genome-assembly--contig:-C74-NODE-2558-length-12066-cov-40.064358_pt1 | contig 12066 bp, 7 predicted proteins | sample MGYA00242355_ERZ723902 | MGnify/ENA metagenome assembly ERZ723902 | reverse complement strand
ACCGGGCCGCAGGCAGCCGCCCGCGTGACGGGTCGGAGCGGCTTTTGCTACTTTTCGGCGGCGAAAAGCTGAAGAAAACAGATGAAATAGCCGCTTCTTCCGGCAAGCTGAACCGTTGCGCCGGAAAAAGGTGCCGCTGCCGCCGGCTTACCCCGCATGACGGGCGAATGGACGTCGCGTTACGACCGCCCGGCCACCAGTTGGCGCCACTCGGGGTGGCGCTCGATGTAGCGGGCAATGTAGCTGCACTCGGGAGCTATCCGCAGCCCCTGCGCGCGAATCTCCGTGAGCACAGCCTCCGTCAGCTCTGCGGCAATGCCCTGCCCCTCGAAGCGGGACGGCACCCCCGTGTGCAGCAGGTGCAGCGTGTCACCCCTGCGCAGGTAGTCGATGACGGCCTGCTCCCCGTCGCCCAGGTCGAACGAGTAGCGTTGCCGTGCCGGGTCGTGTCGAAGCGTATATCGTTTCATGGTGTGGTGTTTGTTGGTTCGTGGATCTTGCCTCCCCCAAAAATAGTTCCGAAAAGTGGAAAAATCCCTATCTTTATCCGCCGAATGAAGCCTTTTCCCGAAGTGAACGCCTTTTCCGATATCCTCTGTGCGTGGTATGCCCGTTTCGGACGCGACCTGCCGTGGCGCCATACGCGCGACCCCTACCGCATCTGGCTCTCGGAGGTGATTCTCCAGCAGACCCGCGTCGAGCAGGGGCGGGAGTACTACCTGCGCTTCGTCGGGCGCTTCCCCGACGTGGGAGCTCTGGCTGCCGCTTCGGAGGAGGAGGTGCTGAAGCTCTGGCAGGGGCTGGGCTACTACAGCCGTGCCCGCAACCTCCATCGCGCCGCCCGGCTGATTGCCGAACAATATGGCGGCCGCTTCCCCGAACGCTACGACGAGGTCCGCGCGTTGCCCGGCGTGGGGGAGTATACGGCGGCGGCCATCTGCTCGTTTGCCTCGGATGCACCCCTTGCCGTGCTCGACGGCAATGTCTTCCGCGTCCTGGCGCGCCTCTTCGACCTCGACCTTCCGATTGACACCACGCAGGGGCGCCGCCGCTTTGCCGAGCTGGCTGCCTCGCTGCTGCCGCCCGGGCGTGCGGCGCTTCATAATCAGGCCATCATGGACTTCGGGGCGTTGCAGTGCACCCCTCAGCAGCCCCGCTGCGGGGAGTGCCCCCTTGCGGAACACTGCCTGGCGCTGGCGGCCGGTACGGTTGCCGTGCGGCCCGTCAAGCAGGGGCGCACGAAGGTGCGCGACCGCTGGTTTGCCTACGTGGTGGTGCTCTGCGGCGACGAGCTGCTCCTGCACCGCCGCGACGGGCGGGATATCTGGCGCGGCCTGTACGAGTTTCCCCTCGTGGAGCGCGACCGTCCGCTCGATGCGGCGGAGCTGCCCGCGCAGGAGGAGTTCGCGCAGCTGACGGGTGGCGGCGCCTGCACGTGGCTCTCCTCGGTGGCGATGCCTCCCCACCGCCTCTCGCACCAGCTGCTTCACGCCACGTTTCACCGGCTGCGCGTGGAGCGCCTTCCCGAGCGGCTGCCCGACGGGGTGGTGCGCGTGCGTGCGGAGCGGTTCGACGACTACGCCGTGCCGCGCCTCATCGAGCGCTACCTGACGAGGTATCCGATATAGAGTGCGTAAATCACCAGGAAGATGGCGCCCTCCCAGCGGTCGACGGCCTTGCGGCGGAAGGTGAAGGCCGTGACGAAGAGCAGCACCGAGCTCAGCAGCACGGTCAGCAGGTCGATGCGCGTGATGCCGCCCAGCGTCAGCGGGTGAATCGTCGCGCTGAGGCCCAGAATCAGCAGGATGTTGGCAATGTTCGAGCCGATGACGTTGCCCAGTGCCATTTCGGACTTCCCCTTGAGCAGCGAGACCACCGACGAGGCCAGCTCGGGCAGCGACGTGCCGCCCGCCACGAGCGTGATGGCTATCACCGACTCGCTGACGCCCAGCGCGCGTGCAATGGCCGTGGCGCTGTCGAGAAAGAGCTCGCCGCCGAAGACCAGTCCTGCAAGACCTCCCCCAATCATCACCACGATGAGCCACAGCGACCTGCTCCGCTGTGGCTTTTCCGTCTGCGTCGTCTGCGTTGCCTGAGCGGCCGTGCGGCGCTCGGCGCGGATGGTGTAGCGGATGAGGGCGATGTAGAGCAGCAGCATGACGATGCCGTCGATGCGGCCGATGGCATCCACCTCGCCCAGCCCCAGCAGACGGTCCGAGGTGAGCAGCAACAGCAGCACCGAGACGGCGGTCAGGAAGGGCAGGTCGCGGCGGATGTTGCCCCCCGTGAGGGGCAGCGGCGCGATGAGGGCGCAGACGCCCAGAATGAGGAAGACGTTGAAGATGTTCGACCCGACGATATTGCCGATGGCCACGTCGCTGTTGCCCGCGGCGGCCGAGAGCACCGAGACCACCAGCTCGGGGGTCGAGGTGCCCACCGCTACGATGGTCAGTCCGACGATGAACTCCGGGACGCGGAAGCGCTGGGCGAGGGCGGCCGAGCCGTCGGTCAGGAAGTTGGCGCCGCCCAGGATGAGCGCAAGTCCGAGAATGAGCAGAAAGATATCCATGTTGAGAAAAGGGGTTTTTCAGGGGTTGTGCGCCGCGCCGGCTCAGTCCAGCATGAGCAGGCTGACGGCCATCACCGCCATGCCGGTCACCACGCCGTAGATGGAGATGTGCGCCTCGCCGTATTCGCGGGCTGCCGGCAGCAGCTCGTCAATCGAGATGAAGACCATGATGCCGGCCACGCCCGCGAGGATGCACCCCATGAGCGTTGTCGACATGAAGGGCATGAGCACCAGCCAGGCCAGCAGCGCTCCGACGGGCTCGGCCACGCCCGAGAGGAGCGACAGGCGGAAGGCCTTCACGCGGTCGCCCGTGGCGTAGTAGACGGGAATCGAGACGGCGATGCCCTCCGGGATGTTGTGGATGGCGATGGCTACGGCGATGGCCGCGCCGAGCGTCGCGTTGTCGACGGCCGTGGTGAAGGTGGCGATGCCCTCGGGGAAGTTGTGGATGGCGATGGCGAGGGCCGTCATCACCCCCATGCGCATGAGCTTCGGGTTGCGGGGCTGCTCCTCCATCTCCTCGACGCGGTGCGCCTCGTGGGGGTTCTCCACCGAGGGGACCAGGCGGTCGATGATGCCGATGAGCAGGATGCCGGCGAAGAAGCAGAGGACGGTCATCGCAGTTCCGGGCCGCTGGCCCCACTCCGCCGTCAGCGCGAGCTGCGACTGCTGGAAGAGCTCGACGAAGGAGACGTAAATCATCACGCCGCCCGAGAGCCCGAGCGAGAAGGAGAGCAGCCGCTTGTTGGTCCGGCGCGTAAAGAAGGCGATGGCGCTGCCGATGCCGGTCGCCAGACCGGCGCCGAGGGTCATCAGCAGCGGGTAGAGTATGTTGGAATCCATGGTTGTGTCGTGTTTTTCTTTCAAGGGGCAAAGATAGTGCATTTTTGCTCCCCGAACGAATCGCAGCGCCTCGCAAGAGTTCGGTATTATCTATGGTGTGATAGGTCGGGCCTATGATAGACGCTGCCCGGGTGTTGAGGCTGGGAACCGGGGCCGGGCGCGGGTGCTGGCGGCAGAGGCTCCGCAATGGATAAAACGAACGGTCCGCACCGCAGTGCGGACCGTAGTCGTTTTTCCAGGGGTGATGCCGGCAGAGCTACGAGCGGTGCGCCTCGCGCAGCAGGCGGCCCAGCGTTCCGATGTTGTCGGCCGTCAGGTGGGGCTGCGGGTCGGCATGGTCGGCCACCTCGAGCGTCGTCTCGCCCGAGAGCACCAGTACGCCCATCGCTCCGGCGTTGTGGGCCATCTGCACGTCGGTGTAGATGCGGTCGCCGACCATCGCTATCTGGTCGGGCTGCAGTCCGTGGCGGGCGAGGATGCCCGAGAGCATGTTGGGGTCGGGCTTGCCCAGCGTGATGTCGGGACGGCGTCCGGTGGCGTGCTCCAGGCAGGCGCAAATCGAGCCGCAGTCGACCAGTACGGTCCGCTGGTCGGTCGGGCAGACGCGGTCGGGGTTGGTGGCGATGTAGGGGAGCCCCTGCGTAATCCACCACGCCGCACGGCAGAGCCGCTCGTAGCGGAGCGTCATGTCGAAGGCGACGACGACGGCGTCGGGCCGGTCGTCGGGCGAGTCGGCCGTCGGGATGAACCCCGCGGCCTCGAACTCGGCGACCATCGAGGGTGTGCCCAGCAGAAAGAGACGGCGGGCGGCGGGGTGGTGTTCGTGCAGGTAGTCGATGGTGGCCAGCGTGGTGGTGTACATCTCCTCGCGCGTGGCGTGGATGCCGAGCGACTCCAACTTGCGCAGGTAGTCGTCAATCGACTTCGAGGGATTGTTGGTCAGGAACGAGTAGCCGATGCCCAGCTCGCGGAGTTCGGCCAGGAAGGGCTGCGTCCAGTCGAAGAGCGACATGCCCATGTAGATGGTTCCGTCCATGTCGAGCGCCACGTGACGGATGCGGCGCAGACGCTCCATCAACTCGTCGTGGGTGTAGACGGAGCGGTATTCGTGAAATTCCTTCATCGTTGTTGAGGTGTGTTTGTTCGTTGTTGCGAGGCCTTGCCGCCGTCGGGCGGTGCGGCGCTCCGGTGTTAGCTGCGCAGCTCCGGCGGGGCGGGGCGTCGGAGCCCGGCTCTCCGGTCCTGCGGCCTGCGGGGAAGTCGTCCGGTTTCGAAATGTTTCATTTCCGCATACCGTGCCGAAGGCCCGTACTCCCGGGAGGAGGAGCCCGGACGACCTCGGGCCGCACCATGGCCGCACTCCGCAGCCCGCCGCCTCATTGCGCTGCATGCGGTCGGGGCGGGAGGGGCAAAAGCTGCCCAAAGATAGGTGATAATTTGCCTTTTTGCAACTTTTTCGGAAGGTTTGCCCCGCATCGGACCACTCTGCCGGCGGGACAACGGGGGTGCGGCTGTGGGCCGTGCGGCCGATTTTCGGGGCATCCGGAGATATTTTTGAAGGGTTTGCTTCGCGATTCGAAGCGAAATTCTTATCTTTGTTCACCGAAATCGAAAAACTTTCATTCCGAAATGACACCCGAACAGAAAAAGCGCTTCAAGTACTGGCAGACGCGCACCATCATCGCCACGATGGTGGGCTACGCGCTCTTCTACTTCGTGCGCAAGAACTTCTCGCTTGCGATGCCCGGTCTGGAGGCCGACCTCGGCATCTCCAAGACGAGTCTGGGCTTCTTCCTGACGCTCAACGGAGTGGTCTATGGCCTCTCGCGCTTCGTCAACGGCGTGCTGGCCGACCGCATGAACGCCCGCTGGTACATGTCCATCGGTCTGGCGCTCTGCGCCCTCTCGAACTTCGCCTTCGGATTCGGCGAAGATGTCTCCTACTGGCTTACGGGCGAACACGACGGCACGCAGTTCACCAACACGATGATACTCTTCATGGGCATCATGTGGGTGGTCAACGGCATGCTGCAGGGGACGGGCTTCCCGCCCTGCGCGCGGCTGCTGACCCACTGGGTGCCCCCCACCGAGCTGGCCACGAAGATGTCGTGGTGGAACACCTCGCACTCGATTGGCGCCGGACTGGTGGTGATTCTCTGCGGCTACATCATGGGCAACATGGGCGTCGGAGCCTCCCATACGGGGGCCTGGCGCTGGTGCTTCTGGCTTCCGGCCGGCATCTCTTTCGCGGGAGCCATCGCGCTGGCCATCTTCCTGCGCGACACCCCCTCGTCGGTGGGCCTTCCCGAGCTGGAGGGGACCGAGACGAAGGACAAGAAGGATGCCGCAGCCACCAAGGGGCCCGAATACCGCGCCTTCCTGCGCAAGCATGTCTTCGGCAACCCGCTGATTTGGATTCTGGGCATCGCCAACTTCTTCGTCTACGTCGTCCGCTTCTCGGTGCTCGACTGGGGCCCCTCGCTGCTGAGCCAGTCGAAGGGGGTCAGCATGGAGCATGCCGGATGGCTGGTGGCGATGTTCGAGATTGCCGGCATCGCCGGCATGGTCTTCGCGGGGTGGGCCACCGACCGCTGGCTCAAGGGGCGCGCCCACCGCACGTGCGTCTTCTGCATGGCGGGTGCGGCGCTCTTCGTTTTCCTCTTCTGGAGGCTCCCCGCCGACGCCCCCGTATGGCTGCTCTTCGCCACGCTGTGCGCCGCCGGCTTCTGCATCTACGGCCCGCAGGCGCTCATTGGCATTGCGGCGGCCAACCAGGCCACCAAGCATGCCGCCGCCACGGCCAACGGCCTGACGGGGCTGTTCGGCTACGCCAGCACGCTCGTCTCGGGTGTCGGCCTGGGTTACCTGGCCCAGCACTACGGCTGGGATTTGGCCTACGTGGGGATTCTGGCCATGGCGCTCGTCGGCATGGCGGTATTCCTGCTGATGTGGCGCGCGCGCGCCGACGGCTACGACGAGCCGCAGGCCGGGCAGTCGAACTGATGCGCCCGAAGACCGCACTTTGCATATAGCATATAAGGCGTCCCGATGGAGTGCCGGAGTGCCCGAATCTGTGCAGATTCGGGCATTTTTTGATTATTTCGATTAATTTGTTATATTTGTTTATAAAAATAAACGAATCAGACCGGCATTTATGTTAAGTATTGCGGAACGACACAAGTACATTCTCGACAATTTGAACAAATACGGATTTGTCCGCATCACCGACGTGGCCAATCAGCTGGGAGTGACGAAGGTGACGATTCGTAAGGATGTCAAGATTCTCGAGAGCAAGGGGCTGCTCTACAAGGTGCACGGCAGCGCCCGTCCGACCAATCCCCACGTGGCCGACACCGACGTGCACCTCAAGGATACGATGAACCCCGAGGCCAAGCGCCGCATCGCCGCGCGTGCTGTCGAGCTGGTCGAGCCCGTCGACTCGATTATCCTCTCGTCGGGGTCGACCGTCTTCGCGCTGGGCGAGGAGATTCGCCGCCGCACGTGGCAGAACCTCAACATCGTGACCCCCTTCCTGCGGCTGGGCGTGCTGCTCAACGATTCGGAGCAGGTCCATGTGGTCCAGCTGGGGGGCAGCATCCACAAAACATCGCTCTCGGTGTTGGGCGAGGAGGCGTCGCGCGGACTCGACGACTGCATCTGCTCGAAGCTCTTCTTCGGGGCCGACGGCATCGACCTCGAATACGGCATCACCACCTCGACCATCGACGAGGCGAAGCTCGTGCGCAAGATGATGAAGTCCTGCTCGCGGAGCATCCTGGTGGTCGACTCGTCGAAATTCGGGCAGCGGGGCTTCGGCCGCATCTGCTCGCTGGAGGATGTCGACGTGATTGTGACCGACGCCCGGCTTCCGGAGCAGACCGTCGCGCTCATTGAGGAGGCGGGCATCGACCTGATTGTCGTCGACGGGGAGTAGCCCCGCTTTCGACAAAAAAATGACGAAAACTTTTGCACTCCCCGCGAAAAGCCCTATCTTTGCAGTTGATTTGTAACAACCCGTAACGCATGAACTGGACTCCGAACATATTCGCGGCACACGCTGTCTGGCTGCAAAAGGAGCATTCGGGGTTCCATTCTCTTCCGTTTTCGGGCGTTTTGTTTTATTTAGGGTAACTGTTTCGGTTGCCCTATTTTTTTACACTCCGATGAGAACTCTGTACCGCAATGCCTCGATTTTCGACGGCGAACGCTTCGTGACGGGCAACCTGGTCGTCGACGGGGAGCGCATCGCCGGCATCGGCCCCGACTGCGACCCGGCGGGCTGCGACGCCGTGGTCGACCTCGGCGGACGGCACCTGCTGCCCGGACTGGTCGACGTGCATGTCCACCTGCGCGAGCCCGGATTCCCGCAGAAGGAGACCATGGCCACCGGTACGGCGGCTGCGGCCCACGGCGGCTATACGACCGTCTGCGCCATGCCCAACCTCAATCCGGCGCCCGACTCGCCCGAAACGCTCGGCGTCGAGCTCGACATCATCCGCCGCGATGCGCGGGTGAAGGTGCTGCCCTACGGCTGCATCACGATGGGGCAGCGCGGAGCCGGCGAGCTGGTCGACTTCGCGGCGCTGGCCCCCTACGTCGTCGGCTTTTCGGACGACGGCCGCGGCGTGCAGTCGGAGGCGCTCATGGAGGAGGCGATGCGTCGTGCGGCGGCGGTTCACAAGCCGATTGTCGCCCACTGCGAGGTGGACGAGCTGCTGCGCGGCGGATACATCCACGACGGCGACTACTGCCATGAGCATGGCCATCGGGGCATCTCGTCCGAGAGCGAGTGGCGGCAGGTCGAGCGCGACATCGCGCTGGCCGAGCGTACGGGGTGCCAGTACCACGTCTGTCATGTCTCGACGCGCGAGAGCGTCGAGCTGGTACGCCGCGCACGGGCCCGCGGCCTTGCCGTGAGCTGCGAGACGGCGCCCCACTACCTGCTGCTCTGCGACGAGGATTTGCACGAGGAGGGACGCTTCAAGATGAATCCGCCCCTGCGCAGCCGCGCCGACCGCGATGCGCTGCGCGAAGGGGTGCTCGACGGCACCATCGAGGTCATCGCGACGGACCATGCCCCCCATACGGCCGAGGAGAAGGCGCGCGGGCTGGCCGGCAGCGCGATGGGCGTCGTCGGACTCGAATGCGCCTTCCCGCTGCTCTATACCTATCTGGTCAAGCCGGGCATGCTGACGCTCGAGCGTCTGGTGGCGCTCATGTCGCTCAACCCGCGGCGGATTTTCCGCCTCGGCGGCGGCCTTCAGGCGGGGGCTCCGGCCGACTTTACGGTCATCGACCTGGGCGCCTCGTACGACATCGACCCCGGGCACTTCCTCTCGAAGGGGCATGCGACCCCCTTCGCCGGCTGGCGGGTCGAGGGGCGTACGATGCTTACGGTGGTCGACGGGCGCGAAGCCTACCGCGACCCCTCCTTCACGAAGTGACCCGCCCGGGGCCGGGGCTGCACGGGGACCACACCGGGAGCCGGCCAAGGCTGCACGGGGACCGCACTGGAATTACACCTGGGTCGCACGGGGACTACATCGGGGTCGCACCGGGATACTCCGGAGACGACGGCGCGGCAGTGAGACGACGGAGGCGGCAGTGATACGGCTGCGACGGCCGTGCGGCGGCTGCGACGCGGCGGCAAGGTGAAACGGCGAGGCGGTGGAACAGCGAGGCGGCGCGGTGCGATGCGCCGGGAGGCTGCGAATAACGACAAACGACAAAAACAAATATAAAGGCTGCGAGAGGCCAGAACGAAAATTCCTATGAAACCCTTTACCAAGAAAATTGTGCTGGAGAACGGACGCGAGTTCTATGGCTACGGTTTCGGTGCCGACAGGGAGGCCATCAACGAGATTGTCTTCAATACCTCGATGGTGGGCTACCAGGAGATTCTCTCCGACCCGTCCTACACCGACCAGATGGTGGTGATGACCTACCCGCTCATCGGCAACTACGGCACGGCCGAGGAGGACTACGAGACGAAGTTCCCCACCATCGGCGGCATGATTGTCCGCGAGTACAACGACATCCCCTCGAACTTCCGCTACACGAAGACGCTCAACGAGGTCTTCGAGGAGTATGACATCCCCGCCATCTCGGGCATCGACACGCGTACGCTCACCCGCATCATCCGCGACGAGGGCAGCCAGAAGGTCATCATCACCGATGCCTCGACCCCCCGCGAGGAGGCGCTCGAGCGGCTGCGCGCCTACGCCCTGCCGCACGACATGGTGGCCCGCGTGAGCTGCCGCAAGCGCTGGTTCTCGCGTACGCCCAACCACCGCTACGACGTGGTGGCCATCGACTGCGGCATCAAGTACAACATCATCCGCAAGCTCAACGAGAAGGGGTGTAACGTGACGGTGGTGCCCTACGATGCGACGGTCGAGGAGATTCTGGCCTTCCGTCCCGACGGCATCTTCCTCTCGAACGGCCCCGGCGACCCGGCCGACGTGACGCCCGTTATCGAGAAGGTGCGCGCGCTCAAGGGCCGTCTGCCCATCTTCGGCATCTGCATGGGACACCAGATGGTGGCCCTGGCCTACGGCGCCCGGACCTTCAAGATGAAGTTCGGCCACCGCGGCGGCAACCATCCGGTCAAGTGCCTCGCAACGGGCAAAATCGAAATCACGAGCCAGAACCACAGCTACGCCGTGGACATCGACTCGCTGAAGGGTACGCCGCTGCGGCTGACCCACATCAATCTGCTGGACAATACGGCCGAGGGCATCGAGTGCCCCGAAGAGATGGTCTTCTCGGTACAGTACCACCCCGAAAGCGCGCCGGGTCCGCAGGACAGCGCCTATTTGTTCGACAAGTTCATTAAAATGATGGAGGAGCACAAAAATGCCTAAGAGAACGGATATCAAGAAGGTAATGGTGATTGGCTCGGGCCCGATTGTCATCGGTCAGGCCGCGGAGTTCGACTATGCGGGTACGCAGGCGTGCCTCGCGCTCAAGGAAGAGGGCTACGAGGTGGTGCTGGCCAACTCCAACCCCGCCACGATTATGACCGACACGCACATCGCCGACAAGGTCTACATGGAGCCGCTGACGCTCGAGTACGTGGCCAAGATTATCCGCTACGAGCGTCCCGACGCGATTGTCCCGGGTCTGGGCGGTCAGACGGGCCTCAACCTGGCGGTGCAGCTGGCCAAGAAGGGCATCCTCGAGGAGTGCCAGGTCGAGATTCTGGGCACCTCGTTCGAATCCATCGAGCGGGCCGAGGACCGCGAGCTCTTCAAGGAGCTCTGCCAGTCGCTGGGCGAGCCGGTGCTCCCCTCGGAGATTGCCAACACCATCGAGGAGGGCGTCGAGGTGGCTGCCCGCATCGGCTATCCCGTGGTGCTGCGTCCCGCCTTCACGCTCGGCGGTACGGGCGGCGGCTTTGCCGACAACGAGCAGGAGCTGCGCGACATGATGCGCAATGCGCTCTTCCTCTCGCCGGTGCACCAGGTGCTCATCGAGAAGAGCATCAAGGGCTACAAGGAGATTGAGTACGAGGTGATGCGCGACTCGAACGATACGGCCATCGCCGTCTGCAACATGGAGAACATCGACCCGGTGGGCATCCATACGGGCGACTCGATTGTGGTGGCGCCGAGCCAGACGCTCACCAACCGCGAGTACCAGATGCTGCGCGACTCGGCGCTGAAAATCATCCGCGCGCTGAAAATCGAGGGCGGCTGCAACGTGCAGTTCGCACTTGACCCCCTCTCGTTCAAGTACTACCTCATTGAGGTCAACCCCCGCGTGTCGCGTTCGTCGGCCCTCGCCTCGAAGGCTTCGGGCTATCCGATTGCCCGCGTGAGCGCCAAGATTGCCGTGGGTCTGACCCTCGACGAGATTCAGCTGGCCAACACCCCGGCCAGCTTCGAGCCGACGCTCGACTACGTGGTGACCAAAATCGCCCGCTTCCCCTTCGACAAGTTCTCCGACGCCTCGAACAAGCTCGGCACCCAGATGAAGGCCACGGGCGAGGTGATGTCGGTGGGCCGTACGGTCGAGGAGTCGCTGCTCAAGGCGGTCCGCTCGCTCGAGACGGGCGTCTGCCACATCTACCACAAGAAGTTCGACTCGTGGACGAGCGACCGGCTGCTGGAGTATATCAAGGACGGTACGGACGACCGCCTCTACGCCATCGCCCAGCTCATCCGCAACGGCATCGACCTGGTGCTGATTTACAACAATACGAAAATCGACATGTTCTTCCTCGAGAAGTTCAAGAACATCGTCGAGTTCGAGCGCGTCGTGGCGGCCCATCCGAAGGACATCGAGACGCTGCGCGACGCCAAGCGCATGGGCTTCAGCGACAAGTACATCGGCCAGCTGTGGGGCCTCTCGGAGCACGACATGTACCGCCTGCGCGAGCAGCACGGCATCTTCCCCGTCTACAAGATGATTGACACGTGCGCCAGTGAGTTCTCCTCCTACGTGCCCTACTTCTACTCGACCTATGAGGACGAGAACGAGTCGGTAGTGAGCGACCGCGAGAAGATTGTCGTGCTGGGTTCGGGCCCCATCCGCATCGGCCAGGGCGTCGAGTTCGACTACTCGACCGTGCATGCCATCTGGTCGATTCGTGAGGCGGGCTACGAGGCCATCATCATCAACAACAACCCCGAGACCGTCTCGACCGACTATAC
>ENA-UOJS01002552-UOJS01002552.1-human-gut-metagenome-genome-assembly--contig:-C74-NODE-2552-length-12119-cov-12.061505_pt1 | contig 12119 bp, 8 predicted proteins | sample MGYA00242355_ERZ723902 | MGnify/ENA metagenome assembly ERZ723902 | reverse complement strand
GGATAGAGGCTGCGGTCCGCTCTGGTTTCTGCGGTGATGGTATAGGGGTCTGCGCCGCTATTGGCTTTTTCTATATGCGTGATGATCCACCGGCCGCTGCGTTTCTCAAATGAAATGGTCTGAACGGAATCAAAGTAATCTCCAAAACGCATCAGATCACATTCCGCCTCGCAGGTCGTTTCATCGAAGCTGACGATTTTCAGCGTCTGCGGGTCATAGTTAAATACGCCGTATCCGCGCCCGCCGCGAACCAGATACAGACCGCCATTGAATTCCCAAACGTTATCATTCAGCACGTCTGAAACGGTTGCGTAAGCGTTCTGCATAATGCCCAGACTGTCTACGTCCATATAGTCCCGCAGGGTGTTCAGGATCTGCTCCTTGCTGGAATAGTTCGAGATCGGGGAAAAAGAGCGGTACGCCGGATCGATGGCCTCGTCTTCGGCAAGCGTTTGCTCAATATCCGCGCTGTTTCCCTCCGGTACGAGGCGCTTGATCGCTCCGTACTGGCCGTTTTCATAGGAAACAACAGCCATGCATGACGCGCCCCGGAGCTCAACGAAAAACAGTTCATCCTCGACCGCGTTCAGCCACGCCAGATTCTCCTGTAAAAGCGCCAGAAGCTCCTGCTCGTTCAGCTGCGGCTGTTCCGGCTGCCGGCTGGCCTGTATGGAATCGCGCAGGTACTTTCTGCAATTTTCCGGCGTGCTGGCAAGGAAGTGCAGCACGTATTCGTCGTCAGCTGTGCAGGCTGCAAGGCGCTCGTCGAAAACAGCCTCGGAAACCTCCACATCATCGAGGTAGCATACCCGCTCACCGGACACATCCTCGGTTTTTGCGTAGCTCCAGAAATCATGATGCTCGATCTGCACGCCGTCCCAGCGGACATACTGCAGCTCGTAACCGGCAGACGTGCCGTGGCCCTCATTGACAATGGCTCCCGCCGTGGTGACGCGAACATCGGGATTGATCCAGGTATCGACAAAGCCGTTGTACAGCTCCATCACCTGATCGTTTTGCCATGTATAGAGCGTATAATCGGTCAGCGCGATCTGCTCAGACTGCCCCTGCGTATCAATTTCGCCGCAGATCAGCTCCGGCGTGCCGTCCTCATCCAGATCGACAAGCGCAAAGCCCATTGTGCCGTCTGTGCCAAGCAGCGCGGCATAGGCGCGCAGCGCCTCCTGCGGCCAAAGCTCGCAGAGCGCCTGCAAATATCGTTCTTCACCCGTCTCGAGATAACGCGCCTGCAGCCGCTTCGCAAGCTCCTTCCCGGTTCCAAGCGCCCGGCTGCATTCGATCAGACGCGCAAGCACATCCTCGTCCTTTTCGAGCAGCTTTTCATAATAGGACTCCGCCTTTTCATAGTCCTGCGCACCGTAGTACGCATCCGCCGCGCGGCGGTACAGCTCGTCCGTCTCGCTCCCCCACTGCATTGCCGATTCGTAATCCTCCGCAGCGCTGCGGTATGCATCCGTCTGTTCGCTGCCCTGCGCGCTCTGCGCCAGCTCCCAGTACGCGTCGCCTCGCTGCTCATACGCCTGCGCGTTCTTCGGGTCGATCTCGATGGCTGCGGTAAAGGCCAGAATCGCCTCTTCATACCTTCCGTCCGACAGATAGCGCACGCCCAGATCGTACCGGGACTGCCACGTCGGCGCGGACTGCTCCTCAGCGTCAACGGAATGCGCGGAACAGGCGCTCAGCAAGCCGAGCAGCGCCAGCAGGAAACACATCATCTTTATTCTTTTCATACTTTTCTCCATTTTTTCCAAATATCTATAACGCAGACAAAAGGGGCAGCGTGGAAGCACTGCCCCTTTGTAATTCTGTCTTAGTTGAAGCTGCTCTGCATGGTCGCCTTCAGGCCCTGATCCGTGTTCTGCAGCTCGCGGGCCGCCGTATCCATCAGCGTTGCGTAGCCCTCCAGCATTTCAGAGAAGCTTGTGAAGCTGCTCTGCATACTCTCAAATTTTGCGACGAACGCAGCCTGTGCCTCGCCCTTCCAGGTCTCGTTCAGCGCAAGGATCAGCGAGCGCAGCCGCGCCATCGTGTCGTCGTGCTGACTGCGGAGATTGCGGACCTCTGTCGCCTTGGAATTCAATACCTCGGGTGTTACCTGAATCAATGCCATGATCATTTCCTCCTATTTATATTTTATAAATTTTAAACTTCAAATTCAGCTGTCTGCTTTTTCTGCGTTTTTCTCCAGCTCTTCTCTCACGCTTGCCTGATAGCTCTGCACCTCTGCGTTGATGTAGCCCAGAAAATGAACCGAATCAATATCCTCATGCTGGAACAGGAACATCGTTTCCGCATCGATATACCCTTCCGGGAACGGTTCGCCAATGTAGTCATACGTGGTGTTTGTCTGCTCGTCATGAACGATTGTGCCGATAATGAGCAATTTCCGTGTGGCGCCCTGCAGAGCGACCACGCTTCCGATCGGAAGCAGATCCTTATACATAATACATATCCTCCCTTACTGGTGTTTACCGGAACGCAAATTCCAGCATCTCATCCACATATTTTTTGCTTTGCTTATAGAAAGACTTCACATTTTTCGCCGCTTCGATCACGAAATTCGCCGTCGAATCAGCGTCCATGAACTTACTCCGGAGCCATTCATCCGGCTTGTACCATTTGAACTCATTCCCGATGACGTCTTCAAACGAGGTTTGGCCCCACAAAAAGGAATATCCGGTCTTGCCCGTCAGATCCGTATTGAGCTTTCCGAACGACTTGAGCATTTTCTCCGTGCCTTTCAGGAGCGACACCATATCCAGTCCCGTATAGGCCAGCTCGCCGAATTTCTCACCGGCTTTCTTGTTTCCGAGCATTTCGCCCAGCTCTCCGCCATTCTTCTTCAGCAGATCCTTCAGGTAATTTGTTTTCCCCACCTCGTCGTACTCATCACGCGCAACATGGACTATATCCGCGCTTGCGCTTGCAATATCGTTTCCTGCGCTGGTAATGATACAGAGTGCAACCGGAATTCCCGCAACGGTGCTGCACGCGGCAACTGCTCCGGCAATTTTGACAACGCCCTTGCCGATTTTGAGCGCGGCCTTGCCGTATTCCACGACATCATACATGGTCCCGTGATTCTGATAGCTTTCCTTTGCCGCGCTGACGACGTTCGAAACAGAGGTTTTGACCGCGCTGCCAAAGTCCGAGACATCGTCCTTGAGCTTGGAGAACCACCCCTTCTTTTTGCTGACCACCGCCTGCTTGACGCCGTCGCACAGGGTTTCGGAGGTCCGAAGGCCAAACGTCTTTCCCAGCTCGTCCGCGCATTTCTGTCTGTCGATCCCCCGCAGCGCGACAGCCGGCAGCGTTGTGGCCGCGAGGCCCGCGCCAATGGCGTCGGCGGCTTCGCCAAGCCCTCTTGCTCTGTGGCCGAGCTTCTGGTCCGTCTGCGTGAAGCGGTCGCTTGCGGCAAGCAGCATCTGCGTCATTGCCTCCAGCTGGGTCTGCTCTGTCGTGCATCTGCGGGAAAGCGCCTCCAGCGACTGTCTGATCTGCTGCGTCGCCGCGATCTGCATATCCAGTCCGTTCAGGACGCCGGAAACATTCGCGGCGACCGCGCGCATTGCACCCGACTGCTGTCTCAGCCGTGCCTGCGCCTGCTGGACGACTGCGGATTCAATTTTGATCTGCACCGGCACAACCTCCTTACCATTCGCCGCCTCCGCCGGAGCCCATCCCGCCTGACGCGGACATGGACGCCTTTGTTCGTGCTTCTGCGGCTTCAAACTCATCTGCGGCCTTGCGGATCGTGTGCGCAAGACGCGACAGCTCATCCTGGATCTTTCGGATCTCGCGCAGCCGGCGCTCGGCTGCCTGATCGTATGTATCGGCGGCTTCTCCGGCCCACACGCCGGCAAGCTGCTGCCGAAGCGCCTGAATGCTCTGCGCGATCTGGCTGCATTGCTGCTCGCTCTGTTCAAGCTGTCTTGCCTGCGCACGCGCATTTTCATAATCTATGCGGATCAGGCTCATTTCTGAAGCTCCTTTCCAAGGGTGTGTTTCAGGATGGCTCTATCTTACACTATGTAAAATAATTTGTCAATATGTTAATTCAAATACGTTGTAATATACAAAAACTGGCGCTGCAATTTGTTAAAAACAGCAAATTACTCCAACACAGCGCGGCCCTGCAGGCTTGCGCCGTCCCAGATCCCGCAGGACGCAAGCGTTCTGGACTCCGCAATGGGCGCTCCCTGGTCGTACAGGCGGATCGCAGTGCAGCTGCCGTAAACCTGCGGATACAGGGCGCGGAGCATTTCCAGAACACGCGCATTCACCTCCGCGACCGGCAGGAACGCCGGAAGCTCCACATCCAGCTGCTCGTCTCCGATGGTCAGAGTCACGATCACATTCTGACAGGCCTTCATTGCGGCGCGCCCTCCCGTACCAGCGCACGCAGCGTGCGCCGGATCTGCTCCGGCGTGCTCCTGCGGACGATCCAGTCCTCCGTCTCCTCCTCGCCGGGTTCCAGCCGGAGCAGCATATCGGAATCGTACACAAGACAAAGGCTTTCCAGCGTTCGCGTCTGCAAATGGACCGTGTTCACGCAGCAATAGCCGCACCGCCGTTCCAGACCGGCAAGCAGAAGCGCCGCCGCGTCCTCCGGCATTCCGGCTGCCAACAGCTCTGCCCGGCCTGCGTCTGTGTCCTTCAGACAGTGCTGCAGCAGCTCGTTTGTAAGGCTCCAGTGCGTCTGCGCCTCAGGGGCTTCCTGCGCTTTGCAGCACTCCATCAGCCTTGCAAGCGCCAGCTCTTCTATTTCCCCGTCCGCAGCTCCGGTCAGGCTTGCCAGCTCACCATCCTTTGTCAGCTGCGCCCAGCAGCTCCCCTGCCGGTACAATACGACGGACGGCTCCGCCTGTCCGCAGTTGACCGCATCGACAGTCAGATACAAGTCGCATTCCGCACAGATTTCAATGAGCCGCCGCAGATCGCCGCGCACGATCGCCGCGCCTTCAAATTGCCGCGTGATCGCGCCGCTCTGCTCCAGCTCCTCCAGGCAGACTTCATACGCCGCCCGGATCTCCTCGTGATCCATCATCATAAACGGGTCGCGCACGCCAAAAAGATGCTCCGCGCCCAATTCGGACGCCAGCACGACCAGCGCTCTGATCGAGAGCCTGCTCCGCTCCATTTTCTCTGCCTCCTCTATCTTCTCTATTTTTGTACTGCCTTCAGCTTGACCGCATGGCCATCCTGAACCAGATAGCCCATGCCGGCGCCTGCATCCTGTGACGCGGCGCTGTACGCCAGATCGGTCCGGGCAAACATATGCGCCTGCGCGCTTCCGCCAAGCAGAAGGGTCGTTTTTCCGGTCATTTCCATGGTGAAGCGCTCGCCCGAAGCGGACAGCTTTGTAATGTCCGCCGCGTTTCCGCTTACGATCACCGCGACGCGCAGCCCTTTGCCAAGGACCAGAATGCTGGCCAGCCGCCGCAGCGTCTGGTCGTTGATCGAATCGATGCAGCGCTTCAGATCGTCAATGCAGATCAGGATCCACGGCCAGTCCGTGCTCCCGGCGCTCGCGTCCTTTCTTTTCTGCATCTCCGGCATCAGCGCGGCGATCTCACCGTCAAACGCCGCCGCAGCCTGCGCCTGCGCGCCGTGAAATACAATGTGCTTCGCAGGCGCAAGCTTTTCTGCGGCCTGCGCAAAAATGGCCTGAACGGTACTGCTTCCGTCCTGCGCGCAGGAGATCAGCAGAAACTGCTCCTGCGCAAGCGCGGCGAAGCACGGCTGCACGGACTGCTCCGTAAGACCGCAGAGGATCTGCTCCGACGGATATTCCCGCCAGTCCACGACCTCCGGCAGCACCGGGATCGGCGGCGGGCAGGCGCCTGTCCATGCCCCGCGCATCAGCCCGGCAAGCCGCCGGATCTCATTGACGCGGTCGATCTCCCGTTTTCCCGCTGCGGGAAGCGCCGTCTGGAATTCCAGCGGCGGAGTGCTTCTGACCAGACCGCGTCCGGCCAGATTTTCCAGCTCCAGACCGTTCGTTTTGCCGACGATCTGCGCGTAATCGCCGCGGTCCGTCATCCGCAGGCAGACAGCCGCCTTGATGTGCTGGCTGATCCGGTACGGCAGCGCGTTCACCGCGCCAGCGCTGACCAGCAGATACATCCCGCAGGCCGCGCCGTCCCGCACGAGCGTCTGCAAAAAGCCGTCGATATCCGGGTACAGCTCCAGCGCAGGCGCAACGTGATCCAGCAGAAGCACGATCCATGGCAGCTGCTCGCCGGTGGCTTCCCGGTAAGCGTCTATGCTGACGAGGCCCTGTCCGGCAAGCAGCTTCTTCCGGAGGTCCAGCGTATCGATGAGCATGGTCGTCAGCTTGCTCTGCTTCTGCGCGTCGTCTCCGTCCACGATGCCGCCGACGTGCGGCAGCTCCCGGAACAGCCGGAGGCTCCCGCCGCCGAAGTCCATCAGATAGAGGTGCACCTGCTCCGGAGAATAGCAGAGGGAAAGGGACATGACCGCCGATTGCAGCAGCGTCGTTTTCCCGGTCGCAGGCGCACCGTAGACTGCATAGCTTCCGGATTCCGAGAAGTTCAGCGACATCGGGCGCTGCGACTGCGCCGCAGGATCGTCCAGAAGGCCGATGACGGCCCGCAGGCCCTGCTGCTGCGTTTCCCAATGCGCGCCGTCGAACGCCGCGCAGACGACGTCGCGCAGACGCAGCTGCTCGGGCAGCTTTGCCGTCCAGAGCTGCCGCGCCTTTTCCACGCCGCGCTCCCGGCAATAGCGGTCCAGATAGTCCACGACCGCATTGATCTCCTTTCGTTCGGAGCGGTATCCCGTTGTTTTTTCCGGTTCATAGCAATGGCGGTTCCCGTACAGGTCCACCACAGCCGCCTGTCCGCCCGTCTGCCCCGCAGTCTCGCGGAACGACTGATAGGGTGCGCCGCTCCAATAGGACTGGATCTGCTCATAGACCTCGTCCTCGCCCACCTGCACGTAGGCGCGGCCCGGCGTTGTGATCTGCGCCGCGTCGGTATGGTGCAGCATCTCCCGGCTGTCTGCGGCGTTTGCCACCTTCAAACACCAGCTGAAGCGCGTATTCGCGTTCATTTTATCGTCTACAACACCGGCGGGCTTCTGCGTCAGAAGGATCATATGGACACCCAGCGTCCGGCCAACCGCGAACACGCGATTGACCGCCTGCATGAATTCCGGGAACCGGTTCTTGAATTCCGCGAACTCGTCGATCACGATAAACAGATATCCCAGCTGCTCATCCGCCTTGCCCTCGCGCAGCAGCCGTCTGTAATCGGAGATATTGCTGACCTTCCAGCGGTCGAGCAGTTCCTTGCGCCGCGTCAGCTCGTATTCGAGCGCGATGAGGTTCCGGCCGATGCTCGTATCCAGATCGGATATGCGTCCGGCAAGATGCGGCAGATTCTGGAGCGGGAGCAGCAGGCCGGTGCCCTTAAAGTCGATCAGCACGAAGCTGACCACATCCGGTGGGAAGCGGACTGCCATCGACAGGATCCAGGACTGCACCATTTCGGACTTGCCGGAGCCAGTCGTGCCCGCGACAAGGCCGTGCGGCCCGTGCCGCTTTTCATGAATATCGAACAGGAACGGCGTGCCGTCGCCGCGAACGCCGATCGGGACCGCCATGCTGCGCTCCGGCTCTGCGTTCGCCCAGTTTTTGTCCAGTGCCAGCTCCGAGGGCCGCGAAACGTGATAGCCCTGCAGGAACGACACCGAGCGCGGCAGCGCCGGAGCGCCCTTCGCCTCCATGCGGAGCGGCGCCATGCTGCGTGCGAACTGCTCGTACCGGGCCTGCGGCACCTGCTCCGGCTGGAACGGCTGCTTCCGGGACGCGTGCCTGCGCTCAAACAGCACGCCCACTTCTTCCCTGCAGTCCAGAATATCGTGGCATTCCTCCGGGAGCAGATCGATCCGGTCAAACAGGTACAGCACGCTGATGCCAAGCTCCCGGCGGTTTGCCGTCAGAAATTTCATAAACGCGTGCTGCGTGACCGTCTCCGGCGCTGCGCACACGAACAGGTACCACGGCTTTGCACGCGGCGCTGCGCCGAGCCCGGCGTTCTGTCCGGCAGCGGCCCGCGCCGAGAAGACCGGCTCGAGCCGTTCGAGCAGGGCGCGGATCGTTTCGGGCGTATTTGCGATCAGGCGCGCCGTATGCCCCTCGTCCCAGCAATGCGGCAGCCAGCGGCAGAATTCCCACTGCGCAGTCTCCTCCTGCTCGCAGAGCACGACGATCCGCAGATCGCAGTAGCTGTGATTGGCCGCGGCCTGCACGATCAGATTTTTCCCAAGCGCGACGCAGCGCGCGCGCTTTCCCACAACGCCGCAGGACAGATGCTCACCCAGCGGAACGCAGATCGGGCAGTCCGGAACCATGGCGAACCGCTCCGCGATCTGCGTCGGCTGCTCCGCGAGGACGTCGCTTTCCAGCCGCAGCATCTGCTTCGGCGCCTGAACCGAGAAGCTTGCCGGGAGCGTTCCGCTGCCAACGCGCAGGGAAAGAAAATCCTCGTCGCGGGAGAGCCGCCCCCACAGCTCCCGGTCGACCGCCGCCGCTCTTCGGATGCACACATCCGTCGACGGGGACATATGTGCAAGAACGGTCTGCTGTTCGCTGCGAAGCGCCTCCAGCTCACGGACCTGCTCCTGCAGATACGTGCTGTATGTATCCAGCCGCAGCTGCTGCTGGGAACGGTACTTTTTCTTTTCACCCCGGTAGCGGAGGATCGATACCACCACGCCGATGATGGTCGTGGGGACGCTGAAATACAGCATGGTCATCACATTGGTGACCAGAAGGCACACCGCGACCATCACGATCACGCTGAGCAGCGGCGCAAGCAGGATATTCAGCCAGCTGACATTCGGCTTTCCGCCGATCGTCGGCGGCGCCTGCAGCTCCAGCGTTTTGCAGGGCGTTTCCTCCAGCAGGCGCGGCGACGGCTTAAAGCAGAACGGATATGGATCGTCCGGCGACACCGCCGTCCGCTTTTCGGGCGCAGCGGCCGGCTTCACGCGCACAGCCTTGCTGCTCCACACGAAGAGCCGGTCCCCGCTGACGCGGAGCTGGCAGAAGCCGATCGAGAGCACATCCCCGTCGGCAAGCACGCCGCTTCCGGCAAGGCGCATATTCAAATAGGTGCCGTTCCGGCTTTTGAGATCCTGAAAGCGCCACCGGCCATCCTGATAGAACAGCGCAGTATGCTTTCCGGAGATCTGCTGATCCGCGATCTGGATATCGCAGTCCGCGTTCCGGCCGATCGTGAGCCGTTCCGTCCCGGTCAGCGGCACCGGAACGGCGGCCTTTGTGCGGCACGGGTACGCCGTAAGCGCGAGATGCGCGTCCGGATCCAGAACGAGCGATTTTTCATACGGGAGCTTCTCCTGCCGGAACCCGGCGCCGGACACGGACCAGCTATCCGCGTCCGTTTTGACCGTGATCGTCTTTTTTCCAAGACAGGTAGCGGCAAGCTGGATGGTGCAGCCCGCAGCTTTTCCGATCGTGCACGTTTCGCCTGATTGGAGCTTCGTCTCAAGCAGCCGCTCCCGGTCATAGATGCGTATGATGGTCTCCATATCTGCGTCTCCCATCAACCGTTATTGCCTGAATTGATTCAGGTCAGTAAAGGAAAAAATACGCGCCAGCTCGTCCGTATAGATCCCCATCACAGGCAGAAGCTTTGCGGTCTGCGCGTTTTGCAGGAACAGGAACAGCAGAGACAGGAAATTCGTCCAGCTCAGCTCCCGCGACTGATTTTCAATCGAGGAGATCGTCTGCCGCGTAACGCCGATGCAGTCCGCCAGCTGCGTCTGCGACAGGCCGAGCCGTGCGCGCAGCGCCGGAAGATTTTCCGCCATCGCCTGTGTATACTTTTTTCGATCCAGACTCAGAATTCCCAGTGGCTCCATGTAATTGCCTCATTTCCAAAATATCTCTAAATTTATCATACCAAATGGCAGCCAGATTGTCAATTTTCACATCATAAAATCCCATGTCAGTGCCTCCCGGAGAGGCAGCCATTCAACAGAACGAGGCTGCCGCAGATTTTTTTATCTGCGGCAGCCTCGTTGTTTTTACGCAATATCGTACTGACTTTTATAAATTTCGTAATAGAAGACCTTTTTCTCCAGCAGGTCGCGGTGCTTGCCCTGCTCGACGATGCGGCCGTCGCGCAGGACCAGAATGAGGTCGGCGTCGACGATCGTGGACAGGCGGTGGGCGATGATGAAGCACGTCCTGCCGCGCATAAGGCGGTCCATGGCCTTCTGGATGAGAAGCTCCGTGCGCGTGTCGACATTGGACGTCGCCTCGTCGAGGATCAGCAGCTCCCGCTGCGCGAGAAGTGCGCGCGCGATGGTCAGCAGCTGCTTCTGGCCGGAGGAGATGGACGAGGTATCGCTGCCGATGACCGTATCGTAGCCCTGTGGAAGCGTGCGGATAAAGTGGTCACAGTACGCCTCGTCGCAGGCGCGGATGATCTCCTCGCGCGTCGCGTCCGGCTTGCCGAAGGCCACGTTTTCAGCGATCGTGCCGCCGAAGAGCCACGTGTCCTGCAGGACCATGCCGAAGCGGTCGCGCGTGGAGGCGCGGGAATAGTCCGCGATGTCGCGCCCGCTCAGCAGAATACTGCCGGAATCGACGTCATAGAAGCGCATGAGCAGATTTACAATTGTTGTCTTGCCCGCGCCGGTCGGGCCGACGATGGCAACGTGCTGGCCCTTTTCCACGTGCAGGTTCAGATCCTGAATGAGCTCGGTGTCCGGCTCGTAGGAGAAGTCCACGTGGCGGAACTCTACGCTGCCGTCTCCGCCTGCGGGAAGCTCCTGTTCGATCGGCGCTTCCTCCGGCAGTTCCAGCAGATCGACGACGCGCCGGGCGGCCGCCTTGGCCTGCTGCAGGGTGCTCAGGCCATTGGAGATCTGCTCAAGCGGCTCGGAAAACTGCCGCGCGAACAGCACCAGCGTCACGATCACGCCCACCGGAACGCCCTGCCGCACGATGAGCCAGCCGCCCAGCAGGTTGATGGCGATATACGCCAGCGAATTGGACGCGGCAATGACCGGCTGGACGATGGCGGAGAGATAGGTTGCCTTCGCCTCGGAGACGCGGCGCGCGTCGTTGATCTGCGCGTGGCGCTCGGCGCAGTGCTCCTCGAGGTTATAGGCCTTTGTCGTCGCGTAGTTCGTGTAGGCTTCCTCCACAACGGAATACAGCTCGCCGGACTGCTTGAACATCTGATGAAAGTATGTTTCCGACCGGCCCGCGATCTTGGCCGACAGCCAGATGGAGACCGGCATAAACGCGATCACGGCCAGCGAAAGCTGCCAGTTCTGCAAAAACATCACGACCGCGATGGCCAGGATCTGCAAAAAGCCGCCTGTAATGGTGTCGAGGACGGTATGCAGGGAGCCGCCGATCCGGGACACGTCCTCCGTCATGCGCGAGAGAATATCGCCGACGGGCGTGTGATCGACAAAGCTGACGGGCAGGCGCTGGATTTTGTCGGAGATCTGGATGCGCAGATTGCAGGTAAAATACCGGCTGACGGCGCGGTTGAGCAGCTGCATTTTGCCGTAGCTGATGGCGGCGCGCAGGAGATACACACCGGCCAGCGCCAGAAGCCCCGGCGCGAGCTGCGCCAGCACGGACGCGCCCGTCTCCGGCGCGTCAAAATAATCGATCAGGATCTGCACCAGCGCGCCCATCTGCGTTGGGATGATCAGCGCGCACACAACGAGCGCCAGACTCATGACGACGCCGAGCGCAAGCTGCCAGCGGATGGCCTTCGCGCCCTTCAGCAGCTGGATGAGCGCGTCGGCGGAAACGTGGGTTCTCTGTTCCTGCTTCACTTCGCGTCACCTCCGGTCTGTGAGGCATAGATCTCCTGATAGATCTTGCAGCGGGACAAAAGCTCCGCATGAACGCCGTGGTCGACCAGCCGCCCGCGATCCATGACGAAGATGTGATCCGCGTTCATGGCCGAGGTGATGCGCTGGGTGATGACGATCTGGGTCTTTCCCTGAATTTTCTCGTTGAGGCTCCGCCGCAGATTCGCCTCCGTCAAAAAGTCGAGCGCGGAGAAGCTGTCGTCAAAGAC
>ENA-UOJS01002550-UOJS01002550.1-human-gut-metagenome-genome-assembly--contig:-C74-NODE-2550-length-12121-cov-5.630781_pt1 | contig 12121 bp, 9 predicted proteins | sample MGYA00242355_ERZ723902 | MGnify/ENA metagenome assembly ERZ723902 | reverse complement strand
TACCATCCACCACCCGATGATCGTATGACAAAGAAAGATACATTTTATGACGGACAGCAATCACATCGCCTTCAGAAGTTTCAATAACTGCCGGCTTCTTTTCGATATATCCCACACCGAGAATGACAACCTGCGGCTGATTGATTATAGGAGTACCAAACAAAGACTTGAAAGTTCCAAAATTAGTAATCGTAAACGTACCACCCGAAATGTCATCCGGCATCAGTTTATTATCACGCGCGTTCACCGCCAGAGTATCAATGGTCACAGCCAAACCATTCAAATTCAACCTGTCGGCATCATGTATCACCGGAACTATCAGATTTCCATCATTCAGTGAAACAGCAATACCGACATTGATATGCTTTTTAAACAGGATATTATAACCGTCTACAGATACATTTACCTGCGGATAGGCAACCAATGCCTTCGTTACGGCTTCGGTTATGGCAGGCATATAAGTCAATTTGACTCCTTCACGACGGAAAAAAGCCTCTTTATTCTTATCACGCCATTTCACGAGTTTGGTCACATCCACTTCTACCACATTCGTAACATGAGGAGAGGTATGTTTAGACATAACCATGTGATCGGCAATCATTTTCCGGACACGATCCATCTCTTTCACTTCCACGCCTTCTTGCGAACCGGAAACTGGGAGTGTTAAAGAGGAAGCCGATGATGGCGCAGTTGGAGAAGTCCGGACAGAAACAGCCTCAACAGATTGGGCGGATGCAGATACAGGTTCAGTTACGGTTATGTTACCTTGTTCCTTTCTAGTAATATAAGCTTTTATATCTTTTTTACTCAGACGCCCTTCATATCCTGTTCCTTGAATACGATCCAATTCCTCTTTCGAAATATGTGCAGCCTGAGCCAGCTGAAGTACAATGGGGGAATACCAACGCTCTTCTTCTGTTTTAGCCGCTATTGCCTTAGGAACTTCCTTTACTTCCTGAACAGATGTTACAGATGGTACATGGGAGGACGTTTCTTCTGCTTGCGGTACATTTCGCTCTTCTACAAGAGCCTCTCCTATTCCTTCATCACTATCTATATCTACAATTGCTACTACTGTACCTACAGGTACGGTATCTCCTTCTTTAAATAATATCCCGATCACCTTGCCTTCTACGGGAGATGGAATTTCAGCACTGACCTTGCTGTATTCACTTCGAACAAGACATCGTCCTCTTGGACAGTATCACCCACTTTTACCGACCAGGATATAATGGTTCCTTCAGTAATACTTTCGCCTAGCTTAGGCATTTTTATTTCAAATCTTGACATATTGATAATTTTATTTTTTTAATCCTTTTATATGAACAACAAGCCACTGAAAAAGAAAGTTTTAACTTAAATCTTTTTTAAGGTGACCCGGTGATGTATCCAATCCTCATTAGCATATTTTTCTACTTTCAGCAACTCGATTGCCGCCAAATCCTTTCGGGAAAAATGATAAATGCTATTCTTTTCATCTTCTATCAAGAAGTAATGAAACAAAAGATGAATAAACCGTTTGATATTCACCGAAACATCCAAAAAACAATTGAGATTGACCACTTCACTAGGTACAGACGGTACGGCACGGATATTCTTTAATCCGGGAATCGACTCCAATTCATCAGACTTCCCCTTCAACACTGTATGAAGTACATCCAAGTTTGCAGAAAATAACAAAGTACAATGATACATCACACGGTTTTTATGAATACATTGCGCACTGCCCGATATTTTCTTTCCATCCAGATAAATCCCCAAACGCTCATCCGTATAGGCCGTGACTCCCATCGTTTCCAGAAAACCAACAATACGCTGCAAATAGTCTTCAAACAGGGGTTGCGATGTCGTTTCTATAAAAGTAAGATTAATATTTCCCTTATCATGGTAAACTGCACCACCTCCCGAAAACCTACGAGCCAAACGAATGCCCTTCTCTATCCTGTAATCCTCATTCACCTCGGCACGAACAGACTGATTCTTGCCCATGACCACGGAAGGTTCCGACTGCCAAATTACAAAATAATCCCCCTGTGTCTGCTTTAAAAGATACTCCTCCACTGCCAAATTGAAATAAACATCCGTACAGCGGTTATCTATGCAAAACATTATGCAAAAAGTGTTTCGTGATAAATCTCGCCTACCGTAGGATGTGGAAATACCGTTTTTTGAAATTCTTCTACAGTATATCCATATTGAACGGCAATCCCCGCTACAACGATTATTTCCGAAGCAGGATTTCCCAACAAATGGCAACCTATAATGCGGTCTTCCTCATCCAAAATCAATTTGCAAAGCCCGTTCCCTGTTTCATTTTCTGCCACGAAACGCCCCGAATAAGCCATAGGTAATTTCTGTACATGATAGCTAGTTTCTGATGCTTTCAACTCCTCTTCCGTTTTTCCCACTCCGGCCAGTTCAGGATTCGTATATACCACCCCCGGTACACAATGATAATTCATCCGGTCCTCCACTCCCAGAATATGATTAATGGCAACTTCGCTTTCACGAATAGCCGTATGAGCCAACATGGAGTATCCGGTTATATCTCCACAAGCATAGACTTTAGGATGGGAAGTAAGCATGTGTTCATCCACTTTTACACCGTTACGCACCATTTCCACTTTTAGTTTATCCAGCCCCACTTGGTTCAGATTCGCTTTTCTGCCTACACTTACCAGAACCTTATCCGCTTCAATCAGTGATAATTTACCGGCTTTTTCTATGGTAACTCCTGCCGGACTGACTTCAATTACTTTAGAATTCAATTGGAAGTTAATCCCTCGCTTCTGATACTCTGTACGTAACATCGCACTGGTTTCCTTGTCCATAGCCCCTAATATTTCAGGCATCATCTCAATGACACTCACCTTTACCCCCATACTATTAAAGAAAGAAGCAAATTCCATTCCAATTACTCCGCCACCAATAATAGCCAGCGATTTAGGTAATGCAGCCATTTCCAAAGCCTCTTTGGAAGTCCAGTAGTCTATTTCCGACAAGCCTTTAATGGGTGGAATCACGGTATCCGAACCTGTACAAACCAACAGATAAATCACTTCATATTTTTCTCCTCCGGCTAAAATTTGAATCAGTCCATTATCTTCTCCGGTTATAACCGCTTCTTTTTCTATCAATTCGGCTCCATAAGATTTCACAGTCTGTTTTACACCTCCGGTCAGTTTCTTGACCACTTTATCTTTACGGTCTATTATTTTCTCCAAATTGAAGCTGATTCCATCCGGTACAGCAATTCCATATTTTGCCGCACCTTTTGCATTATCCAATAATTTTGCTGAATACAAAAGAGTTTTCGTAGGGATACATCCTTCATTCAAACAAACACCTCCCATGGCTTTCTTTTCAAAAATCACAGTTTTCAATCCTCCGGCAGCAGCTCTTTCCGCAGCCGTATATCCGGCAGGTCCCCCACCGATTATCGCTATATCATATTTCATATTGTTAAGGTTTTAAGCTTTATATACTCTAACAACAAATAAGTGAGGGACTTAGTTGTCCAAAAGAAGATTTCTTCATCTTTATGAACCTATTTTTTCTAAAAGATATGTATCTTTGCACCAAAGAAAGCATTATGCATCATCCCGAAATAGCCATAGTAGATCCAAATACCCTTACTTGTCTGGGGTTAAAAAACATTTTGGAAGATATCATTCCAATGGCTACTATCCGTGTATTCCATTCCTTTGGTGAGCTGACGGATGACACACCGGACATGTATGCCCATTATTTTATCTCTGCCCAAATCTATTTTGAACATACTTCCTTCTTTTTACTTCGTAAACCAAAAACAATTGTATTAGCAGGAGGTGACAACCAACCTCAATTATCCGGTGTTCCCAAGCTGAATATCTACCAAGATGAAGGTTCTTTGATAAAAGACATCCATCAATTGCGCCAATATGGACATCAGGCAAGAAAACAAGCAGCAGATAAAGCAATGCACATAGAAAAAACGGAACATGAATTGTCTGTCCGGGAAATAGAAGTATTGATACTTATCACCAAAGGACTTATCAACAAAGAGATAGCCGACAAACTTAATATCAGCCTGACCACCGTTATCTCCCACCGCAAGAACATTACTGAAAAACTGGGCATCAAGTCTGTTTCCGGTCTTACCGTTTATGCTGTGATGAATGGCTACATTGAAGCAGACAGAATATAAAATCCTCATTTATTAGGATTGCACACATATCAGGTTTACCGTTACTTTGCAGCCGGAATCATTCTCCATCATGGATTATACAGAGTGGAATATATAAATTTTCCGCCTGGTAGAAACTTGTAGCAACTCTGGTTATCCGTGATGTATCAAATAAAACCAAACAATAAATATGAGAAAAAACATTTTATTCATTACATCCTGCCTGCTGGCTGCAACAACTTTTGCTGAAGATATCAACACGCTGCCTAAGGACACTACAAAAGTCATTGATATAGAAGAGGTGGTAGTTATCGCTTCACCTAAAGAAACCGGAAAATTAAGGGAACTTCCTACAGCCGTATCTTTACTCTCCCAAAAAGATATGCAAGCAAACCAAATCACCACTTTAAAGAACGTGAGTTCACTGGTACCCAATTTCTTTATGCCCGACTATGGTTCAAGACTCACCTCAGCCATTTACATCCGGGGAATCGGATCGCGTATCAATACTCCTGCGGTAGGTTTGTATGTGGACAATATCCCTTACATTGACAAATCTGCATTTGATTTCAATTTTTATGATATAGAACGTATTGATATTCTTCGCGGTCCACAAGGAACCTTGTACGGACGCAATACCATGGGGGGATTAATCAAAGTACATACCCGCTCTCCATTCTCCTATCAGGGAACAGACGTAAAACTGAGTTATGGAACAAAAAGTAACTACCGCAGTGCTTCATTAACCCATTACCACCGTTGGAGTGACTGTTTCGCTTTCTCCGCCGGTGGTTATTATGAGGGATCAGACGGATTCTTCCGCAATTCGCTCAATGGGAAAAAAGTAGATAATATGGAAGCGGGAGGCGGACGAATACATGCTATCTGGCTGCCTTCAGAAAACTTAAAACTAGACTTCACCATAGGCTATGATTATAATGACGAAGGGGGATACCCTTATTACTATACAGGAGCTATAGACGGATACGACAAAGAGAATGAAAAATATAAAAACTACATAGGGAAGATTTCATACGATCAGGATTGTACTTATCGCCGTGGACTGTTCAATACCGGTTTGAATATTGAATACCAGGCGCAAAAGTTTATCTTAAGCGCTGTTACAGGATTCCAGAATTTAAACGACCGTATGTTTATGGACCAGGATTTCCTGCCTGTCAGCATTTATACCATTGAGCAGAAGCAGCGTCTGAATACCATCAGTGAAGAAATTACTTTTAAAAGCAAAAACAACAAGCGCTGGCAATGGGTTACAGGGGTTAGTGGTTTTTATCAATGGCTACATACCACCGGTCCGGTAAACTTCATGGAGGACGGAGTGACCGATATGATCGAAGGAAACATCAACAATACTTTCAAGAAAATTCATTTAGACGATCCCCGCCGTACCCCTGAAATGAGTCTGGACGTTTTGAACAACCGTATCCGCGTAAGTGGAAGTTTTGACACACCGGTATTCAGCACCGCACTGTACCACCAATCTACATTCAACGACCTGTTTGTGAAAGGCCTTTCAGTAACAGCAGGTTTGCGCTTGGAATATGAAAAAATGTCTATGAATTATTTCTCGGATAGTAATATTGATTTCGATTTCTTTCTTAAAATGGCAATGCCTCCCCTTAATATTCCATTCAGGAATTTGAATGCCGCACCGCTATTGGAAGGAAAAGAAAAAAACGACTATGTACAGCTACTTCCCAAGCTAGCTTTTAAATACGATTTCAGCCCTGCAAACAATATGTATGTAAGCATAACCAGAGGATATCGTTCCGGAGGTTATAACGTACAGATGTTTTCAGAACTGATACAAAATGACATGCAACAAAAAATGATTGAAGCCATACTAGACAAGGCACCAGAATCTATGGCAGGTATGATAGAAGGAATGATCAAGCAACACATGCCCAACTACGGAAAAGAATTGAACGTACAAGAAACAACAGTCTACAAGCCCGAGTACAGCTGGAATTACGAAGTGGGATCACATCTCAGTTTGTTCAACGGCAAACTGAAGACCGACCTTGCCGCATTCTACATGGATACCCACGACCAACAAATCGCCAAATTTGTCAATAGTGGCTTGGGACGAATGATGGTCAATGCCGGTAGTAGCGAAAGTTATGGAGTAGAGGCCAGCTTTCTGGCATCCATCAACAAAAACCTGAATATGAATGTAAGTTATGGATATACTCATTCCACATTCAAAAAATATGACGGAGGTACTACATCATCAGAAGAGCAAATTGATTATAGCGGCAATTATGTACCATTTGTTCCCCGCCATACCATGAATGCAGGCGCAAATTATAGTTTCTTTTTCGATAAAAGCAATTGGATGCAAAGCCTGACTTTAGGCATGAGCTATACCGGAGCAGGAAAAATTTATTGGACTGAAAAAAACAATGTCTCACAAAGTTTTTACGGAACACTGAACGGGCGCATTTCTTTGCAGACAAAAGCTTTACAGATAGATGTATGGGGACGTAATTTAACCAACAAGGATTATACAACCTTCTATTTTGAAACCATGCATAGAGGATTCGAACAAAAAAGCAGGCCTTTACAACTGGGAGTGGATATACGTTATCACTTCTAACCATTCTTGCAAAAACAGAAAGGGGGGTTCATCACGAACTCCCTTTCTGTTTCCACATTTACCAAATCAAGTTTATTTTTTATTCTGTCACACCAAGAAAAGCAAGAACTTTATTATTGCTGTAAATGATACCCATAGCTTCTAGAACAAACCTATTTGTTTTAGTGTATGTACATAGAGAAAATGCTGTTTACAATAGAAAACTGCTTGAGCCTTTGTCAAAAGAAACAAACAATAAAATTATTCATTGACAGCGCCGCAATGAGGACACACTCCTTTATTCTTTATCTTCGCCCCACAATTTCCACAACTGAATTTATACCGGGAAGCATGCTTTATACGATTAAATGACCATACAGCATATACCAATAAACATGGATAACCCAAATAGTAATACGTAGTAAATGTAAAAAACAAATATAAAAAGATACAGCAGGACATCAATCCCAACAAATAAAAACATGCAGCTTCAATATGTGTCTGATGAAACAAATCATCCAAAGTAGCCAACCCCACAAGAATAATCCCCCAAATATTAAACATGAAAAGAGAAAGAATAAAAGGTAAGCTAAAAGGATTCAAAGAAGGATTATAATAAAACTGCTCCCAAGTTCCCGGAACAAAATGCTGAATACTGGCATAAAGCGTAGCTGCTGTAGCTACCAACCAAGAAAGAACTGTAGGAAAAACGCTATCAATATCATTCAACCAGATTAATTGCAGCTTCTGGCGACGAATAGCCCTATGAATATACCAAATACCGAAAAAGCCTAATATGACAAAGAAAGCGATGGTATGAGAATTACTGAAAAAATGAATAAACTGTGACACTGAATCCACAGGAACTACTTTCTCCAACAATTCCTTTTCATGTATCCATCCCATTGTTTCCTGGTCCCGTGCTACCTTTACCCATACAGAATCCACACTATCAGCAGCTTGTATCATAAACTCCGCTACCACCAGCCGTTCTCCTTTAAAAACAGGAAGCACATCAACCAATGGCAGTTGCTGTAACATAAGCGAATCTGAAGTAACCTCAAAATTACTGTTTAATGTATAATGCCGTTCTATCAAATAATTGACAGAATCCCTTTTCTTTTGCGGCATATCCCCACTCGGAGTAACAGGTGAAGGATATTGGCAAGCCATTAAAATAGCCAACACCAAAAACAGTAATCCGATGTACTTACTTTTCAGCATAGACTTTCATCTGACAATTCTTACAATCAAACTCTAAGCGGAAACGTCTGTTATCCGAGCTAACCAAATAATAAGGTTCCCTATAAGGAGAACGCACTTTATGCCAAGAGGGACACCATCCCATACTATAACGCAAACAATGCTTGCAAAACATCAATACCGCTTCTTCTGCCGGAGCCTTTTCATAAGCCGGAGCAATACGCTGCACGCCATGATTCCTATAGAAGGAAACAGCATCAGCATTCATCACATTTCCCAAATAAGTCAATTCATTCACAGGAAAAGCATGATGCGTTCGAGGCAACTTGTAAATTTCCTGCCGATAGTTAATACGGCGCACTTCCAGCAGTTTCTCTATTCCCTTACGGCGAAGTTCGGCAAGCATAGAAGCCGGAATAAACCAATTGTCCGACCAGTCAATCACTATATCTGACGCTTCAAATGGAGTATTTCCTAACTTTCCAAGTTGTGTACGCAAGTTATCTTCCTGCGGAGTACGGGCACGTTCCTTCTCCCTTTCCAGCACCACACTGACACTGTGATCATCTTCATCGGTCAGAGACAGAGTAAAGCCCCGATTATTTTCAGCCAATTTTAAAATGACAGCAATTTTCCTTTCAGCTGATTTACGCGACATCAACCTCTCAAATTCCTGATCAAAATTACGATAAAGTATCGTACGGGGCTTTATCCGAGGCATCTCTTGAGGAAATAACTTATTATTCTCCACCCGGTTTATGCGAAATCCCTGCAACTTACCAGTCTCATCCAAAAAACAGACGCCATCTCCATTATTAAAAGACTTGATTCCGGCTACGGTAAGATAATTACCACGAATTTCCTTCACTGTCCCCATCTCCTCCCCTAAAGACTTGGGAGTATCAAAAGAAAAAATATCCTTATTCCTGTCAAAAAGAAAATAATTAGTAAAACCACGACTGAAACTCTTATCCAATTGAGGTTTGAACTCTAATTTCACTTTTCCCGATGAAGCACGGATATACTCTTTACGACGTTTGAAAACACTATCCAGCTTCTGGCGATAATAAGCTGTTACATTTTTAACGTAAGATACATCCTTCAAACGTCCCTCTATTTTCAGGGAAGAAGCTCCGGCATCCAGCAATTGCTCCAACTCTTCGCTCTGATTCAAATCTTTCAGAGACAATAAATGCTTATTCCTTACTATAGATTTACCGTCCGCATCTACCATATCAAAAGCAAGGCGACAGAACTGGGCACATTCTCCCCGATTGGCACTACGTCCGAAACAAGCCTGACTAACATAACATTGTCCACTATAGCTTACACACAAAGCACCATGTACAAATACCTCCAAAGGCACATCAGGACAAGCATGATGGATATTTCCTATTTCAACAAGAGAAAGTTCACGAGCCAATACCACCTGACGGAAACCTGCCTCAGCCAGGAATCTTACTTTTTGAGGAGTACGATTATCCATCTGTGTGCTGGCATGTAACGGTATAGGTGGCAGATTCAATTCCAACAATCCCATATCCTGCACGATCAAAGCATCCACTCCGGCACGGTATAAATCCCAAATCATTTTTTCCGTATCCTTCAGTTCCTCATCCTTCAGAATCGTATTCACCGTCACATAGATACGAACATTATACACATGAGCGTACCGCACCAACTCAGCGATATCCTCCAATGAATTCCCCGCAGCCGCACGTGCTCCGAAACGGGGAGCACCAATATAAATGGCATCAGCACCGTGATCAACAGCTGCAATACCGCACTCCAGATTTTTAGCAGGAGCTAATAATTCTATTTTTCGTTGTCTGATCATCGTATCTCGTTTATATCAAACGGGGTTTCCTGATATACATAATAGTTCAACCAATTAGAAAACAACAAATTGGCATGTCCGCGCCAACGCACCACCGGGGCATTGTCCGGATTATCGTCCTTATAATAATTTACAGGCATTTCAATAGGCAACCCTTTCCCCAAATCACGCTTATATTCCGTATCAAGCGTATAAGGAGAATACTCCGAATGCCCGGTAATAAAGAATTCACGCCCATTACGAGCCATAGCCATATAAACCCCAGACTCATCAGACTCAGCTATTAAAGCCAACTCTTTTACTTTCAGAATATCCTCACGGTGTATTTCGGTATGACGGCTATGTGGTACAAAAAACTCATCATCAAAACCACGGAATATGGGCAATCCCTGTACATTGATATGATGGCGGAAAATACCAAACATTTTTTGTTTCAGCGGATATTTGGGAACTCCATAGAAATGATAAAGCCCGGCTTGGGCCGCCCAACAAATATAAAGAGTTGAGGTAACATGAGTACGCGCCCAATCAAAAATAGTAGTAATCTCATCCCAATAATTCACATCCTCATACGGCATCTGCTCTACCGGAGCTCCCGTAATAATCATCCCATCATATTTCTCGTCGCGCATCAAATCAAAGTCATGATAGAATGCTTTCATATGTTCTACCGGCGTATTTTTCGATGTATGGCTTTTCAACTTCATAAATGATATTTCCAACTGCAAGGGAGTGTTGGAAAGCAAACGTACCAAATCCGTTTCTGTCGTTATCTTCAACGGCATCAAATTCAATATCACGATTTTTAACGGACGAATATCCTGTGCACTGGCACGTGAATTGTCTATGACGAAGATATTTTCCTCCTTCAGCAATTCAATAGCAGGTAGTTTATCGGGTAAATTTAACGGCATTTTCTTATCTGTTAATTAGTTGTAAGTGCAAAATTAAAAAAATCCCGCCAATTCTCCTTACTAAACGATCTTTTGGAACAAATAAAATGAGAATAATTATATTTTAGCCTGCTGATATTCACCTTCCTCTTTCGTATTCTCCTGCATTTCGAGGACAATGACAAAAGGTCGGTCAGTTTTATATGAAGCAGGTACAGCTACATGATACAAGGAACTGTTCCGCTTGTTTTTACCTGCATTCTGAATTTCCGTTTCCTGATTATTTTCTAGGAAATAAGCCTTCATGGATATGATTCCACCTTTCGGTATTTCTATCTTCAGCAGGTTATTAATCGGGCGGTTGAATACGCACATATACAATTTATTGCCTTTCTGCGTAAAGTATCCCCAATCTTGTTTCTGTACTGTTGAATGGGAAGTACCATAAATGGCTTCTTTATTTATTTTCATCCAATCCCCTATTTCTTTGGCTAGCTTGGTTTCTTCCGAACGGATATTCCCTTTTCCGTCTGGACCGAAGTTGAGTACAAAATTTCCATTCAGAGAAACGGCTTTCACCATCATCTCCAATAAATCGTATGATGTCTTTACGTATCCCCGCCATTCAGCATGATATCCCCATTGATTTTCAGGAATGGTCATCACACAATCCCAATCACTACCATTCAGGTCTTCTAGGGAGTTTGGCAAATCCCGTTCCCAAGTCTGGTCATAATCATCAATCAGGTCTCCATTAGAATCATAATGCCGTTTTCCATATTCATCGGCACGAAAACGACTGCCAATGATGAGTCCCGGATGGAGCTTTCTCAATTCAAGACCTAAAGTATCCACCCACGCCGCTTCATTCATCCAGGCTTTATCCCAACTGCCGTCAAACCATAATCCTTTGATAGCAGGGTAATCAGTCAGCAACTCTATCAATTGATTGCGGGTAAACTCCTTGAAAGTTTCATACGCAATACTATCTTGCCGGGTTTCTGGAGGTGCAGGACGATAACCTTTATGGTTCCAGTCAATAATGGAAAAGTAGAGATGCACATCAATTCCCTCAGCGGTATAGGCATCTACTATTTGTTTCACTACATCTTTTTTATAGGGAGTATGGGCTATGGTGTAATCAGTATATTTACTAGGCCACAGACAGAAACCATCATGATGCTTCGTTGTAAATATCATATAATTCGCCCCCATCTGCCTGGCCTGTTTGGCCCATGCCTTTGCATCGAAAGAAGTGGGGTTAAACTGTTTGTACAAGCTATCATAGGCATCTTTAGGCATTTCTTTCCACGAGCGTATCCATTCGGCAGCTCCGGGATAGCATTTACCTTCCCAAAAGCAACCGGGAATGGCATATACTCCCCAATGGATGAATTGTCACAGTCCATGCTGACGCCAACGTTCCA
>ENA-UOJS01002548-UOJS01002548.1-human-gut-metagenome-genome-assembly--contig:-C74-NODE-2548-length-12129-cov-6.274640_pt1 | contig 12129 bp, 11 predicted proteins | sample MGYA00242355_ERZ723902 | MGnify/ENA metagenome assembly ERZ723902 | reverse complement strand
ACGACGGCAGGTTCTCCCCGCGCGTGAACGGCAAACGAATCGCAAAGAACATCTACGCCACCACGCGGGAGGAGTGCGAGGAAAAGCTTGCGAAGATGATAAAGACAATGAAAGCAGAAATCGCAACCGAAAAGAAAAAGGCGAAACAGTCATAGCGAAAGGGGCGACCACATATTTCGGCATAACCGAAATGGGTCGCCCCTCAAAATTTGCGGTGCAGTAGACAAAGAAAGATATTTTTACTTCTGTCAAGCGAACAAATGATTTAACAAAGCATATCTGAAATCAATTTTACAATATCAAATTCCACTTTAAGAACTATAGATACATGTTCACAATCAAAATTATTACTTGACAACGCTTGAATAATTTGAACCACCTTCTTAAAAGTAATCCGACTTAATCTGCGATCCGTCATAATAAAGTTTATAGCTTCAGGAGATAAGTGTATTTTAGGCATAGACGGAATAATTTTGTTAGAATCATTGGAAAGCCTTGATGCGTTTGAATCAGCCACTTTTGACATACGCACATAGTCTTTAAAATACATGGTTTGTCCAAGTAGGGTGTGGACTTTAGTAATGATAATTTTTCCAGATGCGCCACTGGGGATTTCATATGTTTTTTCTGTGTAAAATTTTCCTATAGGTGAACTATATAGTTCTTGGCGATTATTATCCACATCAGAAATGCGTTTAGAAGCTGCTTGCATATCATCCGAAAGAAGAATTTCTGCAACATTTAGGAAACAATTGTAATCTTGAAGCATACGCCATTCCACAGGAATCCAAGTTGTTCCGCATAACATTCCAAGAAGCCCTCCGGTTATGCACGCAATCGTATCGGTATCTATTCCCACTGTGTAAGCTGCAACTTTAATTCCAAGCAAAGGATTGTTAGCATATTTTGATGTCAAATATAGTGAAGTTAAAACAGCTACATCCCCAGCTCCATTTTCTTTATCAAAACATTTTAATCCAGTTAAAACGGTTTTATCGTTTACTAGCAAGCCCTTTTTTATTGAGTTATTAATAAAAGCAAGCTGATCGACCATGTTTTGAACGCATTCATACCAAACTTCCATATAATTATAATCAAGATGGAGATCCTTAGATGTTTCCCATTCCGTTGGGGCAACATATTCACGATACCGTCCCCACACAGGTGAATTCTCGATAATGATATTAATTAGTTCGCCATACTGTAGGATATCCTTTTTTTGCAATATAGTATGCAGGGCAAACGCATAACATGTCGCACCAAGTATTGCGCGAGGATGACCATGGGTAATAATACTGTTGGCAAAAACATCATCTAATAATTGTTCAACATCCTTAGAATTAGCGTGTGCAATCACGTGAGGGAGGATACGCATTGCAGCACCATTACCCCCAGCATTATAATAATCTTTGGCTGAACTGCTCATCCAAGGGAAGTGATGGTCTCTATAATTTTTAGCCGCCCTTTTTATCGCATTTCCTCCACCTCGTTCATATTTTAACCAATACGGTAGTTCCTTAAATGAAAAATATTCCTTCCAACCATACCCAGAGATAATACTACGGGATACCGCTAAAATCATTTGAGTATCGTCGCTATATTCACCAGCCAAAACGGTCTCACTATGACTCCAATAACGACCGCCACTTTTTCTATTCAAATTAAGAAAATGACCATAGCCCATTGACAAAATGATTTAAACATTTCTAGCTCTAAATTCATAAGGCCATCCTAATCAATCTCCTATAGCAGAGGCAAGCACCGCTCCTGTGCATTTTTCATGTATCGAGGGAATATTACTCACGCTAATTCCTCCTTAACTGTTAATTTGGTTTCTGCTGGCCGTATGCCTGCTCGAATACTGCTACTCCAATTTGTATTTAATACGTCAGGAGCTATATAAATAGGCAAAGGCTTCTTTTCATATGTGCGAATAATTGAATGAACTTGTTGAGCCACGGTCTCATTGCAAACTGCTATTCCACTAAAGAAGCTGTAAGGAATATTATCTCTTATCAATATTTCTGATTGATCATCAGTAGGGCAACACTGCAACATTTTGGGATATCTGACGCGATTCACTATATTTGGCGAGGAATATAAGTCACATATTTTACTTTCGTCACTTAAAATATGAGCCCCACAATGTGTTGCCGCGTTACAGGGACAGAACTTTACATCACGGTAGTTGAGTATATCTAAATCAATATAGATCGTTACCCAATCACGAAAAACGTGATCTGCGTCTCTTTGCTGAGCTCGGCGTAAATACCACGAGTTAGGATATTCAATAGAACAACAAACGTAATCCAATTCGCCATCGTATCGTTCTGGATCTTTCTGATCCTTCACATCCGGTCTAATAGCTGTCGAGGAAACAATGCCATCATCAGAAAGAAGAATATGGGTTAAGTCTTTAAGCTTTGTAAAATGACAAAGTCGAGTAACTCCCCGATTCAAAAGATAATTTAAGCAACTCATAACATAGTTTCTCCGTTGATGATTTGATAATTAGACGATGTAGAGGGGAATAGCCGAGATAGCTGACCATGATAAGACATAAACAAACCATACTTAGATCTTGTAACAGCCACGTACAAAAGTTTCAATTCACTTGCCAAAGCACTTCTTTGATCCGCAGATGAGTTAATAGTTTCAGAATCCGGATAAGCCCCTTCATTAAGAAACGGTATAAAAACATTTTCGAACTCTAATCCTTTGGCTGCATGAAATGTACTTAAATAAACTCCCTTTACAGAAGCAAATCCAGCTTGGTCTTTATCGATGATAGTCGCGTGAACACCTTTTTGAGACAGTTTCATATGCAGCAAGTCAATGGTCGCTCGGTTCCGGCAAATAATAACATTGGACATTGTATCAATGCTGTCTTTTATTTGAGATACAAGCCATATTATTTCACTGATTTCGTTTTTGAATTCAATTAAAACAGGGGCTGGTCCTTCAGCAATATTTTCCGCGGGAGAGATTAAGTCTTCTTTACTATCCCAATAATCGCTGTTTGTAATGTCCTTGGCGAATGCCGAAATGTTGGATGGGTTTCTATAATTTCTATCGAAACGCCAGATTTTATTTTCTCCAACTTGAATACCCGAGTCCCTCCACGAAAGGCGAGAACCGTATATTTGTTGAGCAACATCGCCAAAAAACGAAAAAGATCCTGTTTTAGAAGCAGCTATAGTGAGTGTTTTAATCATCATGGGAGAGAAATCTTGCCCCTCGTCTACAATGATGTGATCATATCTGCGATCATCGGTATCATTAAGTAATTCGTGATATGCATAGTAGGCCAAATCATCCCAGTCATACATATATCCAGCATCAGAACGTAAGCCTTTATATGTTTCAAACACTTCATAAAACCATCTACGGTTCTCACGCTTTATGTTAGCTGACGCTCGACCTATACGCTCTGCAGCTACATAATCTTCAAGAGAGTCAAAACCAAAGTTTTGGATAAATGTTATCTCGTCCAAAAATACAGCACAAGGTCGTTTAAGCGTCGATTCTGTTGGGTTCAAAGCACTAACTTTTTGTAATGCTTTTTCGATATATTGTGCTTTTGATTGCGGTGACAAAATGCCATTATATGGAGGCATTTTCCCACGACTGTTAAGATAACCTCTTGCAAACTTGTGAAAATTTTCTATTGTAAGGTTTCTCTTATGACTCGCTAAAATTCTTTCCATATATTGCACAAGTGCACCGTTGAACGTAACAACAAGAACATTAGGAGAATTGGGCATGTTAGACAACCCTAATGCTCTTAACAAAGCCATTGTTGTTTTTCCGCTGCCTGCTGTACCCAAAACGACAGTGTGCCCATGAGGTGGCAGTGCCAATACTTCCGTTTGCTTGCCTTCGGGATTTATATTACCAAGCATATTTTTCCTCCAATCATCCTATCGTTTTGCTGTTCAAATAGAGAAAAACCGCAGAGATTACCCTGCGGCTTTGATTTGCGGTCAAAACCGCGATTTGTGGTACTCAAATGCCTTATGAATACCGAATTTGGTCGGAGTGGCCGGATTCGAACCGACGGCATCGAAGTCCCAAACTTCGCGCGCTACCAGCTGCGCCACACCCCGATGGGTGAAAATATTCAATTTTTCTGTCAAATCCGTAAGTGGTCAAATCTGTGGTCAAAAGTTTTTTGCCGAAACACACGGCGGCGGAAAAGCGAGGAAACGAAAGGAAAACGGAGATTTTGCGAGCTTTCGACGGTCGGCTTATGAGGCGGTCACACGCTCCCAAACTTCGCGCGCTACCAGCTGCGCCACACCCCGAGGTTTAGTTATATCGATAAATATCACAAGTGACACTTACCTTTGTATCTGCCGGGCGCCGGCAGGGCTGTGCGCGGTGCCCGGGCAACAGGTATCTCAAACAAATAAACAGGCTTTGATCTTATATTATTCCAGCGTGAGGCTATCACAGTTCAGAAAATCATGCGCGCCGATAAGCGAATCTGTCGGAACAATGCGCTCGGCGCCGCATTTGCGGCAAAACACGCGCACGCCGTCATCCGTTACTTCGGCATCGTAATCCCCTTCCCCATCATGGCATCGGCAAAAAATCTTCCCCTCTGCCTCAAGGTCGTGGATAACGAACATGATTATTTCAAACACCTGCGGATCCGGTAGCATCTCATCATCGCCGTCGAATGCAGAAAAATCGCTGATACCGTTTTCCTCAAGCATATCGAGCAATTCAAGCTCGCTCCTGGCGACCTCCGCCTTCACGTGGTTGGAGTCCCCCATGAAGCAGATGTTTATATCCGAGTACGGGCACGGAAGCACAAAGAGATCGCGTCCGTAAAAGATCTGCTTGTTTACCGTAAACACATGAGGCTTGCGGCAAAAAATGCACGGAACCGTCAGTCTGATCTTATCGTCGCTCTGGATAACGACATCCATCTCGCTTTTTCCGCAATCGCATTTCAGCTTTACGCGGTTCGCGGAAAGCGCGAATATATCCACCACGCTCAGCACGCCGGCGCCGCACTCGGGGCACCGGTAGGCAACCGTTGTTTTTTTAGGTTCAAGAATCATTAAAACCACACCTTTCGGGGCATATCGCACCTTTTTCAGTATATGCCGGCGTAACTGATCCCGCACCGGAAACGGTTGCCCGTTTGTGCCGTATTTTTATCAGCCGAGAGTGCTTATAAGACCGCTGTTAAAGGACACGCCGGCGGATTCCTTGGCGGTATCGTACCATGCGGTGTACTTATCGTTGGTAAGACCATCCTCGGCGGTCAGCTTCCATGTGACTTCGCCATCGCCGACAAAATACATGATGTGCGCGCCGTATGTTGTTTCAACTATATCAACATCGCCGACTTTTCTTTCGGGATCGTATATCCATGCGTCGAACTCCTCGACCATGTAATCCTTGGTCACGTTCTCATAGAAGTTGTTGCTGTCCTCGTTGTACTCTTTGGCGAGAGCTTCGAAGGCGTCCTTTGTCATTTCGCCTTCCTTATACTTCTTGAGTATCTCCTCTGCCTTTTCTCTTGCCTTGGTTTTGTCGTTGTCATAGGTCGCGGTCTTGAAGAGGATGTGACCTACGTTCTTGGTAACAGTCTCGTCAAGGTGAGCGGGAGCATCGAGATAGTAAGCGGTATAAGTGGATTTCTTATCGTTCTCGGAGGATATGACGGTCTTGTCACCCGCCTTACGGTCGGAAGCGAACAGCCACTTGGCGGCGTCTGTTGCATCTTCGGCTGCGGGATCAGAGTATGACGTCTCGCTCGTCTTCTGCATGGAGTCGTAAGCGTTCTGAACATCCTTGAGCAAGCTCGCAGACACAGCGTCAAGCGCCTTGGCATAGGTCTCGGTGTAGTTGGAATCATCCGCATACTTCTTGAGGTCCTCAGTGCCGCCCTTTACCTTGTCGGCGATCGCCTTTATCATAGCCGCCTTATCCGCTGCAAGCGTCTTTTCGTCGGGGAGACCCTTAACGGTGCCCTTGGTATTGGTCGCGTAATAGGAATCGAACTTGTCCTCTGCAAATGTGCCGAGAATGTACTCGACAGCCTTGGCGACGAACGCATCCTTATCGGCGCATGCGGCAAGCTCCTCTGCGAGCTTCTTGGCGTTTTCTTTGGCTTTGTTATAAGCCTCTTTTTCCGCATCGGTGGCTTCGGCGTCCTTCAGCTCAAGCTCTGCGGTAAAGGTGTAGGAAAGGGTATCGGCTGCAAGCATCTTGGAGGGGTTATCCTTTACGTACTTGTCGATCTCTTCATCGGTGATACCGTCTTTGATGCGCTCGATGTACGCAGTGCGGTATTTGTTTGCAAGCGCCTGAAGCTCCATGGCGTGACGGATATTGGAATCATTTACGCCGTTACCGCACTCCTGGGTGTAGAGGTAGCTCGCGGTATAGCCCGAATAACCGGCAGCAGCATATTGGGACGCCATCTCCTGGAAGGTCTTGTTCATATCCTTGATATTCTGCTTTATGGTGGCGATCTCGCTGTCATCCAGCTTCATGCCCTCGGCTCTCGCCGCCTCACAAAGCACAAGGATAGTCTCTACCTGAGTCTGGGTCTGCTCGGCAAAGTAGTCATACCACGTTTTGGTCTTTGACGTGTCGATACCGCACACCGAAGTCTTGAGGTTGCTGAGCGAGGTATCGCTGGGAAGTCCGAGCTGTTTAAGGTAGGAAGACAGTCCGGACGATGAATATGTGCTGATGAAGGTATTTTTTGTGCTGTTTATAAAATAGGTCATTTCCGCGCCGCTCACCTTATAATGCTCGGATCTTGCAGCGGTTCTGATGCGGGGCAGAAGCGACGTTGCGCCCCAAAGCAACAAGCACGCCACGAGGAGCACCGCACAGCAGATAACACCTATGCGCGTGTACAGTCCCGACTTATCGGCACTGCTCTTTTTGCTGAACTTAGAGGGATCCGCAATGACCTCTCCGGCTCTTGAATTTCTTGATCTGGTACCCTTTCCCATTGTATGTACCCTTGTCCTTTCCGACGCGTGCTTGCTGAAGCCCGGGATAGCCCGCTACCGCGCTGCGGCAGGCGTCATATCTTTGTTTTTTTGTTTTACGGGTTATTGGTTTTGGTGGGGGCAGTATGCATAATAACAGCCTGCCCCCATAAACAGACATAAGATATTATACTTGCATATACTGTGCGTCATGTGAACACAAGTTGAACTTATAATAAATTCTGTTCACACGATGCAGTATTAAGCCTGTCTTAGTCTCAAAGATCGATGATAACGGGGATGACCATAGGATCGCGTCCCGTTTTTGACGAAAGGCACTTTCCCACCTCGCGGCGCACGCGCTCCTTCATTGTTTCGATGTCCGGCTTGCGCTGCGAAAGTCCGTTCTGTATTTCAGCCGCGGCAGCCATGCGGGCTTCGCTGAGCAGCTCCTCGGACTCCGGAACATACACAAAGCCGCGCGACACTATCTCGGGCGCCGTAAGCAACAGCCTTGCCGTGATATCGACCGACGCAAAAACGACCACCATTCCGTCCTGTGACAGGTGCTGACGGTCACGCAGCACCGCTCTGCCGACGTCTCCCACGCCGTAGCCGTCTATCAGGACCTTGCCAGACGGCACGGGAGCTCCCCATGTGGCGCTGTTTCTGCCTATCTCAAGCACCTTGCCGATATCGGATATGAATATCCGGTCGGCGGGCAGCCCGGTATACAGCGCAAGGTCGCGGTTGGCGGCAAGATGGCGGTACTCACCGTGTACCGGCATATAATACTTCGGCTTGAGCAGCCCTATCAGCAGCTTGATCTCCTCTGCACAGGCATGTCCGGAGGCATGAACGCCAAAGAATACCGAATCCGTTACCACCTTTATTCCCGCGCGGGACAGCTCGTTTATTATCCTGCCGATAAATTTTTCATTTCCGGGGATGGCGCTCGATGAAAGCACAACGAGGTCCGAGGTATTGAGCGTGACCTGCGCATGGTCTCCGTAAGCCATGCGGTAAAGCGCCGACATGGGCTCGCCCTGGCTGCCTGTAGTGATGAGCGTGAGGTCGCCCGGGCGGAATCTCTTGATATCGCCGATATCGATGAGTGTTCCCTCCGGGAAATGCATATACCCCAGCTCGCACGCCGCGCTCACGACATTCAGCATGCTGCGTCCGGTAAGCGCCACACGTCTGCCGTGCGCTATCGATATATTTATTATCTGCTGCACGCGGTGTACGTTTGACGAAAACGTTGCTATAACTATGCGCTTGTCCGGGTTGGCGGTGAAAAGATTTTCAAGCGCGCCGCCCACGCTGCGCTCCGACGGCGTAAAGCCCGAGCGCTCGGCGTTGGTCGATTCGCACATGAGCAGCTTGACGCCTTTTTTGCCAAGCTCGCCGAAGCGGGTAAGATCCATCATCTCACCCTCGATGGGAGTCACATCGAGCTTGAAATCGCCGGAATGGACTATAAGTCCGCGCGGTGTTGAAAGCGCGATCGCACACGAATCCGCTATCGAATGGTTCACATGTATGAACTCCGCCTCAAACACACCGAGACGCACCTTATCGCCCGCCTTAACGGTATTGAGCTGCGGCTTGAAATCCAGCCTGTGCTCCGAAAGCTTGTTTTTGATTATACCGATCGTGAGCGCCGTTCCCCATATCGGAACATTGAGCTGCTTGAGGACGTACGGCACCGCGCCGATATGATCCTCATGTCCGTGCGTGAGGAGTATGCCACGCACCTTTTCGCGGTTCGAAGTCAGATAGGTGATATCCGGTATCACCAGATCGATGCCGGGCATGTCCTCTTCGGGAAAGCCCATACCGCAGTCGATGACTACGATATCCTGTCCGTACTCGATCGCAGTCATATTCTTGCCTATCTCGCCGAGACCGCCGAGCGGGATCACCCTCAGCTTTGTATCGTTTTTTCGCTCCGCTCCGTCTCCGGTATCGCTCTTTTTGCGGCGACGCTCTGTGCGCACCTCGTTACCGGCGGCAGTGATGTCATCTGCATCCGGAGTTATATCCGGGAAGTCAAAAAGCGATGAGCGGCTCGCGCGCTTGCTGCGCTCTTCTCCGGCAACGGAGGCACGCGTTTTCTTGGCGCCCGACCCGCGCTTTGAAGTTCCTCTCTCGGCGGGGCGCTGTTGCGCTTCCGCGCGCGGAGCTTCGCTTCTTGCGGGTGCGGTCTTTTTGCGCTTTCCGCCCGAATTCCGACGTGCGCCCGTCGCGTCCTGAGCCTTCTGATTTGAAATGTCGTTTTCTTTTTTCTTTTTTTCAGCCATAAATTAAGTGTTCAGTCCTTTCCGAACGAAAAATGCGCACAAAAAAATCACGGACCGCCTTTTTGCTTCAAAAAAGCTCAAGCGCCACGCCCGACAGCACATTTTTCGCTCATATGTGAGATTTTATTTATCTAATGCGATACAGCTACCGTGCCGTAAAGCAAAAAATTCAGATTTGCGACCGCCGCGGCACTGCGGCGCGTCTGTTTAACTCTAATATTATATACTCTTTTTCTCTTTTTGTCAAGAGTGCGTGATATGCCACAGAATGATCCCTGCCAGAACGGCGGCGGCGCCTATCAGAAATCCTGTCATAAACGGCGCGATGCGGCGTCTGCGCACCGGCTTTTTCCCGTTGGCGGCTGTCCGCGAGGCGGAGCTTACGCCTGTCGCTTCTCTCATACGCAGTTTTTCGGCTTCGGCAACGATCCTTTCCGCCTCCGCGAGCATATCCGCTTCTCCGGCGTCCTCTTCGGTATGATCGGCGCGAAGCACAAAATATGCACATTCGAAAATTCCCTTCCCCGCCCCCTGAAGATTCGGCAGAAATATGATCTGCCTTTTTGTTCCTTTGACCATCGGTCTTCCTCACTTTCCGAGCAAAATGCGGCGATGTCTGCCGCTGTCTTCCTGCTATTATGTACCTCGTTTCAGGAGCTGCATTCAGCAAAAAAACGTTCTGACAAGCAGGCATGACAAAAAAATGCAAAGGATCATCACAAGCACGGCGGCGGGATATGTGTGGCGGGTGCGCCGCACACCGACCGATGAAAAATACACTGCTGTAACGTATGCCAGCGTGTCGGAGCTGCCCATTATCACGGCGGCGCACAGCGCCGGGAAGCTGTCGGCACCGAGATCGGCTACAAGCGCCGCAAAAACAGCCGCTGAGGCGCTTCCGGACACCGGACGTGTCATTATGAGGGGTAATATTTCAGACGGCACACCGAGCATTTCCGCAAGCGGTGCAAATGCCGCCGCGAGCGCATCAGCCAATCCGGACGCGGAGAAAAGCGAGACAGTCATGTTCAACAGCACCAGCATCGGGAGAAGAGATACCGCGCTTTCAAAGCCGCGCCGAGCACCGGAGGCAAAGATACCGGTCCCATCTCCGCCCGAAAGCCGCGGAAACAACATGATGACCGCCGCGATAAGCACGACTGCCGGCACGGCAAGCCCGGACACAAGCTCCATCATACCCATCTGTCCTTACCGCGTATGTGACATTTCGGGACTGCTCTGCGGCGCGGCTCGCCTCGGCTTGCGGACCGTGTTTGCGCGCGGAAGCGCCATGCACCGCGCAAGCACCACAGCCATAGTCGCACACACTGCCGAGCATATCCACACAGCAGGCACAACGAGAAACGGCTGAGATGCGCCCGCGGCGCGTCTTAGCGCGCATACCGTTGTTGGTATGAGCGAGACTGACGATGTGTTCAGCACGGCAAGCGTTATCATGTCATCGCTTGCCGTGCCGGTCGGGATGCCAAGCTCCTCGGCTCTTTTGGCAAGCTTTTTCATTGCCGCAAGCGCATACGGCGTCGCGGCGTTGCCGATACCGAGAATATTGGCGCTTATGTTGGCGGCTATCTCCTCGGTGGCGCATCCGGATCGGTACGCATCCGGGAAAATAATGCGCAAAAGCGGTGAAATGAAATGCGCCAGCCTGCGCATTGCTCCGGCGCGGCTGAGAAGCTCCATGATCCCGCACCAAAGACACATGGAACCGCACAGTGTGAGCGTCAGACTGACCGCCCCGGAAGCACCGTCTAAGACCGCCGCCGAAAGCTCGCTCATCCTGCCGCATATAACGCCGTAAACGACAGAGGCGATGCAGATAAGTGACAAAACAACAGATAACATATTTATTTCCCTTTCATTGGTGCATATATCCATATTGGATGATGTGCAAAAACAGCGATGATTTTTTGACATTAAATTATCAAAGTCGTCAAATGCGTATTCCGTTATTATGCTCAATTGTATTTTATTTGCGTTAATCCTGCATGAATCGAGCCGTTTTATTGATGTAATGTAAACGTAAATCTGATATTTTGTAAAAACGAGAAAAAGTGTCGAATAACTGTTGACACGCGCTGAAAATTGTTGTAAAATGCAATTACATTAGGGAAAGAAGGTGGCTGAAAAATGAAGTCAACAGGTATTGTACGTAAAGTAGATGAACTGGGAAGAATCGTTCTTCCTATGGAACTCCGCAAGATGCTCGATCTGAATGTAAAGGATCCGGTGGAAATTTTTGTGGATGACGAGAGAATCATTCTCCAGAAATATTATCCTGCCTGCATTTTCTGCGGCGACGCTGACGATGTTGTATATTACAACGGCAAGCGTATCTGCGCAAAGTGCCTTAACAATCTGAAGACGAAATATTGATCTTCTACCAGATTATATTTCTGATTTGATTCACCTATGACTGTACATATCACAGGGCAGTCATTGTAATACGCAGTCGTGCCCCGGCACGACTGCGTATTTTTATTCGGAATCAATAATCAAAAGAATGATGACTCACTACAAAGTAAGCCGGTGAGGTTCTTTTCAAATGAATACTAAGCCTTATACCGGATTCTTTTCTTCCACTTAATATATATAGAATGTTTTCAGACCGGCGCATACCGGCACATAGATGCTCCCTTTACATCACACGATCAAAAGCGGCGCACAGTTCATCAAAGACCCTATGCACCGCATCGGACACGACCTTATTCAAAAACAAATCAACAGGCAAGCGCCCGAATAGAATAAATTAAAATAGCAGTAAAACTTTCGTTTTACTGCTATTTTAATTGACAACCAAATTGTCCATAGAAAACCGAACAAAGGAGGAGTAGAAAGCAAGAACT
>ENA-UOJS01002537-UOJS01002537.1-human-gut-metagenome-genome-assembly--contig:-C74-NODE-2537-length-12175-cov-14.958168_pt1 | contig 12175 bp, 9 predicted proteins | sample MGYA00242355_ERZ723902 | MGnify/ENA metagenome assembly ERZ723902 | reverse complement strand
GCTGCCGGAGCGGTGCTTAAGCCGCAAGGCGGGAATTGTGCGGTGTTGCCTATGGTATCAGGTACGCCTTCAAGCTACACCTTAAAAGTGCCCCGTGCGGTTAAACTGTTTCCACCTCTCAATCAAAGAGTGGCGGCGCGGATCCGGCTTATCCGGCAGGTCCAGCACAAAGCGCTCATAGCAGTTCACAATGCGTGTCTGGCCGTACTGGTGCTCCCGCGGGATGTTGGCTCCATAGGTCAGGTGGATATGCCCGTGCAGCATCAAAGCCGGGTGATAGGTATCCAAAATTTCATTGAACACCGTAAACCCGCGGTGCGGCAGGTCGCTGAAATCCCCATAGCCGTGCAGCGGCGCATGGGTAACAAGGATATCCACCCCGCCCGCGTGCTGGATCTTGCTGCGCAGGTGGCTGATGCGGCGTTTCATTTCCGCTTCGGTAAACTGCCAGGCACCGGCGCGGTAACGGCAGCTGCCGCCAAGGCCCACAATGCGGTAGCCCTTGTACCAGTACAGGTCATCGTCAATGCAGATCGCACCGCGGGGCGGTTCTCTATCATAGCTGGCATCATGGTTGCCGTGTACATAAAGCACCGGAACCGGCGCTGCATCGGACAAAAAGTTCATATAATGCCGGCTCAGGTCCCCGCAGCCGATGATCAGGTCGATATCGCGCAGCTTGCTGGGCTCATAGTATTCCCACAGGTACTTGCTCTCTTCGTCTGCCACTGCCAAAATTTTCATAGATCGGCCTCTTTCTCTGCAGGGAGCCGGTCGCGGTGGATGCCCTGCATGCGGTACATGGGGCGGGCACAGTCCATCAGTTCGTCAAATTCCGGCAGGTGGCCCTCCACTGCATCGCACAGCCAGTCCATATGCAGGATTTGCTCCGGGGTAAAGCCGGTGCGGCCCTCGTTCATCACAGTACCGTTCTGCGCGGTAATATAGCAGGCAAACGGGTCAATGCTGCCCGCAATAATGCCGCTGCGCAGGATGTTGGCCAGGTGGCGCACATCATGGGGCAGCTCGCGGCTGAGCAGCACATCCATCACACCGCTGTTCATGCCCCACCAATAGTTGACGGCAGTACCGTCGGTGCCGGATTTATCGCGGGTCCAGCCGCCATCCAGCACGGTGCGCACCACGTTTTCATAGAACTGGCCCCAATGCCAAAACGGCGAAGCCAGATCCATCAGCGTGCCGCCGGGGCTGATGCGGAAAGTTCCGAACTCTCGCGCAGGGCGGAACGGCGTGGGGGTATCGCGCCCCGAGATCACCGTGATGCCCTGCTTCTGGAAGGCCTGGATCGGGTCCCCCGGCAGGCAGGACCATTGCAGGCTGACCTTAACGCGCGGGTTGACCATCCGCGCGCCAAGGGCAAACGCATTGATGTTGGCCGGAACGCCAAAGGTGGGCGTATCCGCCACATAGCCCACGCGGTCCTCCCGCGCCACAGCGGCAGCAATGGCGCCGGTGATGAACTTTGCCTCATACACGCGGCTGTAATAGGTGCGGATGGAAGCATACGGCATATCGACCGAGCAGTTCAGGATGCGCACATCCGGGTGGCGCAGCGCCGCGCGCAGCGAAGCCCCCACCAGTTTTGGCGAGGTTGTAAACACCATATCCGCGCCGTCCTGGATGGCTTTTTCCACCAGTTCATCGGCATTTTTGCCCGGCTCTGCGCCATGATAAGCCACGGTTTCCACCTTGCCGGCAAACACCTGGTCCAGCTGGGTACGGCCAAACTCGTGCTGGCTGGTCCAGGTAGAAGTTTCCGGCGTGCGCTCGTTGACAAACGCTACTTTCAAGTGGCTGGGCTCACTGCGGATCCCCGGCAGGATGCGGTCCAGCAGGCTGTTCTTTTTGGCCGGGGCGGCCGGCTGGGTGCTGAGCTTGACCGGTTCCGGGCGCTCCAGCGCCAGAACGTTATCCCACACAGCGTCAATAGCTGCGGCAAACTGGGCGGGACTATAGGTTTTCAGCTCATCCAACTTATACAAGCGGAGCAACAGCAGCATAACATCCGCCGGGGTGGTGCGCATTTTATCGCCGCCGTGGGCATTATAAGCCTTGGTGATCCAGTTCATCAGGCTGACAACTTCCGCCTTATCGTCTGCGGTCCACTTTTCATCCGGCGCTTTACCCAGCGCTTTCTGCAAGCGGGCAAAGCTGCCCTCCTGCGTAAAGTGCAGCCGGTACAGCCCGCACAAAGGGTAATACTCCATGAACTCGTAATATTCACGAATTTCCGGCGTATCATTGAACCGCGGCACAACGCGGGTAACGGTGGCAAAAATAGAATCCGCGCCAAAATATTTCAGCACACTGACACGTTTGTTGCCCTCTTGGACATAAAAGCGGCCCATGTACTCATATGCTTTAATGGCATCGTGGATGCCCTCTTCCATATGGGCCATGCACAGGGAAAGCCACTTGCTGGCAAACTCAGTGTCTTCGGGCAGCAGCGGCATAAAGTTGGAAGCAAACGCCATGGTGCGGCCGGTGGTTTTGGTGCCTACCACATAATCCAACGGTATTTCAATGGTGCCAAGCGGTATCTGGCTTTCGGTATCTGTTTTTTCCAGCAGTTCATCCAACGCAGGCAGATAGGGGTATTTGCCTGCCGCTGTCTTTTCACGGTAATCGCGCATGCCCAATCTTTGAGCGCGGTTGTATTCATCTATGGCTTCTATACGCTGCATCCTGTGCCTCCTCCTGCTGTTGTGGTTCCGTCATTTTTTCTTATTCTGTGGGTATGTATGTTGTAATTATACCATATCCCGCAGGGCTTTGCACCCTTTTTATGCCGGAAACCGGCATCCTGCCCGCTTGACATAAATTTTACACAAAACCTGTGGTGCAGGTCTTGCGGCATATCGCGGATTCTTGTATAATAAAATTTGTATGCAAATTTGACATCAATCAACTGCGAGGTACTGGAATGCTTAAGAAATACCTGACTGTATTTTTTGTTTCGATGGTTCCCCTGATCGAACTGCGCGGCGCAATCCCCTATGGCGTAATTTTTGGTCTGCCGCTGTGGAGCACCTACATCATTGCCATCATCGGCAACATGATCCCAGTGCCGTTCATCTTTTTGTTTGCGCGCAAGATCCTGGAATGGGGCGCTGACAAACCGGTGATCGGCAAGTTTTTCACTTTCTGCCTGGAAAAAGGCCACAAGGGCGGCCAAAAGCTGAAAGCCACCGCCGGCCGCGGCCTTTTTATTGCTCTGCTGCTGTTTGTGGGCATTCCCCTGCCCGGCACCGGCGCATGGACCGGCACCCTGGCCGCCAGCCTACTGGATATGGATTTCAAGGAAAGCGTTCTGGCCTGCATGGGCGGCGTTCTGCTGGCAGGCTGCATTATGGGCGTACTGAGCACTTTGGGCATTTCCGCTTTTGGTGCAATCGTCGGTTGATTTTTTCCCTGATTGTATATGACAAAAAAGCAGCCCCTGCGGGGGCTGCTTTTTGTTATTATTTTACTGGGCCGTCTCTTCCTGCCTGCTCAACAGGATGCGGTCATTATCCAACCGGCGGCCCACATTTTTGGCGAACTGATCCAGCAGGCCGTCCACCGTGGTATTGGCGCGTTCTTCCCCGCTGATATCCAGCACAATGTGGCCGGAATCCATCATCAGCGTGCGGTTGCCCAATTCCAGGGCGGCGTGCATGTTGTGGGTAATCATCAGGCAGGTGATGTGGTTTTCGGCCACAATTTTCTTGGTCAGCTCCAGCACCTTATCTGCGGTGGCGGGGTCCAGGGCCGCAGTGTGCTCGTCCAGCAACAGCAATTTGGGGGTAACCAGGGTGGCCATCAATAGGGTCAGCGCCTGGCGCTGGCCGCCGGAAAGCAGGCCGACCGGCTGTTTCATCCTGTTCTCCAACCCCAAGCCCAGCTGGACCAGCCGATCGGTAAACAGTTCGCGGTCCGCCTTGGTAATGCGGGAAAACGGCGAAGTATGGGTGGAAGCGCGCAGATAGGCCAGGGCCAGATTTTCTTCAATGGTCATGTTGGGGGCAGTGCCTTTGAGCGGGTCCTGGAACAGGCGGCCAATCGCCTTGGAGCGGCGGAAATCCGGCTGGAAGGTCATATCCACCCCATCCAGCAGAATGTTGCCGGTATCCGGAATAAAGCTGCCTGCAATGGCATTGAACAAGGTGGATTTGCCCGCGCCGTTGGAACCCACAATGGTAGCGAACTCGCCGCTTTCCATATGCAGATTGATATCGGTCAGCGCTTTTTTCTCGTTCACCGTACCGGGGTTAAAGGTCATACTGACATGGTTCAGATCAAGCATGGGTCTTGCCCCCTTTCTGGCTGACGGCACGGCGGCGGCGCAGCGCAAGGTTCTTTTTCAGGGCCGGGGCCGCAATGGCCAGCGCCACAATGACGGCAGAAATCAGCTTCAGGCACTCGCTGGGAACATTGGCACGCAGGGCCAACGCAATGATAAAGCGGTAGATCACGCTGCCCGCCACAGCCGCAGCCGCTTTGACCCACATACCGCCGCGGCCAAACAGCGTTTCGCCAATAATCAGCGAAGCCAGACCGATGACCACCATGCCAGTGCCCAGGTTGATATCGGCGGATTTCTGGTACTGAGCCAGAACCGCGCCGGAAAGCGAGGTCATGGCGTTGGAAACGCAAAGGCCCACCGTGATGGTGAACGCCGTGTTGATGGAGGAAGCGCGCACCATATCCGGGTTATCGCCGGTAGCGCGGATGGAAAGACCAAGCCGGGTGCCAAGGAATAAAATCAGCAGCGCGCAGGCCACGACTGTGACCGTGACGGCAACAATGAGTTTATAGGGAGATTTTTCGCCAAACAGGGCGCGGGCCATAGTGAACACTGTCTCCGTTTTCAGCATGGGAACGTTGGAAGAAAAGCCCATGATGGCAAGGTTTACGGTGTAAAGCCCGGTATTGGTAATAATACCCGCCAAAATGGACGGCACGCCCAGGTGGGTTTGCAGGAACGCGGTGACAAACCCGGCGCAGGCACCGGCCAGCATGGCCAGCACAAAACCAAGGAACGGATGCCCCGCCACTGCGGCGGTAGCCGACACGGCACAGCCAAGGGTGAACGCGCCATCGGTGGTCATATCGGCAATATTCAGCACACGGAAGCTCAAAAACAGTGCCATGGCCACAAGGGCGTAAATAAAGCCCAGCTCCAATGCGCTTTGCACAATGGCAAGGGTAAACATAAGCGTTGCTCCTTTGCGTATAAATAATAAGTAATAAAGAATAATGAATAATGGCTGTACGCCGCCCGCGGCGGCGTTTTTAATCAGGTATGCAGCTCCGGCGGGCGTTTTCGCTTGCCGGAGCTGCATTTCCTGCTTTATTGTGGTACCGCAGGCACCACACCTGCATTATTCTTTTTTCATTATTCTCTATTCATTTTATCACTGCTGGGTGGTAACTTCCACAACCTGGCTGGCCATATCGCTGAAAGCGGCGTAATCAATGCCCAGAGCGGCGGCAGTTTCGGTATTGACGGTGATGATGCCGCCATCCATTACATGGTATTCAGGAACGTTGCCGCTTTCCAAGATATCCAGCACCATATCAGCGGTGTAGGTGCCAAGTTCGGTATAGTTGACTCCGCAGGTTGCAAAGGCACCGGCGGTAACAAAGCTGTCGGCACCGGTGTAGAACGGGATACCTGCTTCGGTCAGCGTCTCGGAAACAGCAGCTGCGGCGGCCATAACCACGTTATCGGTCGGGGTAAACACAGCGTCAGCCTTGCCCACCATATTGGCGGCGGCGCTCATGATTTCATCGTTGGTGTTGCCGGTGCCTTCCACATAAGCAATGCCCTTTTCATCCAGGTAAGCCTTTGCTTCGGCAATGGGGGTGGTGGAATTGGCTTCGGAATTGGAGTACAGCAAGCCAACAGTCTTGACATCCGGGTTGATTGCCAGCATCATATCCAGGATGAACTGGGTGTTCAGCGCGTCAGAAGTACCGGTGACATAATCCAGGCCGGTGAGGTCTGCAGCGGCAGGGTCGCTGATGGCGGCGTACACAACAGGAATCTGATCTTCGGCGCAGGCATTGGCCATACACTGAGCTGCCAGGGTGGCAATGGGCACCACCGCATCATATCCATCGGAAACCACCTGGGTGCCGATCTGGTTCAGCGTGGTAGCGTCGTTCTGGCCGTTAAAATCTTTGTACTCAATGGTAATGCCCTTTTCGGCGGCTTTGGCGTCCAGCTCTGCTTCCACAGCGGTGCGGATCTCATCCAGGCTGGCGTGGTCCAGCTGCTGGACCACCGCAATTTTGTAAGACTTTGCGGTATCATCTGCGGCAGCAGCTTCGCTGCTGGAAGCTGCAGCGGTATCGGCGCTGGAGGCAGCGGTAGAAGTGGTGGCGGCGGTGGAACCGCAGGCGGCGATGGTGGCGAGCATAGCGGCGGCGGACAGAACAGCAACAAACTTTTTCATGGTAAAAGCTCCTTTTTATCATTCACATTTAAGGTGTATCGGCGGTTTGTTCCCGGCAGTGCCGGGGCGGGCAATCAGTTTGCCCGGCGCCATCGCTCCCGCATGGTGGTAATGCTTTGCTTTTTCATGGTGTTACTCCTGTTTGTGTCTGTGCCGGGTATAACAAAAGCCCTTGCACAGAAATAGCTTTCTGTGCAAGGGCAGATCAATCAAATAATCTGTGGTGCCACCTTGCTTGCTGTGCCATAAACTGCACAGCCGCTCTGCGGAGAACTAACATTCCCCTGCCCTGTAACGGAGGCTTCCGTCAACGGATACTCAGCCCAGCTTTTCCCCGTGCCCTCGGCGAACCATTTATCCACTCCGCTTACCACCCCGTTCCCAGCATCGGGGGCTCTCTGTGCGTGCGCCTGTGGTTTTACTTTCGCTTCATTGGTTTAAAGTATTTATAGCACAAAGGCGCGGCCTTGTCAACGGGGAATTTTAATTTTCTGTGTCAAAAAGTACAATCAGTTTTTGGCAATAATCCACAAGCGGCTTTTCTTCGACCTGCACTTCGGGCTTGATCAGGCCGTTCTGCTCGGTGTAAGGGGTGTCCTCGTTGTCCAGCGCCAGGAACAAATCCGCCCCTGTGGCAATAAATTCTTTGCCCGCAGCTTCCGCCAGCGCGTTCAGGTCGTAATAGTCGTTCTCGGCATCATCGCCCAGCAGGCCGCTGCTGCCGCGCTGGGTATAGATCGTCAGCATGGAGCAGACTTCACCCTGCACGGGGGAGCCTTCGCCGTTCAGCAGCATGCCGAAACGGCTGTAGTTGGCAATATAATTGCCGTCCTTCCAGGCACTCTGGGTCACATGGCCGTTGCTCAGCTGGCCAAAGAATTTATCGTCCGGGTACTGGCGCAGCACAAAGTTCATGTTGTCCATCATGGCAAGGTCGTCGCGGTCCAGCCTGCCCTTATAGGTGGTGTTCACCTGCAGGTTGGCATACAGCTGCTGTACCTGGGCATAGGCATCGCCAAAATAGTCTGCCATCGCATCGGGCTGTTCCTCCATAGTGGTCTTGAACAGCTGCAGGGCAGTCGTCATATCCTCATCCCGCAGGGCCTGCACAAAGTCCGCAATGCTCTCTGCCGGTTCGATCTCCGTATCTGCCAAAGCCAGCAGGCCATACATCGAAACTACGGTATTGCGCTCGGTGCCCAGCCCTGCCACATGGATAGTGCCGCCCTGCTGGCGGTTATACTGGTACAGCCAGCGCCAGTATTCGGCTTCCGCATCCGCACAGCTGCCCTGCAGCTTCAGGTAGTGGTTCAGCCAGTTTTCATCGCCCGTGCGCAGGTACTGCTCCAGCACCTGGGTTTCGCCCACGCCGGTTTCCACCAGCTGAACATTCACCCCCTGCTGTTCGTGCAGGTACTGGAACAGCGCCTTGCGCATGGCAGTGTTCTGCGGCTGTCCGCGGGTCTCTCCGGCCAAAAACACGCGGTAATCCGCATTACCAAAATCGGCATCTTCCAGCGGGTAATCCCAGTAAATGGGTGTCGTGTTGTCTTTCAGGTAGGTGTGGACGGTGTCATTCTTTTTGCTCTGCATTTCCACGGTTTCGGGCACAGCGGTTTCCTCACCGTCAGCCGTTTCCGGGGTAGCGGTACCGGCGGCAATGGCTTCCTCTGCCGTCATATCAGTATACAAAAAGTTCTGCAAAACCGCAATGTTGGCAGCCCAATTAGGATCCATCATGGGGCGGTCATCCATGCCGTTGCGCACGCCATAGGTGCCCTGCACCGGCATGGTCATCTGGTCTGCTGTCACGCCCAAAAAGCTCGGCAGCTGCACCATCAAGGCAGCGATCTCAGTTTTTGTAAAGTTGGTCTGCACCACCGGCAGGGCGGTGTCCAGCAGGTCGTTCAGCTCGGTGACCGAAGCGCTCTTGATCCGGTCCAGCACCGCCTGGATGACGGTGCGCTGGCGGGCCACGCGGTGCCAGTCATCATCAATGGCGCGCAGGCGGGCATACTGCAATGCGGTATAGCCGTCAAAGTGGTTCCAGCCTGGTTCCACTTTCTTGACGATCAGCATCGAGTTGGAGGGAACCTCCCAGTTCAGCGCCTTGGCTTCGTCCTCAGTCAGGTTCAGGTCGATGCCGCCCACGGCATCCACAATCTGAACAAAGGAGTTAAAATTGAACCGCACATAGTGGTCCACCTGCACGTTGAAGCAGTCTTCCACCGTATCCATCGTCAGGCGGACACCGCCGTAACGGAAGGTGTGGGTGATCCAGTCGTACTGGCCCTCGTACCCATCCAGCAGAATCGGCACACCGGTGCCGCGCTCAATGGAAACCAGTTTGATGGTATCGTCCTTGATGTTCAGGGAGCACAGAATTAAACTGTCCGCGCGGGCATCGGAGCTGAACTCCGTGGTGGCTTTTGTTCCGTCCAGCTCATTCAGATGGGTAAACGCATCCCAGTCGTTCACGGCATCGGTGCGTTCATCAGTGCTGACCAACAAGATGTTCAGCACATCTTCGTCCGCAAAGGGGCTGCCCTCCGGCATCTCCATTTCGTCATTTGTGGCCTGGGTCAGGCCGGTGGTATCCAGGTCCTGGTCCTCCTCGGCATCAACGGTGCCAACGCTGTCCACCGTGCCGTCATCGTAATGAATCAGATCCAACTTGCCGTTAATGTACAGCACCGCCAGCAGCACCAGCACCGCCAGCGCCGCAGCAAACACCGCCAGCAGTTTCAGCCACAGGGGACGTTTCTTTTTGTCCGGCGTTTCCGGTGCTGTGGTTTCCGCCTTGGGTTCGTTTTCAGTTCCCGGCTGGGCCGCATCCGCGGCCGGTTCGCTTTCCGGCTGCGTCTGCTCCGGCTGGGCCTGCTGCTCCGGGGCAGCAGACTGCATCTTGTTTTCTTCGTCCTTCATAACTACTTTCACCCTTGTTGTTTTTGGCCGCGCAAACGCCGCAGGCCCGCCCGTATCCCACAGGAATAATAGAGAAAAGCCAGCCCCGCAAAAATGCTGACCGTTAAACTGCGCCAGGTAAACCACCCGTGCTGGATGGAATGGGTGCGCAGCAGCGCCAGCCACACCGGTGCCATCAGGGCGGTAAGGCCAATGGGCAGCGCGCGCAGCAAAGCTTCCTTATTGCGCAGGCAAAGCAAAAACGCCGCAATGCACAAAATAACCACCAGCACCACCGGCCACAACAGCCCGCGCTGGCTCAATGTATCCCCCACAAAGCGGAAGATGTTCCCCCAGCTCAGCTCCATGCCGTGCCAGGTATCCGCCGTGGTGCGCACCCCGGCCTGGTGGATGGCATCGCCGATGATATCCTGCCCGGTAATCAGGGTGGCCAGCACCCATTTCAGGCCCCAGCACATGGCATAGCCTGCCCCCCAGCACAAGCTGCCGCCGATGACCGGCAGACACTGCCTGGCACCGGATGCCGCCCGCTGCGGCAGGCAGCACAGCCACACCGCCACCGGCAGCCCCAGCGTGATGATGGGGGTGACCAGCAAATCACAGAACGCCGTACAGGTACCCAGCACCACCAGGGCAATGCTCAGCTGCCCAGCGCGGCGCGGCCTGGCCAGCACCCACGCGCAGCCCGCATACGCAATACAGAAAGTGGTAAAATACTGCACCTGATGCGGCACCCAGAACACGGTAACCGCCAGCTGGCTGACGGCAAACCACACCATGGCCCGCAGCCCACACTGCCGCCGCAGCTGCCACAAAATAACCGCCAGCAGCGCAAACAGCACCAAATACTGCACCACGCGCACACCGGTGATGGACATAACGCAGAGCAGCGGCCGCAGCCAGATCAGGTAGCCGTGCCAGTACCGCGCATAGGAGAACGGCACCAGCTGCACTGCCTTTTGGGCACCGGTGGCCAGCGGAATGGTGCGCTCGCAATAGACAGCAAGGTCACCGGCCATCGTTTCAAAGTTATCCACGTTATAGGCCGTTGCGGTCATCATGGCGGTCAAGGGATCCTGCTCGCCCATGGCGGCCGCTTCAAACAGCATGATGGTATCGGTATAGTTATCCATCTGGAACAGCTTAAAGCCGAAATATTCAGGGTAAAGCCCCTCCTGCTGGATGGTTTGGGCTGAATCATACACATGTTCCAGCACCGGCTGGGCCGGCAACGCGCACGCCCCCAGCAGCAGCACAAACAGCACTGCCACCGTGGCTGCAAACGCCGCCAGCAGCTGCAGGGGCGTGGTGTGCCGCACCGTTGGGTTTGTTTTGATTTCCTGCATAGCATTCCTTTTCTTTTGGGAAGATTGCAAAAAAGTTACAAATCTTTTTTGGTTATTATACCGTATTATTCCGCCAGTTTCAATAGCGCAGAACTGCCGAAAGTTGTGAAATCCCCATCACAAAATTTGCACATTCCCGTTACCGGGCATCCGCCTGGCGCGAAACGGAGAGCACAATGCCCATTTCGCCCAGCAGCATCATCAAACTGGTACCGCCGGAAGAAAAAAACGGCAGGCTGATGCCGGTGTTGGGGATGGTGTTGGTAACAACGGCAATGTTCAGCACCGCCTGCAGCACCACCTGCACCACAAAGCCAACGGCCAGCAGCGCACCGAATTTATCCCGCGCGCGCACTGCAATGGACATACCGCGCAAAAACAGCAGCAGGAACAGCACCACCGTCAGAGCCGCGCCCACAAAGCCAAGTTCTTCACACAGAATCGAAAAGATAAAGTCGTTCTGCGGTTCCGGCACATAGAGGTATTTCTGGCGGCTGTTGCCCAGCCCCAGCCCGGCCGCGCCGCCAGATGCAATGGCGTACAGGCTTTGGATGGTCTGGTGGCCTTCGCCCAGCGGATCGGCAAAGGGGTCCCGCCAGGAGGACAGCCGCCCCATGGCATAGGGCACCAGCTCCGGCAGCAGCACCACCGCCGCCGCAATAGCCCCGGCCCCGGCAATGCCTGCCAGGGCAAACCACTTTAAGCCCGTGCCGCCCACAAACATCAGCACCGCGCCGATGCCCAAAATCAGTAGCGTGCCGGACAGATGCGGCTCCAGCAGCATCAGCACCGTAACTGCCCCCAGGATAACCATAAAGGGCAGCACCCCGGTTGCAAAGGTCTGCATCCTGTCATGGTTGAGGGAGATGATGTGGGCAAACACCAGCACTACCGCAAACTTGGCGATCTCGCTGGGCTGCAGGGTGCCCAGCCCCGGCAGCACGATCCACCGCTTGCAGCCGTTATATTCCGGCATGAACAGCACGATTGCCAGCAACGCCAGCGATACCCCCATGATTGGCCACGCCAGTTTGTGCCAGATGTGGTAATCCACCAGACTGGCCGCGTACATGGCCGCCGCACCAAACGCCGCAAACAACAGCTGGGGGCGGATGTAGGTATAAGCATCCCCGCGCCGGTACAGCGCCACCGCATACCCGGCTGAAAACAGCATCACCAAACCATAGCACACCAGCAGCATCAAAATGATCAAAAACCAGATATCCGGTGCCGGCTGCCCGGCCAGCCGCTTTTTGATGACCGTACGGGTCAGTGCCGCTTCTTCTTTCAATCCAAAACCCCCTTCCCCATCCAGCTTGCAGCGGTTTATTCCGCCACACCCTAGTATATGTACGGGAACGGGGGCTTAATCATTCCTGGGTATATCCAAGGCAACACCGCACAATTCCCGCCTTACGGCTTAAGCACCGCTTCGGCGGCTGC
>ENA-UOJS01002522-UOJS01002522.1-human-gut-metagenome-genome-assembly--contig:-C74-NODE-2522-length-12237-cov-23.481038_pt1 | contig 12237 bp, 13 predicted proteins | sample MGYA00242355_ERZ723902 | MGnify/ENA metagenome assembly ERZ723902 | reverse complement strand
TCCGGCATCGGGTTTTCTTTCATCCAGATAATGTCATTGCGCAAATACCAGCCGGAGTCGCGGAGCGAAAAGGCCAGCATCCACGGGATGCCGATCATATCCTTGGGCTTGCAGCCCTCAACCTTGTAGTTGAGAGCCACAGCCTGACCGTTTCTGCCCTTGGGATTTTTTGCGTCCACATAGCCGCCCTGATTGCCTTTCCCGGCATAGGTGTCGGAGATGTTGAGCCAGAGCGTCCCATCCGAACGCAGGACGCGCCTGACTTCGGTGAACACTTCCGTCAGGCGCGAGATGTATTCCTTTGGCGTTGCCTCTCTGCCGATCTGCCCGTCCACACCGTAATCGCGCAGCGCGTAGTACGGCGGGGAGGTAATGCAGCAATGGACGCTTTCATCGGGCAGCGTTTTGAGGACTTCGAGACAATCGCCGGTGTAAATGTGATCAAGCTGTATGGAGACTACCTCCTTTCTGCGAGACTTGATGCGCACTTAGTCGGAGAAATACTCGTCCGGCTCGTAGTCCTCGTCATCGTCCAACTCATCCTCCCAGCGGTCGATGATGGATTCGGCCTCCTTCGCCGCCTCGCGGTACAGGGAAAGACGGTTGCGCTCATAGGCGGCATAAGCGGGGATGAACTTGCCAAACTCCTGAATGGCGCGGACATCCTTGGTGCGCATATCCGATACCATGTCAATCAGCTCGGCCATCGTCAGCAGATCCTCAATCATGCTGTCATACTTCTCCTTGGGGATGGTGACAAAATCGTCCGCATCCTCGTCTTCCTCATCCATATCAAAAGCGGAAGGAGAGCCGGACACACGGTAGATGTGTTCTTTCTCCTGAATGGAGTCGAGAATACCGCCGATGACCTCCGTCGCCTCATTGGCGCACTCGGCGATTTCCTCGCGGACATGGAGGTAAGCGCGGTGGTGCTTTTTCAGCTCGTCCTCCTTTCGGATCAGGTTGACCAACTCAACGGTCAGCCCCATCAGGCCGAAGAAGCTGTCCATGCCTTCCTTGACCTCGCGGAAGCTCATCTCAACCGGCGTATCGCCGAAAATCTCGGTCATCTCGTCAACGGTGATCTCAAAGTTCTCATTCATATTCTTTTTCATAAAGGTAGTCCTCCTTAATTCTGCAAGGTTTCTTCGGGTTTGGTGGTCATGTAACGATAGAGCATCGTGTCCTTCGGGAAGTCATCCTTGAAGGGGACGATGGTCGAGCCGTAGAAGATCAAGCCTTCACCGGCGTTGGAATTGGTGATGTAGTTCTGCTGGCTGGGCGAGATGTTCAGCGCCTTCGAGAGAATCTGCCGGTCGCCGGATGCCTGGTTCAGAAGGTAAACGAAGTCGGAGTTCTCGAAGATGTTCTCGATCTCACGGGAAGCCAGCAAATCCTTGACATTCTGCGTGATCCCGGTGGGGATGCCGCCCCATTTACGGAACCGCTTCCAAATCTCGACACTGTATGCCGCTGTCTGCTCTTCCTTGAGCAGAAGGTGGAACTCGTCCATGTAATAGCGCGTCGCCTTGTGCTGGGCACGGTTGATGGTCACGCGGTTCCAGACCTGATCCTGCACAATGAGCATCCCCAGCTTTTTGAGCTGCTTTCCGAGCTGCTTGATGTCATAGCAGACGAAGCGATTATTCACATCCACATTCGTCCGGTGATTGAAGACATTCAGCGAACCATGCACATAGATTTCAAGGGCAGTGGCAATCCGCTGTGCCTCCGGCTCACTCTGACTGCGCAGGATGTTGTAGAGGTCTTCGAGAATAGGCATCTTCTCAGGGACCGGATCGGCAAGGTAGTCCTGATACACCTTGCGGACGCTGCGGTCGATGATGGTCTTTTCCACCGGTTGCAGCCCATCCTTGCCGCCCACAATCAGCTCACACATGGAGAGGATGAAATCAGACTTCAAAGTCAGCGGGTTTTCCTCTTCCGAGTAGTTCACATTGATGTCCAGCGGGTTGATGTAGTCGGTGCTCACCGGCGAGATGCGGATGACCTGACCGCCGAGCTTCTGCACAAGGGGATAATACTCCGCCTCGGGATCGCAGACGATGATGTCATCCTCTGTGATGAGGAAGGCGTTGGTCATTTCCCGCTTCGCCGAAAAGCTCTTGCCGGAGCCGGGGGTGCCGAGGATCAGACCGTTCGGGTTTTTGAGCTGCTTGCGGTCAACCATGATCATGTTGTTGGAGAGCGCGTTCAGCCCGTAATACAGCGCCTCGCCGCTCTGAAAAAGCTCCTGCGTCGTGAACGGGACGAACACCGCCGTCGAAGAGGTGGTCAGCCCGCGCTCAATCTCGATCAGATTCAGGCCAATCGGGAGAGAGGACATCAGCCCTTCTTCCTGCTGGAAGTCCAGCCGCTTGAGCGCACAGTTGTATTTCTGGGCAATGGAAGCCGTCTGGAAGATGGCATTTTCGAGCTTCTGGCGGGAGGCAGCGGTATTCATGATGAGGATGGTCACAAGGAACATTCTCTCGTTGCGCGTCTGAAGGTCCTGCAACAGGCGCTTGGCCTCACCGCCGTAGGTGGCAAGGTCGGACGGGATGATTTCCATGTCATATCCGCTTCTCACGGCCTTCTTCTGCTCTTCAATTTTCATCTTGTCGAGGTCAGTAATCTTCATCTTGATGCTCTTGATGGCTTTCGCCTGATCAATCGTGCGGATATGAAGATTGACCGTGATGTTGCTGTCCATGTCGAGGAAGTCAGCCAGCATCCGGTCATTGAGTTCCGGCGCGAGGATTTGCAGGAAGCTCACTGCGCCGATGGCCTTGCCCATCTTGAAGCACTTGCCTTCACGGAAGTCGAAGGAAGTGGGCGCGATGAAATCTTTGCTGCTGAGTCCCGTCCGGGCTACCATGTCAAAGGAGAAGCGGAACGGCTCGTTCGAGTCCATGTTGAACACATCATGGAGCACTTTCAGCCGTTCGTAGCCGGACAGCGGCTCGGTCTTCACACCGAGGGTTTTGAAATTATTGAGGATGTCCGTCTCAATCCGATCCAGCTTGGCCTTCGCCATGCGCAGGGAGTCGGCCTCAATGCCGAAGGTAATGTACTTGCGCTTGATGAGGCCGTTGTTGCCCTTCGTGAGCTGGTTTTGCAGCATCTCGGAATACTCGCTGCGGATGTCGTTGAACTCGTCATCCTGCTCCGGGATGTTGATCTGCTTCTTGAACTCGCTGATGCTCGTCCTCTGGTTGATGAAAGAGAACTGGACAAAAATCGAGCTGTCAAAGTAGTTCAAAAAGTCGCACCAGTTCTCGAAGATGGCCGTCTTGTCCTCGTTCTGGGCGAGCTGATAGTTGATGTCGTTGAAACGGATAGTCTTTGTATAAAGACGGCTGTTGACCTTGCAGATGCCGTCGCGGCACATCTCCACATAGGGGATAGTCTGCTGCGCCGACTGACGGACTTTCTTTGTCTTCTTGGCCTTTTTTTTCTGCAGGACCAGCTTCTTCTTTTCCTCAGCGGAGAGAAGATCGCCGTACACCTTGCCGTTTTTGGTAAGCCGCTTAGGCTCTGCGGCCTTTTTCGTGCTGCTGTGCAATCTGCAATTCCTCCTTCTCTTTGATTTCCTGCTGGATCGCAGCGTATAGGTTGTTCGTGCGGTATGGCCGCACCTTATCCCTCAGAAACATGGACTTGATCACATGGCCGAGGATTTTTTCAGCCGGTTGCCCGTCCTTCTCATAGAGAGCGAAGAAGATAAACGGGAGCATGATGACCACCATCAGCATTGCCGAGGTGGAGATGCCGAGGCTGGGCTTAGTCAGGAAGAAGATCGGGACACCCGCTGCCGCAGCCAGCGCAAAGCAGATGAGCTGCCGCTTTGTCAGGTTGAACATGACCTTCGTCTTGACACGATTCAGATCCTTCGGGACCGGTACAAACGCCATTGGGAACCTCCTTTCCAAGCGTGATGCTGCATTCGACCTCGTTGCCCCAGACATCCCAGCCTTCGGGGGACTGACGAGCGAAAAGTTCGATGCGCGGGACATCGCCCATGAGCTGGACGATGCGGTTGCGGGCTTCCTCCGGTTTCTTGGAGTGCTCTTCGATGTGGCTCATGATGACCTGATGTACACCGGCGCTTGCCCGTTTGGGATGGCCTTTCGTTGCAAGGATGCAGAGTTCCGCATTGGCCCGGGTCCAGTACCCCATGCCCCAAAAGAGGCCGTCGGACACCCGGTTCTGCTTGATCCAGACAAAAGCCGTCGTTTTATATTCAAATCCCCATGCCTCAAGGACTTGTAACGCCTCCTGCATACAGGGAAAGGTAATCCACATGAAGAGCACACAGTCTTTTGCTGCAAGCTCTCCAATGGGCAAAGCCTTGATGTCTTCAAGGCTCATGGTCGGGTAATGGCTTTCCGCCGAGCGGCCAAGCCCTTTCTTTGAGTAGACCCGGTACCGCCACGGAGGGTAGGCGTAGATCACGGAGTATTTCTTCAAGCTGACCCTCCTTTCTCAGTGGGCATTGAATAGTGACTTCGCGAGCGAACCTGTCTTGAACAGGGAGAAGCACAGGATGACCGTATATGCTGCCACCGAGAATAGCGCCGAGTGGATATTGGCCGCGATGATCATGTTGTTGATGAGCACGGCATAGATCGCCACGCACACCATGATGAGGAAGCCTTGGAATGCCAGTGCGAACAACCCTTTGAGATAGTTCGTGCCAATGCTGCCCCATTCGCGGTTGCTCATCGTCGCAATGGGAATGGGCGCGATGCTCACGGTGCAATAAATCTCAATCATACGGCCATAGAGGATGACCGTGATGAGGATGGACATAATCTTGAGACACAGGCTGATCAGCAGCGTCTCTATGGACAAGCCGAGCAGTTCGCCAATGCCCATCGTTTCCATGCTGGCGCGCATTTGTTCAAGAGTGGATTCGATGTCGATGTTCGTGTCGCCGCTTATGACACCGGCTGCACCGGCTACGACATTCTGACCGATGTCGAAGACCGCCATCACAATGTCAAAGGTATTGGTAACGAGGTAGATCGCCACAGCCGCCTTGAAGAACCACTTGAAGAACATCCATGTGTCCATGTCATGCAAGTTGTTTTTCTCGGTGATCATGGAGATCAGCTCGTAACACAGGACAAAGGTGATGATGATACCAGCGATGGGGACTATCACATTTTCGGATAGTCCCCGGATCATCTGGTATATGCTGCTATCCCATGAAGAGGGCGTTTTGCCTACCTCAGCAGCTATCGTCCCTACCTTGTCGTTGACATCGGTGAACATATTGGTCATGTTGCTTTCAATCCAGCCGATCAGAAGCTCTTTTATGGCTTCCTCGATTTTTTCAAGGATAAATCCCAATATTTCACCACCTTTCGGTTATGCTGGGGCTGCCGGATCAGAACAGGCCAGACAGGAGCGGGATAAGGGTCGTGCCGATGAGTACCACACCACCACCGGCCATCAACTGCTTGATTCCTTGGCTCTTGGCACCGGGATTGTCATTGCCGTACCCCTCCATGAGGTTGACCACGCCCCACACGGCAAGGCCAGCGCCAAGGGCGACAACGAGGGTCTGCAAAACGGTAACTGCCTGATTGATAAATTCCATAAATGACCTCCTTGTGTTGGAAATTGGTTAAAAATGAAGGGAGAGCGCGGCATTTCGCGCCCTCCCATGTGGATACGCGAACCGGTTATCAGAACAAACCGGACAGCAGGGGGATGAGGGTCGTGCCGATGAGTACCACGCCGCCACCGGCCATCAACTGCTTGATTCCTTGGCTCTTGGCACCGGGATTGTCATTGCCGTACCCCTCCATGAGGTTGACCACGCCCCACACGGCAAGGCCAGCGCCAAGGGCGACAACGAGGGTCTGCAAAACGGTAACTGCCTGATTGATAAATTCCATAGAGTGACCTCCTTGATTTTTGAGAGTGAATTATTGAAAATGGGTAAAAAAATAGAAGCCCCGTCATTGTTCTGCTTTGGGCATTGCCCATGCGCAGTGCATGACGGGGCTTCAATCGGCTTCAACCTCTCCCATGTCATAGAGGTCGAAGGTTTGGGTTGGCTTGACTACCAGCTTGTGAGAACGGTATTTCTCGATGTCAAAGGCGTTGCGCTTATCGTAGTCGGACAGCATTTTGTATTTTGGATGCTTCGTAATGTCGTACTTGTCACTGAGAAAAGGTCTCACGCCTCTAAGCTGCAAAATACATTTGCCGCCGTCCATGACAGCGATTTCGTCCTCCGACATGAGCTGCTTGCCGGTCTTCTGATAGTTCAGGCCGTATGAGTTGTTGGTTGAACGGGTTTCTGATGTGTTATATAGGTCGATTGTCTCCTTGCCGAGGATTTCACTGAGTTCCTTCAAAGTGGATTTTTCCTTGCCGCCAAGGAAGAGGGTACAGTCGCAGTTGCCGACAATCGTGTCCGCAGCGTCCTTGTAGATGGTTTTGAGCTGGCTCTGGGACTGCAAGATGATGGACGCTGAGATTTCCCGGCTTCGGATGGTGGCAATCAACTTATCGAACTTCGGAATTTGACCGATGTTCGCAAATTCATCGAGCAGACAGCGGACATGGACGGGAAGCCGCCCATTGTAGACATCATCCGCTTTGTCGCAGAGCAAGTTAAAAAGCTGGGAGTACATAATCGCCACGACAAAGTTGAAGGTATCGTCGGTATCAGAGATAATGACGAACAGCGCCGTCTTGCGGTCGCCGATGCAATCCAGCTCCATCTCGTCGTAACTCATCAGCTCCCGCAGCTCCGCGATGTCAAACGGGGCGAGCCGTGCGCCGCAGCTAATCAGGATCGACTTGGCGGTTTTGCCAGCGGCTAACTTATATTTACGGTATTGCTTGACCGCGAAGTGGTCAGGGTCGCGCTCTTCCAGTTCATCGAACATGAGGTCAACGGGATTTTTGAAAGTCTCGTCATCCTCTCTGGCCTCCGAAACGTTGATCAATTCGAGCAAGGTAGTGAAGTTTTTCTCGTGTTCCGGCGCTTCGTACCAGATATAGCCGATGAGTGCGGTATAGTAGAGCTTTTCTGCCTTGACCCAGAAATCCTCCCCGGACTTATCGCCATCTCCCTTCGTGTTGACGATGATCGTATTGACCAGTTTGAGGATGTCCTTCTCGCTGCGGATGTAGGCGAACGGGTTGTAGTGCATGGACTTACGAAAGTTGATCGTGTTCAGCGACTTAATGACATACCCGTTTTTCTCAAGCATCTTCCCACATTCGACCAATACTGTGCCCTTGGGATCAGTGACCACATAGGAACTGTGCATCTGCATGAGGTTTGGCTTCACAAAGAAGCGGGTCTTGCCCGAGCCGGAACCACCGATGACAAGGATGTTCTTATTCCTCGCGTACTTCGGCTGCTTCGGTCGGCTGTTCATGGTCAGCCCCTCGGTCTGGGTGAGGATGACATTGTTGGAGAAGTCATCATCCATGTAAGGTCGGATGTCTTCCGGTCGTCCCCAACGCGCTGACCCGTATTCTTCTCCTTGGCGGAATTTCTTGCGGTTTTTTCCTTTGATGTAGACGGCCAGCTTGAGCAACGCGCCTCCGGCCACACCGATGAGAAGATCTACCGGGTGGAAGCTCGGAAGTGGGTTGGCAAACGCTGCTCCGAAGTTGGCAAAGCCTCCGGTGAGTTTGTCGATGAACTCTGTGCCGGGAGCCAGACGGAAGACTGCCGCCAGCTTACCCACAAAGTAGAAGGCGAACACATACGGAATATTGAGAAGGACGAGCTTTTTGATGTCGAGTTTCTTTCTCATAGCTCAACGCCCCGATCCTTCGTCTTGACCTTGTCCTTCTCCTTGTGCTGGGCTTTGGACTGCTCCCTGCTGCGGGAGAGCTTCTGCTTGAGGGATTGCTTTTCTTTCTGCTTGACCGTCTTGGCGGAAAACTCCTTGAAAGCCTGAGTCATCACATCCACATCCCGTCCTTTGAAGAAGACGAGATAACGCGGCGGCTGCTCAGAGGTGTCCTTCTTGAGCGCGTAGTCGATCCCATACTTGTTCGCTGTGCGCTCGAAAGACTTGATGTTTCCGTCGGTCACTTCAATGTTGCTGATTGCGGCGTTCTGCTCGACAAGGTGCTTGATGGACTGCTTGCCCCGGTAGGTCTTGGGCTGAGAGGCTTGCTTTTCGGCCTTTTCAATTTCCTCAATGAATTTGGCGAGCGCTTTTTTCAGCACTTCCGCAGTGATCCTGCCGCCCTTAATGGCAATCGCAACGACTTTGGTATTTACTTCATCCTGCATGGGGACCTCCTTTCTGAGATTTGCGGGGCAATCCCGTCACTAAGGCGGGACACCGTGTAAAATGTGGATCATGTTTTCATCTCACCCCCTTGAAGTTGATTGAGAATGCTTACGCATCAGCCTTTCCCGTGAAAATCGTAGTTCACGCGGGCTGAATAGTAGTTGTCTATGGTCAGAGAAGCGTTATACAACGCTGTGAGCAGATATGCCCGGATGTTCCGAATGTCGGAAGGGCAATCGTTCATCGCTTGGAGCACATAGTCGATGTGGCCGCTGTCCAGCTTGAGGAAGCGCGACTTGACCACCGGCTGCGGCATATCCTCGCCGTTGATACGGATGGTGGGGCTTGTGGAGCAGACAGCATCCAGCATAATCTCGACAATTTCGTTTACACGGTCAAGGTCATAGTGTCTGTCCTGAGAGCGGATGTCGATCTCAAGGTTATCCCGGATCAATTCCCTGTATTGCTCCCGTTCATCCATCCTGTCCATCCCATCAAGATTGATAGATTGATAGTTATTCAGAGAGTTATTTCTTTCGTTGGTAATTACTTGATTAGTATTTAATTGTGCGGGATTTTCCCCGTGTGGGTTTTCCAGATGTGGATTCTCCATATCTGGATTATCCACATCTGGATTTTCCCTGTGTGGAGAAACCGGTTGTGGCTGTTCGTAAATCTCAAAGACCGTGTTGCTCATCCTGCCCTTGGCGTCTCGCTGCCTGTGTCGGATAAGGTAGCCGTGATCTTCAAGCTCTCTGAGAGCTGCCAGAACAGCATCGGGACCTTCCTTGCAGATCGCCGAAAGACCTTTCGTTGAGAACTGCCAGCCGTCGTTGAAGGACAGCATTTTGGAGAGCAGCCCCACGGCCTTGAGGGACAGGGTTTTATCGCGGAGATGGTAATTTGCCATGACCGTGTAGCCACGGTTTTTGTTGACGCGATAGACTGCCATGCGGTTATTCCTCCCTTGCCATCACCGGCTGACAGCGCAGCGTTGACAGCTTCACCGGGGAATAGGGACATTCCTCGAAGACACAGGTTTGATATTTCCAGTAGGGACGATGGAAGCAGCACGACCGGCATTCCGGGCAGATCCCGTCGCATCCGCTGTCATAGTGGTTGTGGCCGGGTACCTCCTTCATGAGGGCTTCAAAGGCTTGCAGCTTACCGGCTGTCATGTAGCTCATTTTGTTTTCTCTCCTTTCCTCGCCGCACCGCCGTCATCTGCAAGGGGCAGATTGTTCCAGCTTTCGGGCAACAAAAAAAGAGGGTTTGCTTCATGCTCCGAATTGGAGAATGAAACAAACCCTCTTAGCTTTTCAGATATTCAGATGATTTCTCGGATGGTATGGATGATGCCGAGCAGCAGCCCGACAATCAGGGCGAGTCCTCCGATAAGACCGCCGATGATGATGTTGAGTGCGAAGATTCCTACTGTGCCGGATATGTCGTAACCGAAGGGGACGAGCCAGAGACACATCCTGCGGATGCCGAATGGGAAGCCGACACAGAGCCACATCAGGAAGTAGTCACATACGCCGTCCGCCATATAGACCGGCTTGAAGAATGCGGCAAGACAAAGGGCAATCAGCAGAGGAAGCAGCACTTCCTTGAGAAAAGTCTTCACATCCTCACCCTCAATCCCTGCAAATCGTCCGTGCGGATGCCGACGAGATACCAGTCCGCAGCCATCTCGATCCGGGTGGGTTTCCACTTGCCCCCGACCATGACATCGAAGCATTCCCCGCAGTGCAGACCGCCGTAGTAGCAGTCAAGGTCAAAGCGAATGTCGTACCGATCCGTTGCGTGGTCATAAACCAAAGTTCCCTGTTTCATGATGGACTCCTTTCGTTGTGGGCAGCGCAACGGGAAGGGCTTATGCAGTGTACCTCCATAGCCACCGCCAGCCGGTTTTGATCCGGTGCGCCGATTGTAGTGCGATTGTTCCTCTTTCAGGTCAAAAAAGAAGGGACTAAGCCAGAATCCCTTGATTTTCAAGGTCTTTCTGATTTAGTCCCATTATCGCACAACAATCTTTCACCACAATAACCACTGCACAGACATAGACAGGAGTGACCCTCATTACTGCTGAGGGTCAGGGTAGAAAAACCCTCATTTGAAATGAGGATAACACGATTATGGAGGAAATCAGCCATGCCAACACTTGAATGGATTGGAAAGAGCAAGGTCATCAATCATCATCAGGAAGTTCCGTTCCGGGTGTTGGAGCGCAAGTATAGCTTTGATGAAAACGGACAGCACAACGAGGATAACGGCAGCGAAAACATGATTATCCGGGGTGACAATCTGGAAGCCCTGAAAGCCCTGCTGCCCCGGTACGAGGGGCGCGTCAAGTGCATCTACATCGATCCGCCCTACAACACCGGCAACGAGGGCTGGGTCTACAACGATAATGTCAACGACCCGAAGATCAAGAAGTGGCTGGGCGAGGTCGTCGGCAAAGAGGGTGAGGACTTGACCCGCCACGACAAGTGGCTGTGCATGATGTACCCGCGCTTGAAGCTGCTGCAAAAGCTGCTGGCGGACGATGGTGTTATTTTCATCAGCATTGATGACAGAGAGCAAGTATTACTACGGATGATATGTAACGAAATTTTTGGTGAAAATAATTTCTTGGCACAATTTGTTTGGCAAAAACGCACCTCTCCCGATATGCGTAAATTGGTAAGTACCGCCCACGAATATGTATGCGCGTATTGTAAAGACATCTCTTATCTCCCTAACGCAATAAGCAAAGTTGCATTAAGCGAAGAAGATGCCGAGAATTATAAAAATCCAGATAATGACCCCCGTGGTCCGTGGGCATCGAGCGATTTTACAGCGCAGGGTTTTCGTCCGAACCAGATGTATGAAATTATTACACCAGGCGGAGCGAGATATACTCCCCCAGAAGGTCGTTGTTGGAAAAACGTGGAGAGTGAGTTTATCAAGCAACGTGATGAAGGACGAATGTGGTTTGGAGCTGACGGAAAGGGCATACCGCGTCGAAAGACCTACTTATCTGAACGGGAGGGTAAAAACGTTTGGACTTGGTGGGATAACAAGGGCGTCGGGCATTCGCAGGAAGCTACAAAAGAGATTGGAAAAATCTTCGGTACGCCAACAGCTTTTGACTATCCAAAACCTGTTCGATTGATACAGCGTATAATTCAAATTGCTACAAGAAAAGACTCGATTGTACTTGATTCTTTCGCTGGGTCTGGTACAACAGCGCAAGCGGTTCTTAACATGAATAAGCATGATGGTGGATGCAGAAGAATCATCCTTGTTGAAATGGGAGACTATGCTGACAGCATCACCGCCGAACGCGTCAAGCGTGTTATCAATGGCTACGGCGAGGGCAAGAATGCCGTGGCGGGTACGGGCGGCAATTTCAGCTTTTATGACTTGGGCGAACCGCTGCTTGTGGGCGATTGCCTGAATGAAGCGGTTGCCCCAGAGATAATCCGGGAATACATCTGGTTCATGGAAACCAAGCAGCCCTACGCCCCACCTATCGGCGACAATCCGTATTACCTCGGCAAGCACAACAGCACAGGCTATTACTTCTACTACGAGCCGCAGCGCGTGACGGTACTGGATTATGCGTTTCTCTCCACCATTACGGAAAAAGCTGATGGGACGGTGATCTACGCCGACCGCTGCTCTATCAGCGAGGATAAGCTGGCAAAAATGGGCATCACATTTAAGAAAATTCCGCGCGATATTAGCAGACTGTAAGGGGGTGTTCGCTGTATGGAACTGAAATCATATCAGAAAAAGGTTATAGCGGACCTGACCCGCTATCTGGAACTGCTGAACGAAACAAAGAGTGACGCAGCGGCGTTTCGCCTGTTTTGGCAGGAAAAATCAGCCCCGACTTTAGGGCTATACCAAAACGTTATACCCGGTGTTCCAAACCTCTGCTTCAAGGTGCCGACAGGCGGCGGCAAGACCT
>ENA-UOJS01002519-UOJS01002519.1-human-gut-metagenome-genome-assembly--contig:-C74-NODE-2519-length-12247-cov-11.931594_pt1 | contig 12247 bp, 8 predicted proteins | sample MGYA00242355_ERZ723902 | MGnify/ENA metagenome assembly ERZ723902 | reverse complement strand
CTCTTTTATTGTTTCTGGAAAATTCCCCTACCGAGTAAAATTTTACACTAAGATTAGAAGTGGCTGGTGACTGGTGACTAGGGATTAGGAGACATCAGCCGTCAGCCGTCAGACCCTCATATCGTCATTTCGAGCGCCAGCGAGAAATCTTTGTCATTCGCGTTCTGGCGGTCAACGTTTGGAAATTCCAAACAGGAAACCTGCTGTCCACTTCCCTTCGGGCATCGCCATTATTTTACTCCGCGGCGCTTCTATATTTTTATGCGCCGCCCCACCATTTCGCATTTCTAATTCCTCATTCGAGCCGAGCCGAGCCTTCATCCGCCATCAAGAAGCACGCTCCACGGGCGTGCCGCATCCCACCTTGAACCCATCATGCGTTATCTGTTACAATAGATAAGATAAATTCATAATAAAACTGTTGCCGAAGAAGGCTCCCTCCGGTTTAACGTTTTGAAAAACGCCTATGCGCATCACGCCTTGCACCCGACGGAAAACGTCGCTTGTCAGGCTGTGTTTGCCAGAACAAATGGGGCATGCGCCCTCGATTTATGCGCCGTACCACCATTTCTCCTTCGGGCAGAGCTTTCATTCGCCATCAAAGGGCTGTACGGCCCAAGGGCTAACCATAGCCACCATTTCCCGTGACTAGTCACCAGCCACTAGCCACCAGTCACATTTCACACACAGAAAGGTCCCCCCCTATGTTCCTACATGAAATCATGAAAGGCGCCGATCCATCCCATCTGGCCTTCACCGGCGAAGTCGACGTCACCTATGGCGCACTCGAAGACGCCATCCACCGCTACCGGAATGCCATTTACGCACTGGGCGTCCGCGAAGGCGAGCGCGTCAGCCTCTACTCCGCGAACCGTCCAGAATTCGTCTACGCCTTCATGGCCGTCGTAAGCCTCGGCGCGATCATCGTCCCCGTGAACAACTCCCTCGTAGACCGCGAAGTCGACTACATCCTGAAAGACTCGGGAAGCACCCTCCTCATCACAGACACCCCCATGGACGTCTCCGTCCCTTCGATTTCCATCGAAGAGCTGGATGAGAAATCACACGAACCGCTCCCCGAAGCCCCTGATTTCCCGGCATCCCTCACCGAAGACGACGTATGCGCCCTGATCTACACCTCCGGCACCACAGGCAGCCCCAAAGGCGCCATGCTGACACACAAAAACCTCGTCAGAAACGTAGAACAATTCACCGCGCGGATCATCTTCAAGCCGGAAGACAAAGTCCTCTGCGTCCTACCGATGTTCCACTGCTACGGCATGACCACCATCGTCCACGGCAGCCTCTACGCCCACTCGACCATCGTCATCCTGCGCTCGCGCACACCATCAGAGATCATCAATACCATCGTGAAATACGACGTCACCATCGCCATCATGGTCCCCCCGATGTACAACCTCCTTGCGCGCAAGGGCGACCCCTCCCTCATGAAGACCGTCCACACCTTCATCTCCGGAGGCGCCTCCATCCCGCAGCCCGTAGCGCAGGCCTTCTTCATGCGATACAAACACCCCGTACAGGAAGGCTACGGCCTCACCGAAGCCTCCCCCGTCGTCTGCGTCCTGCCGACCGCGAAGCCCAAGTACCTGACCAGCGGCCCCGCCATCCCCGGCGTCGAAGCCATGATCTCCGTCGAAACGAACGGCCCCTACGTCCCCGGCACCGTCGGCGAGCTCCTCGTCCGCGGCGACAACGTCATGAAGGGCTACTGGAACAAACCGGAAGAAACCAAGAAAGTCCTCACCGAAGACGGCTGGCTCCATACCGGCGACCTCGCCTACATGGACGAAGACCGCTACATCTACATCGTCGACCGCCTGAAAGACCTCATCATCGTGAACGGCGAAAACATCTACCCCGGCGAAGTCGAAGACTGCATCTACGAAGTCGAAGGCGTCGGAGAATGCGCCGTCGTCGGCCAGCCCGATGCCCTCCGCGGCCAAGTCGTCTGGGCCTACGTCGTCATGAAAGAAGGCTACACCTTCGACGAAAACAAGATCCGCAAATACATGATGAAAAATATTGCCAGCTACAAGATCCCGAAACGCTTCATCCCCATGGACGCACTTCCGAAAAATGCCACCGGCAAGATCCTGAAACGCGCCCTCCGCGACAGCTAAGAAAAGCGCCTCCGACTCACGGAGGCGCTTTTTGCTTGCAGCTGGTGACTAGGGATAAGCAGCTAGGGATTTAGACTAGGAGACCGGGAGACTGGGAGACATCAGATATCAGACATCTGACTTCTATCATCCATCCTTCGGACATCGCCCCGTTTCGTCATCCTGAGCGGCGAGAAACGTCGTATGTGAGATAACGAATGCCAGAACAGCTGCGACCTCTTCATCGATCGCGGCAAAGCCGCCACGAGAGCCCTGAACCTTCGCGGTCAGGGACTCACGCTTTCCCCACATGTGCCGCGCACCTCTCCGCTTTCCGCTGGAAAAGAAATGGTAGGGGCGGGTTCAGGGGTAGCGGATATAGCAGAGAAGGCGCCCACTTCGCCGCCAATATACCTATGACGATACACGCAGCCCCTCTTTTTCCCTCCTTCCTTTGGAAGGAGGTGCCCCGAAGGGGCGGAGGTTGGCCGCGTGAAACGGTACTCCCACATTCAGGGAAGCCAACCCCGCCTCGCTTCGCTCGTCTGCCCCTTCCAGAGGAAAGGGCGCGAATGATTGTTTACGAGAATACCCTATATTCTAAAACTCCGCGGCGCTTCCCTATTTTTATGAGCCGCGCCACCCCGTCGAACCTCTTGAACCTATTGAACCTATAGAACCTGCTCCCCCTCTTTCGCAAACAATCAAAGGGCAACACGCCCCCTATCCCCTCTCCCATCTATGTTACAATAGAGAAAACCATGCATTGCACGAAAGGAACCCCCTATGAAACGCAGCGAACCCACATTAGACGACCAGATCCGAAGCATCCACTACAAGTACGAAATCCCCCAAGACAAAGCAGAAGCCCTTCTCGCAAGCGGCCTCCGTTTCCTTGAAATCGACAAAGCCGCCCTTCTCTCCATCCTCGCCGAAGTCCCCATCGATACCATCCTCGACATGCGGAAAGATGACCCATGGGGATGCATCCAGAAAAAGCTAGGTCTCACCGCTGCGCTCTACGAAGAACGCCTCCTGCGCCATCGCGCCCGCCGCCTTCACCGCTTCTACGGCATCCCCGAAGACCGCGCCATTCCCCTGCTGCAAGACGGCTACCCGAACCACTGGCTCCGCCTCGCCTACCTCTTAGAGCAGCACACCGGCACCTCCATGGAAGACATCCTTGCCGCGCATAAAAAATCCGAAAAATGGAAACCCTGGGCAGAAGCACACCTCGGCATCTCCCCCGAAGATTTCACAAAATGGATCGCCGAGACAAGGAATCCAAGTCTGCCGAAAAAGTGAAAGGAACACCTGTATAAAATCCAAGAGCAAAATCGGATAATGAACAGACAGATTCAAAAGATTCACAGGTTTCCCATCCCCGGAAAATAATATATATTCAAAAATTCCGCGGCGCTTTACTATTTTGCGCCGCTCCTCCCCCGTTGCACCCTATGAACCCATAGAACCCACCAAACCCGTTTAAGGAAAAATGATTCAATCAGCATTTCCCTAGTCACCCATGACAAGAAAGGCATCCCCATGACCCACGATTTCATCTACCATAACCCCACCAAAGTCTACTTCGGAAACGGCATGCTCACCCACCTTCCCGAAGAGATCAGCCGCCTCGGCAGCCGCGTCCTCCTCATCACCGGCGGCAGCTCCGCCAAAAAGAGCGGCCTCTTTGACAAAGTCCTCGCAGAAATCAGCAAAGCCAATGTCGACTGCTACGGTCTCTCCGGCGTCAAGCCAAATCCCGAGATCGACCTCGTCCGCGAAGGCATCCGCCTTGTGCGCGAAAAACGCCTCGACCTCATCCTCGCCCTCGGCGGAGGCTCCGTCCTCGACACCGCCAAAGTCATCGCAGGCAGCGCCCCCTACGACGCCGACCCCTGGGACCTCATCCGAAGCCGCGCCGCCATCGACACCGCCCTCCCCCTCATCACCATCCCCACCATCGCCGCGACCGGCTCCGAAATGAATGCCAGCGCCGTCATCACCAACCCCGAGACCGAAGAAAAATACGGCTGGACCGCCCAGGCCTTCCGCCCCTCCGTCTCCTTCCTCTGCCCCGAAAACACCTACACCGTCCCCGCCTATCAGACCGCCTGCGGCTCCGCCGACATCCTCTCCCACATCATGGAAGTCTACTTCCAGAAAGAAGAGACCTTCCCCACCACCGAAGCCTACATGGAAGCCATGATGCGCTCCGTCATGAAAGACGCCCCCATCGCCATGGCCGACCCCACCAATGAAGATGCCCGCGCGAACCTCCTCTGGACCGCCTCCTGGGCCATCAACGACTTCATCGACAGCGGCCATTCCGTCTCCTGGACCTGCCACGGCATCGAGCACGAACTCTCCGCCCACTACGACATCACCCACGGCCTCGGCCTCGCCATCCTCACTCCTGCCTTCCTCACCTACGTTCTGGACGAAACCACCGCCCCCCGCATCGCCCACTTCGCCGTAGGCGTCATGGGCGTCTCCCCCAAAGGCAAGGACACCATCAAGATCGCACAGAAAGGCATCAAACGCCTGCGGAAATACTTCAAAAAACAGCTCCGCCTCCCGACCACCCTCACAGAGATCGGCATCGACGACACCCGCTTTGCCGAAATGGCAGAGAAAACCATCGCCTGGAAAGGCGGAAAAGACCACCTCCTCCACGGCTTCGTCGACCTCTCCGCCAAAGACCTTGAAGAGATCTACCGCCTCGCGCTGTGAGATCCCGCCGCCGATAAACCACACCGCCCCTCAAACCCCGGCAAAAGGGATCCCATCAAAGGAGAAAACAAGCCATCAAAAAAGCCCCTGCCAAAGGGGCTTTTTTGATGGCTTGAAGCATCGGCAGATATTCAATACCCCAGCTTCTCATTAATGATGATGACCTCCATCTCCACATTTCGCATCTTCTTGTAATACACAGCCAGCACATTGCAGATGCGGTCTGGCGCTCCGCAGTCATAACAGCGATCACCGCCATGCGCACTACAGCCGCAAAGGTAATGATGCCGCGCCACATTCTTCGGTGCCGCCACATTCCGCGCCCGAGAAATCGCCTCCTCCAGCGTCGGTGCGATCTTATTTACTCCGAAGACAAAGTACACCTTACGATGCCCAAAGAGCGAACCAGAGACGCGATTGCCCGTCCCATCCAGATTCACCATGACCCCCGTCTCCGTCGCACCATTCACAGAAAGAAGAAATACATCCGCTGTCATCGCCTTCCGTGCCATATCCAAAAAAGCTGCATTGCTTTTCGCAAATCCATTCTTCTCCCGATCGATCTGATGCACATCCCACACCGTATTATGCGTTGACAGCTTCTCATACATCCCCATTGTCTGAAGCGTCAGCGAGTCACCGAATCCCACGGTCATCCCATCGATCTCCCGATCCAGATACACTGCCGCCTCTTCCTTCGTCTCAAAGACCCTGCACTGATAGCGATTTCTCTGAAATGCCCTCTTCACCTTAGCTAAATCCATCGTATCTCCTCCTTATCTCATTTTCTTTATTGTATCACACGCCGTATTACATTCTTGTGAGCCACACAAAAAGAGTCCTTCTTCTCCAGATCAATGGCGCAAGCACCACCAACCAGCAGAAGAAGGACTCTTCCTTGTTCTTTATGACTGCAAATTCTATGCATCGCCACCAGAATCTAGCCAGTACCCTATAGGGTATTTTCGTATCAATTTACCTATATCCAACATTGAGCTAAAACTTCAGCAACTTCGCTAAGTCTTACGATTTGTATCAGTTTACCTATATCCAACATTGAGCTAAAACCTTAAACTCATTATACCCCATTATTCCCTATAGCACCAGCATTTCCTGACAGCCCGTTTCTTTCTCTGCGATGGTCGGCTTTCCGAGGAGGATCTGCATCGCAGCATACTGCTTTTCTGTCACCATGAGGGCACGCACCTGCCCTTTGCCGGGCAGGTGCCGTTTCACGATGCCCAGCATATGCTGGGCATCATCTCGGCTGCCGGCGATACGGACATAGACGGAATACTGGAGCATATCATAACCGGCATGGAGCAGATATTTCCGAAACTGCATATACGCCTTCCGTTCGACAGGTGTGCCCGTAGGCAGATCAAAAAAGATGATGACTCTCATGATTCGTGACATTCTGCTTTCATCGCCTCAAAAAGTGTTGCGGTAATGAGGGGTATCTGAAACAGCTCCACTGATCCCCTTTCAATGGCTGAGGTGTACTGTTTCACATAGCGAGCCATCACATTTCTGATTTTCATCCGGCACCCATCATAGTCCATCTCCTGATTCAGCAGATTCAGCAGACTTCTACGCTGCTGGCTGGTGAGATCATCCAATAGCTCTTCATGATGCAGGTCGACCCATATATCCACCACGGGGCGGAAGGGCTCCATTAGATCATCACCCAGATTGAAGGCATTGCCATAGCCGATATGATGAATCCCGATGAGCGGATAGTACCCGAAGGTGTACAGCGTCTTGATCATGGCTGTGCGAAGGATCGTGTAACCGTAGTTCATCGCATGATTGATCCCGTCATCTTCCATTCGCACGAAGCCATCCCCGAAGAAGTGCCGGAAATAGAGCTTGGCACCGATGCCCTCTCGATTCCCCGCATCCCCTTCTTCCACTTCATCAGCCAATTCCAGCAGACGATGATACGCATCCATATCTCCTGTACAAAGGCGGAGTGTTTCTGCCTGATTGATGAGCTTCCCTTTCACGATGGTATCCCAGAGGGCATCCTTCCGCCCTTGCGTCATTCCCATCTGTTTTGTCACCACGCGATACGGCGCATAATGGATCAGCTCCGGATAAATCACGGCGGACGGCAAATGCTTTTCGTTGCAGATCACGATATGAGCCCCTGCCGTACATAACGCATTGATGGCTGCCGTCGTGACTACAGCCTTTAGATTATCTAAAACAATGCAGTAGATGTCATCGATGGGGACAGGGATCCTTCGCCCCTGTTTCTCGATCTGCAACACCTGATGCGCGACGCTCAGTCGTTCTCCTTCTTCAATAAGCAGTGTGCGAAACATGGGTATCCCGTCTCCCCTTCCTTGACCATTCCAGACTTGCACCCATTTAAACTGATGGCATATTTAGAAACTTTAGTTTTATTCCCAATTCTAGGGATAGGTTTTTGTAAGATGTTGGTATTTTTAATCTTTATGTTCAATTTCTTCTCATTTATGGCTTCTACATTTTGATAAGTCCCTTCGCAGACAACCTTTCCCTTCGTTACAACTTTGATATACTCTCCTTTGAAAATATACATCACATGCCTTGCGTAGTCTGCCGGACGCACACCATCCTTCAGATAGAGCTTCCCTTCATAATAAATCATGTCTACAAAGCGCAGCCCCCAGATTTTCGTCTGTCCCTTATCATTCGTATATACTTCGACGCAGTAATACTTCGGCATGCCAAGTATGCTGTAATTCATATCATCGATATTCTTCTTATAGTAACTGGATATTTTTCCTTCATTGATCGATACTTTCCGCACGGGCTGCCCGTTTGTCGTCCGGAATACGTCCAGATGCTCTTTTTCCATGTATTTTTTTATCGGCTTTTTTGGGGAGTCCTTCTTGTTTTCTTTGTCATCTTCATTATTTAAATACTTTTCTCCTTCGGTAAATGCCTTTTCCAGTGCCTCGATCAGATACCCATCTGACGTATACAGCTTCGATAAATCCGTCGCTTTCAATTCTTCTACCGGCTTACGGCTCACTTTGTAGAAAATGCCGTTTTCTTCCACGAGCCGGATCGGATTCGAGTCAGCGATTTCCCCGCGGAATTTCTTTTCCACTTTCATGGATACATAAGGGAGATGAGGTTTCACCACAAACGCAGCGCCTTCATAGTACATCTCCGTCTCTGCTCTATACTCTTCTTCGCTCCGTGTTTCTCCTTCCGGATTTCCCAGACGCAAGTCAACTTCTTTTTCCAGATTCGGCACATAAGACGGTGTGCGTTCGCTTTCTACCAGCTGCTTTCTGATCGCTTCTTCTGTGATCGGGTAAAAGGCTGCGATGCGTTGCGCAGCATGATTCAAAAAATGGTCATACTGGATGCTCATTTCTCCATAATGGCGCTGGATCTGCCGCAGTTTTTCATAGTCCATTGCGATTTCCACGTCCATCTTGGACAGATTCGCCAGCACGATGGCATCGGCGGCATGATTCAGGTAGTTTGTGCGGCACTTCTCCTCCGAGCCCCATGTATTCTTCCCCAGCCATTCTTTTCTGAAACGGCTGGTAATGTGCCCTCGAATGCCAAATACTCTGGCCTTTTCCCCGGCAAACTGCAGATGGTTCTTGATGAGCCCTACTACATACTTTGTGATATAGCGGGTGTCATTGATATTTCTGGACTTCCACCCCGTAAGGATTTCCTTTGCTTCCTTTCCGTACAATGTCGCAAGCATCAGGTAATCATATTTTTTGTTGCTGATAGGGTGACTTGTTCTTTTCTTTTCTGCTTTGACACGTTCGATAAACGCCTCTTTCTTTTCTCCTTTCAGATACATGAGCGGTGTCTGCTGTCCTTTCGCCTGATTTTCGTTTCCGCAGACGAGGGCTTTATTCGCAAGCGTATTATCCAGGATCAAAGAATAGGGAATGATGTGATCCACTTCATACGCATGGCTCTGCGTGTCCAGCACCATTTCGAGATCCAGCTCACGCCCGCTGTACAAGCACTTCCCTTCCTGCTCCATGTACAGCTTGTATCGTTCGATCTGGATTCCTTTGACTTCCGATTCTTCGCAATGCAAGATCTCTGCAATCTTCTTTTTGATGGCATCTCTGGTTTTTTCATGATCCCGCTGCATCTTCTGAATGCGTTTTCGTTCCAGATAACTGCGGGCCACATCATCAGCCACTTCCACATGGATTTCAGCAGGAGAGCCATAGAGCCGTATCAGACAATTCAGCACCTTTCTCGTCTCATTGATCGAGCGAAGAACGACAGGGTTATCTTTCACATCCTCATCTTGCATCAGTACTTTGGCGGAAAGCAGCCTTTCTCTCTGTGATTCTTGTTTTTCGTCCAGCTGTTTCTGCTTGTTCCACTGGAAATTGCCGTAAATATCTCCTTTCAGGAACGCTTCGATGGCATCTGCCATATGATGATAAGAAACACTGGAAGTCCCGTTAAATTTGTGTCTTTTCAGCGCATTCCAAAAAGCGGGCGGGAGATGTACGTGTTCCCATTTGGCATGGAGCTTCTTCAGCTCCTCTTCCTTTCTATGCGGTGTCTGGTACATCGAGCATACCGTCCCGAGCTGGTTCAGCAGCGACGTCTTGCCTTCTTCATACTCGGTCAGATCTGTCTCTGACAAAAGTGACTCCCATGACACCTGACATTTTTCTGCTATTTTCCTCATTTCTTTCAGGAAGCGGAATGACTTCGCCAATGTCTTGTCGACATCCTTGCTTCCATAGATCGCTATCCCCAAAGGCTTTAAAAGCTTGGCCGCCTGCGTGCGCGTCAGGCTGCCCTGATTCATAATGTAAGAAACCATCTTCGCTGCCGCTTCTTGGGTCAGCTTCGCCTCTCCAGTATCTGTATGCACATAGCGATACTGCGACAGTGCATTGATGGCGGCATATACATCGCCCAATGCGGTGTTTCTGAAGCCTCTCCGCTCCTCGGGATAAAAGCGGCAATACCCAAGGCTCTCTAAAAAGCCTGTGTATCTGCGATACTTGTCCGAAGCATCCCCCGGCCCATCTTCAAAATCTCTCTGCGAGAAGATCACCCCCATGATTTTCTCGATCTTCTGGTCGGTCAGTTCAGGATACCATTCCCTCTGCTTCTTCAGGATCGTGCAGACCTCGTTTTCCACATGTTTCCTTCGAATGATCATGCGGTTCTCATTTTTGTAGAATCGATTGCGATAATCGATCCGGTCTGTCCCGGGGATGGTGCAGTACCGGCAGATGTATTCGGAAATGGTGCGGCAATGGCTTTCCTCGAACGATCGATCCAGCCGATCGGCTGCCGCCTGATTGATCTTTTCATCCTCTTCTTCCTGTCTTTCGGCCTCATCGGTCTCCGTCACTTCATAAAAATCCTTATAGCCGCGGTGATTGCAGGCATGGATGAGCACTTGAAGTAATTCTGCTTTCGTCAGTTTTTCATCGATTCCCCTGACTTTTACTGGAAGGATTTGATTCATCGACGCTTCCGAAGCACATCGAATTTCCATATCGGTCATAAAATGAACATATCGCAAATAATTTTTCAACCGATATTTTCTATGCGATCGACGGCGCAGCACTCGTCTTACGCCGCGAAAGCCTCTGCGCTTTTGGCTTTTCCTATCTTTGCCTTCTTTCATTTCACCAGAATCAAAAATACGGGAACCCGCATCCTCGATTCTCCTATTTCCCGTCTCATTTTCAGAAACCACGGCCCATCCACAAGATCCGATGCCGATATCAAAAGCAAAACGATACTGTCTCTTTTCCATAGTTCCTCCTATTGGGGTATTGTTAAAAACTTGCGTTTTATAAGATTCATTGCTATAATGAAATCAACCTTAGATGGTTGGTGTCAGCTTACCTATGTCCAACATTGAAACCAAGCTGAATGTATCAGTTTACCTATATCCAACATGTTCTAAGATAAGGCACTATGCCGTGGGGTATAGCAGTAACCGACAAGCAATCTGCTCCTGAAAGGCTGTATGAAGATCTTCTTTATACAGCCTTTTTTGTTGTTTTAGATGACAATTTATAATTTCATTATACCATTTTAAAAAATATCTGACAGACCCTCTATGGATCCTCTCTCTTTCACACTGCCAAACTGATTTTCTTTAGTATAGCACAGGTGTTATGACAAAAAATGCCCTAAGAGAGCCCGATCGCTCATTTTTCGCAAGAACCCCTCTTGCATTTTACGCACCTTCTTATCCTAGGAGTGACTGGTGACTAAAAAGCCGCTTTCGGGCATCGCTCCAATAAAAAAAGCGGCGAAGGCGCCTCCATACAAGCCTTCCCCGCATGGGGAAGGGGGACCGCGTCAGCGGTGGATAGGGTGCTTTCGTTAGCAGCACAAATGCGCCTCTCTTTTCCCTATACTACCAACTGTCTTTCATACCATAGTCACCCTATCCGCCCCTGCGGGGCACCTTCCCCTAGAGGGGAAGGCTGCGATACGAGAATACCCTCTTCTAAACAGGCAGCACACCACCCTTGTGAACCTATCCGCTCCCCAAGCACCGTCATCCCGAGCGCAGCCGAGGGATCTTTATTGCACTGCCACCATATGCACACATACCCCCTCACTCAAACGACACCTTGGTACTTCCTTTTTCGCCTTTTCCTCACCCACGTTTTACCGCTCTGCAAGAAAGATCCCTCCACTTCGGTCCTCATGACACGCAAGAAAGACGGATCGTCTCATATCGTTTTTCATACCGCTGCGTAAAGTTGTGCCTCTTCGAGGCACTCTATCCTGCGCCTTCGGCGCGGCCCTTCTCCAAGGGCCTACTCGTATCGTTGTTATGACTGGTACCCCATGACTAAAATACCACTTTCGAGCATCGCCCAATAAAAAAGGCGGCGAAGCCGCCACCTCAACCTTGAACCCTGAACCTTGAACCAAATGTGAGAGCCCATCCGCTCCCCCGTATCGTCATCCTGAGCGGACGAAAACGCTCTATGTGTGAAAAGCCCCAGCCAGAACAAGTGGGGACTGAGCCGAAGGATCTCATACCACGCATGTGAGACGATTCCTTCCCTCGTATCGTAGGAGTGACTAGTGACTAGTGACTGGGAAACTTTATCCCAATTGTCTTTCATGCCATAGTCACCCTATCCGCCCCTGCGGGGCACCTTCCCCTAGAGGGGAAGGCTGCGATACGGGAATACCATCTTCTAAAAAAAGGCGGCGAAGCCGCTACGAGAACCCTGAACCTTGAACCCTGAACCAAATGAAAGCAAAGCAAAAAGCACATCTTTGCAGATGTGCTTTCATGTTAATCAGCAGCTTGTTCCTCCCGGCGATTCCAGCCAACCTAGACTATTCTCTTAAAAGCAAGCAAAAAGCACATCTTTGCAGATGTGCTTTTTAGTTAATCAGCAGCTTCCTAT
>ENA-UOJS01002506-UOJS01002506.1-human-gut-metagenome-genome-assembly--contig:-C74-NODE-2506-length-12308-cov-4.629397_pt1 | contig 12308 bp, 12 predicted proteins | sample MGYA00242355_ERZ723902 | MGnify/ENA metagenome assembly ERZ723902 | reverse complement strand
GGGGCGTCTTTAAGGACACGACGCGCGTGTTGACGGATGCCGTTCCCGAAGGGGTGAATTATCAGGACGTGGGCGACGCGCTCATGAGCGTTAAGGGTGTCGTGGAAGTGCACGATCTGCACGTCTGGACGATGGCTCCGGAACATTCCGCCGTGATGGCGCATCTGCATCTGGAACCCAACTGTGACTGGCCTCTGGCATTAACCGAAGCCCGGGCGCTCATCCGCGAACGTTTTGCGATTGATCACATCACGCTGCAGCCGGAAAACGCCGATATGGAACGGCAGTGCCGCTGGCGGCCCAAAGACGGCTGCCGCTTCTGCTGCAGCCGGCCGGAAAACAGCGACTGCCCGCATTAGCGCGCTGCGTAGTCATCGGAAAGATATATAAAAACGGACGGCCCGGAAGCGTTTTCCTTTCGGGCCGTCTGTTTTTTAGAACTGAGGTCAGCAGAATTTATCCGCGCAGCCGCCGGGCTTTGCCGGGCAGCCCCGCCATCCAGGGGTAAGCGGCTTCATGTTCACGCCGGAAGGCTTCAATGGCTGCCTTGTCTTTCATCGTCGCTTCGAGCATGTCAAGCCCCTCAAGCAGCATCGTCTTGTGGCGTTCCGCAACCGTAAAGGGGACCGTCAGGCCGCCAGCCGCGGAAATGGTCTGCGCGGGCAGATCAATTATGAGTGAAACCGGCACGGCGTCCGAGAGGACACTTAATAGTTGCGCCGCATCCTCAGGCGTTACTTTGGCCGCAAGCAGTCCGTTATTAAAGCAGTTGGAATAGAAGATTTCACCGAATCCGGCGGCCACGACCGCGCGGATTCCGAACTGCATCAGCCCCCAGACCGCATGCTCGCGGCTTGAGCCGCAGCCGAAGTTCGGACCGGCGACAAGAATTTCGGTTTTTTCAAAGCCCTGCTTATTAAAGACACAATCCGCATGAGGCCGACCGTTCCCGTCAAACCGCAGCTTATAGAGCAACCCCTGCGCAAGGCCCGATTTGTCGATTCCGTGCAGAAACTGCTTGGGCATGAGCTGATCGGTGTCGATATTGTCGGCGGGAAGCGGTGCGGCTACGGCCGTGAGCGTTGTAAATTTTTCCATGGCGTTAGTCCTCACAGGCGTTTTAACGTTCTCGGATCGGTAAGCACACCGGTCACGGCTGCGGCAGCCGCGGCCGCGGGACTCATAAGGTGCGTGCGGGCGCCCCGCCCCTGGCGGCCCTCAAAGTTCCGGTTGGTGGTGGAGGCGCAGCGCACGCCGGCCTCCAGTATGTCGCCGTTCATCGCAAGGCACAGCGTGCAGCCGCTCTTGCGCCATTCAAAGCCGGCGGCCTTAAAGATGTCGGCTAAACCCTCGCGTTCGGCCTGACGGCGCACGCGCATGGAGCCGGGCATCACCTGGGCGCGTACGCCCGGCGCCACGTGACGGCCCCTAAGAACGGCAGCGGCTTCCCGAAGGTCCGAAATGCGGCCGTTGGTGCAGGAGCCGATAAAAACATGCTGCACGGGGGTGCCGGCAGGAGCCTGTCCGGCGGTAAGTCCCTGATAGGCAAGTCCGCGGCGGGCAGCCGCCTGCGCCACGGGATCGGTGAAGCTCTCGGGTGCGGGAATCGCTTCGTCAAAGTGCACGGCCTGATCGGGGCTCGTGCCCCAGGTCACCATGGGAGCAACTTCTGAGGCATCAAGCGTGACTTCTTTATCAAAGTGCGCGCCGGCGTCCGTTGTGAGCGTTACAGCGTAGTCTGACATGGCTTTGAACTCATCTTCGGTCATGCCGACTGCATGGTCTTTGACCCAGGCCAGCGCTTTCGTGTCCGGTGCAATCAGTGCCCCGCGGGCACCGGCTTCCACCGTGAGGTTACAAAGCGTCATGCGCTCTTCAACGGTGAGCGCGTCAATGGCACTGCCGCAGTATTCAACGACCATCCCCAGGGCGCCGCGCGCGGAGATTTTGCGCAAAACCGTGAGCACGAGATCTTTGGCGGTTGACCCCTCGGGCAGTTTTCCGGTAAGCGTGATGCGCATCGTGCCCGCCGTGCGGTAGACAAGCGTTTGCGTTGCGAGAATATGTTCGATTTCCGACGTTCCGATCCCGAAACCCAGGGCACCTAAGGCACCGTGCGTTGTGGTGTGGCTGTCGCCGCAGATCACGACCATCCCCGGGCGCACGAGCCCCTGCTCATCCATTACGACGTGCTCAACACCCTGATCCGGATCGTCGGGGCCGTAAAAGGCGTCAATACCGAAACGGCGGCAGTTGGCTTGAAGCGTCTCGGCCTGAATGCGGCTTTTCTCATCGTAAATGCGGCGCGGTGACTCATCGATGCTCGGAAGGATGTGGTCGACCACACACAGATGCGCGTCAGGTACCGGGACAGTGAGTCCCCTGTCAACGAGCCCGGCAAAAGCCTGGGGCGACGTGTATTCATTGGCGAAGTGCACATCGCAGTAAAGAAGCACGGTGGCGGCGTCGATACGTTTGACGGTGTGCGCAGCGACGATTTTTTCGTAGAGCGTCTTGGGCACGGGTTGTCTCCTGGAGGTTCATGTTTTTTGTGAGTATAGGCCCGGGCCATAAGCCAAACCGTTGCCGGGCTATTGGCTATTATGTCGGCCAAGCAAAGACAACCATGCCGGAAGCGCTTTCTATGGAAGACATTCTCATTAACTGCACGCCGCGGGAAAACCGCGTGGCGGTGATCGTCGACGATATCCTTGAAGACGTGCATATTGAGCGCACGCAAAGCCGCGGGCTTGTGGGTAACGTCTATAAGGGGAAAGTGATCCGGGTGTTGCCTGGCATGCAGTCCGCCTTTATCGACATCGGACTTGAGCGCACCGGGTTTCTCCATGTGATGGACATCGAAAGCGCGCACGGCCCCGACGGCATCATGAAGCCCATCGAAAAGATTCTCTGCGAGGGCGTGTGCCTGATGGTGCAGGTCGCCAAGGATCCTATCGGCACCAAGGGTGCGCGGCTTACGACCACGATTTCGCTTGCAGGCCGCAAGCTCGTTTATCTGCCCCACGACAACCATATCGGCGTGAGCCAGCGCATTGAAGATGAGGAGCTCAGAGAGGAACTCAGAAGCCGCGTGACGGCCCTCAGACCTGAAACGGAAAAAGGCGGCTACATCGTCAGAACCTGCGCCGAAGAGGGGGCTCAAGACAGCGAGTTTCTCGAGGACATGACTTACCTTAAGCGCCTCTGGAGCGAGATTGAGGAAAAGCGCTCGCGTCAGCCCGCGCCCTCGCTTTTGTATGAGGATCTGTCGCTTTCGCAGCGGGTGTTAAGGGACATGGTGCAGGCTACAACCCGAAGGATTTTGGTTGACAGCCGCCGCACCTGTGAAAACCTCAGAGCCTTTGCCCGCCGGTTTGTGCCGGCGGCTCTCGATAAGATCGAGCACTACAGCGGTGACCGGCCTCTTTTTGAAATGTACGGGGTGGACGAGGAGATTGAAAAAGCCCTCGGGCGCCGTGTGGAATTGAAAAGCGGCGGCTATCTGGTCGTTGATCAGACTGAAGCGATGACAACGATTGACGTCAATACCGGGGCCTTTGTGGGCCGCCGGGATTTCTCTGAAACCGTCTTTAAAACGAATCTCGAAGCCGCTCAGGTCATTGCCCGGCAGCTGCGTCTGAGAAACCTGGGCGGAATCATCATCATCGACTTCATCGATATGGTCTGCGAGGAGCACCGCCAGGCGGTGTTGTCTGAATTAAGGCGCGCCGCGGCTTCTGACCGCACCAAGCACACCATTTCCGAATTCACCGAACTGGGGCTCGTTGAGATGACCCGCAAGCGCACCCGTGAGTCGCTTGCGCACGTGTTGTGCGAACCGTGCCCGGTCTGCGGGGGGCGGGGGCAGATTAAGACCGCGCGCACCGTCTGCTACGACATCCTCCGGGAGATCGTGCGGGAATTCAAGCAGTACCGCGATGCCAGGGAATTTAAGATCCTTGCTTCGCAAAGCGTGATTGATATGTTTTTGGAAGACGAGGCGCCCGCCTTGGACCTTCTGCAGGACTTTATGGGTAAGCCCGTGACGCTTGAGGTGGAGGGCTGCTACAGCCAGGAAGAGTACGACGTGATCCTGCTCTGAGCTAAAAAAAGAGGCCGGCCTGAATAAAATCAGCCGGCCTTTCGTTTCGCAAGCGCTGTGCACTTAAGCGCTGACGCCTCTCCAGAAGAGCTCACATCCTAAAAGAACCATAATGGCCGACAGAAGGATCACAATCCAGGACGGGCGGATTTTCTTTGCAATCTTGGCGCCGAACTGTGCGCCGACAAAAGCGCCGCACCCCACCGCAACGGCTGCGGTCCAGACAATGTGACCGAGCATTGCATGGCTGGCAACACCGATCACGGAACTCACCATCAGCACAAAGGTGGAGGTTGCCACGGCAATCTGCGCCGGGAATCCGAGGATAAAGACCATCATCGGTACGTGCACGACGCCCCCGCCGATACCCAAAATCGACGAGATAAAGCCCACAAAGAAGGAAAGCGTGATGCCGATAGTGTAGGAAAACTCGGCATGCGCGACGTCAAAGTCTTCCACGCGGGCCGTGGCGCGCCTGCTGCGGCTTTTTAAAAACATGAAGATGCCGAGCGCGGCAAGCGACACGCCGAAAGTTATTGAAAAGCCGGGGCCCGAGAAGTATTCGGTGACATAGCTCCCCAAAAAGGCGCCCGGGATCGTGGCCGCTGCAAAGGGCAGAGCCGCACGAAACATCACGCGCTTTTGGCGGATGTAGGCGATGGTGCCTGAGACCGAATTGAGAAATACGCCGAAAAGGCTCGTGCCGATCACCTGCTGCACGGTCTGAAAGGTCGTGCCGTTCGGGGTCATCATCGTGAGCATGAAAAGCGGCACCATGATGAGGCCGCCGCCGATGCCCAGAAGCGCCCCCACAAGCCCCACGCCGATACCGACGCCGAAAAGTTCTGCAAAGGAAAGAAGTTCAGTCATGATTCAAACCACCCGGAAAATCGGGCAAGGCCGCAATTTTAGAAAAACCGGGACAAAAAAACGCCCGACGGCACACACGTGCAATCGGGCTGAAAATGCGAAACGCTTCAATGCGCGCTTTGGAAGAGGGAGAACTTCGAAAACGGCCCCTCGGGAGCGTTCCGCACAGGGAGATTCGGATCGGCTACCGCTCGATCCGCTACGAACTATATCAATTGCCTAGGTAATATCAAATAGGTGTATTCACCTAGACGCCGGGTCAGGCACTGAAACCCGCTCTGAGAGGGCATTTGAGGGCTCAAAGGGAAAACCCCTGTGGCGTTTAGGGTACCGGCGGAAAGCCTCATGCTCCACCTCAAACGCCAGATTTTACGGATAGTTTTTAATTTAAATTCTACTATTGGTAGTAGGGCTTTAAGATTGACACCACAAGCACTGGTCGTTATTGTCCTGAGAACCAAAGTGATGCCGCAGGACTTACCTGCCTGCGGTCCGTTTTTTCCCGACAGAGCCTTATGACCGGGGCGCGGGTAATGCCCGTGCCGTCCGCTGCGGATCTTTATTGCCGGGGAAACACGAAAAGAATAAAGAGGAGTTCACTTATTTCCATCAAGCCCGAACATCTGGTCAAACGCGACGGCAGCGTCAAACCTTTTGACGCCGCCAAAATTACGGCGGCTATTGCCAAAGCCGGCAAGGCGACCGGTGAGTTCGGGGAAAAGCGTGCGCAGGAAATGTGCGAAACGCTCGTGATTCCCAAGATCAAGTCCTTAAACCTTGTGACGCCCAACATTGAGCAGGTGCAGGACGCGGTTGAACATGCCCTTTTTGACTCAGGGTACTTCTCCACACTCAGGGCCTACATCGTTTACCGCGAACAGCGCGCCAAGAGCCGTGACGCCAAAAAGAGCTGGGTCAATGTGGAAAGTTCCATCAACGAGTACCTCGATCAGCTCGACTGGCGCGTCAACGCCAACGCCAACCAGGGCTACAGCCTGGGCGGCCTCATTCTCAACGTGTCCGGCAAGGTCGTCGCCAACTACTGGCTCAACTACATCTACACGCCGGAAATCGGTGCCGCGCACCGCAATGCCGACATTCACATTCATGACCTTGACATGCTCTCGGGTTACTGCGCGGGCTGGTCGCTGCGCACGGTGCTCACCGAAGGCTTTAATGGTGTGCCGGGCAAGGTTGAAGCCGGGGCACCCAAGCACCTTTCCTCAGCCACCGGTCAGATCGTTAATTTTTTGGGCACGATGCAGAACGAATGGGCGGGCGCTCAGGCCTTCTCGTCCTTTGACACCTACATGGCGCCTTACATCCGGAAGGATCATCTGCCGTACCATGAAGTGTTGCAGTGCATTCAGGAGTTGATCTACAACCTCAATGTCCCGAGCCGCTGGGGTACGCAGACGCCCTTTACAAACCTCACCTTTGACTGGACGTGTCCTGAGGACTTAAAGCATCAGCACCCGGTGATCGGCGGCGAAGAGCAGCCCTTTACCTACGGGGAACTGCAGGCCGAAATGGACATGATCAACCGCGCCTACATCGAAGTCATGATGAAGGGCGACGCGAAGGGCCGTGTCTTTACGTTCCCGATTCCGACCTACAACATGACGCCGGACTTTGACTGGGACAGTCCCAATGCCCTGCGCCTCTTTGACATGACGGCGCGCTACGGGCTGCCGTACTTCCAGAACTTCATCAATTCGGAACTTAAGCCCAACATGATCCGCTCGATGTGCTGCCGTCTGCAGCTCGATCTGCGGGAACTCTTAAAGCGCGGCAACGGCCTCTTTGGCTCGGCCGAGCAGACGGGCTCTTTGGGTGTGGTGACAGTCAATTGCGCGCGCCTCGGGTACCTCTATAAGGGCAACGAAGAAGAGCTCTACAAGCGTCTTGATCATCTCCTCGATCTTGCCAAGCAGTCCCTGGAAATCAAGCGTAAGGTCATTCAGCGCCACATCGATCAGGGGCTTTTCCCTTACACGAAGCGCTATCTCGGCACACTCAGAAACCACTTCTCCACGATCGGTGTGAACGGCATCAACGAGATGATTCGCAATTTCACCGGCGACACCGACGACATCACAACCGACTGGGGCCACGCCTTTGCGGTGCGGTTCCTGGATCACGTGCGTGAAAGGCTCGTGCAGTTTCAGGCCGAAACCGACCATATGTATAACCTTGAGGCAACGCCCGCGGAAGGCACAACGTACCGCTTCGCGAAGGAAGACAAAAAGCGTTTCCCCAATATTCTGCAGGCGGGAACGCCCAAGAATCCCTACTACACCAACTCTTCGCAGCTGCCGGTGGGCTTCACCGACGACCCCTTCCAGGCGCTTGAGATGCAGGAAGATCTGCAGAAGAAGTACACGGGCGGCACGGTTCTGCACCTGTACATGAACGAGGCGATCAGTTCGGCTGAGGCCTGCCGGGATCTCGTGAGAAGAACGCTCACGCGGTTTCGTCTGCCTTATATCACGATCACGCCCACGTTCTCGATCTGCCCCAAGCATGGCTACATCCCGGGACGGCACGATTTCTGCCCGATCTGCGACGCTGAGATCATTGCCAAAAAGCGTGCGGCGCTTGCGGCCAAGGAAAAGGCGGCCGCGTAAGTGTTTTATCTCTGTGCGGCCGCGGCCGCCGGTATTAAAGTTTCGTTAACCAAAAAGGGAGGTCATGAAATGGACCAGAACACAAGAAAAACTCAGGAAGTTGAATTAAAGGACAGCGAACGGCAGCCCTGCGAAGTCTGGACCCGTGTGATGGGATATCACCGCCCGGTTCAGTCCTTCAACATCGGCAAGAAGGGCGAATTCGAGGAACGCAAGTACTTCGTTGAATCGAAGTGCGGCTGCAGCAAGTAACTGCGGCGTGAATCACGAAGCGATTCCGATCCGCGCTGAGGCACAGACTCCCGGCGCGGATTTTTGTCTTGAGGCACGGCACCTGAAGGTGGCGGGCATCACCCCCTTTACGAGCATCGACTTTCCCGGAAAGCTCGCGGCGGTGGCGTTTCTGCAGGGCTGTCCCTGGCAGTGCATCTACTGTCAGAACCCCTGGATGCAGAGCCGCGCGTTTGCGCCGGATCTGGAACACAGCTCGTGGGAGGAACTTGAAAAGCTCCTGTCCCGCCGCAAGGGCCTTTTGGACGGCGTGGTGTTTTCAGGCGGCGAGCCGCTCACCGACCCCGCGCTCAAAAGTGCGATAGAGGAGGTGAAGTCGCTTGGGATGGCCGTGGGACTGCACACCTCAGGCTCCTATCCGCGGCACTTAAAAGAAGTGATCGGACTTGTTGACTGGGTGGGGCTTGATGTGAAGGCGCCGCCGGAAAACGCCGCGCTTTTTGAAGCCGTCACGAAGCGTAAGGGGAGCGCCGCAGCGTTTCGCGAAAGTTTTGAGGTGGTGCGCGCAAGCGGCGTTTCTTATGAAGCACGCACGACGGCGCATCCGGATTTTCTCTCGGCGGAAGCAATCGGTGAAATTGCCGACTGGCTCGCAGAGCGCGGCTGCAAAACATACGCTCTGCAGATTTTCCGTCCGGCGCCGCACATTGACCTGAAACTCGCGAAATTAGGAAGCGACTACCCGGGCGAAGAACTTCTTGCCCGTCTCAAAGCACAGTTTGAGCACTTCACATTAAGGCGCGGGTAGCGTTTTTTCCGTGTCAGATGAAGCAGTCTTGCGCCCGCGGCTGCGGGCTGCTTTTTCTTTTTTGCCGGATGTTCGGGATTTCTACTACGACATAAAACGACGCATATCTGCCGACAATTTCTTCGTGATCAACACGAAGAAAGAAAGCGATGTGTCTGCATCAGAAGCCCGTTAAAGCGCTTGAAGACAAAGGCCGGCTCCGCGCCGCAGGCTCGGGAAAGTTTCCGGCTGCAGCAGGAAAGCCGGGCGGAGAAACACTGCCCGATGATATTGCCGCCCTGATCGAAAAGTGGAAGGTCCTGTTGAAAAACCTGGAGGACAAATGAGCGGCATACGGACAGTTCTGACCGGGCGGGAAATCCGCCTCATGCACGACGTCGTTTTGATGCGCTTCCGGGGGTTGGCTTCAGCGCAGGCGCCCGGATTCCTGAAAGAGCGCATTAACGGCCTTTTGGGCGGCGTGAAACTGAAGCTTGACTGCAGCACGGCAACGGATGCGGTGGTTTTCCGGACGGCAGGAGAACTGCTCTGAGCGCTTGCCCGGGCGCATCTTTTCTCTGACGGCAACAAACGCACGGCCGTTCTCTCGGCGTTACTTTTTCTGTTGCGCAGCGGACACGACGTGAGTGCAACAACCGATGCGGAGCAAAGACTTTCGTCACTGGCGGTTAATGCCGCGCAGGGCGCTGTCGGAGGAGAGGAGGCGGCCCGGGTTCTCGAAAATCTTCCCGTTGACCGTACAGTTGCGGCAACGGCCGGCAGCGCAGTGACCGGGCCAGAAACTGCAGGCATCGACCGCAGATTTGAGCCTTGTCAGCATGACAAAAAGCTATAAGCGCCATATGGCAATTAACTATCATTTAAAAGAGGGTGAGGCATAGAATTCAGTCCGAATTTAATAAGAGCCGGGCCGGCCCCACCATTCAAATTAGAACTGGCCCTGAGGCACGGGGGGTTTTGCGGCTTTCCTGCTTCGCTGCAGAAAAAATGTCTGCGGTGGTTCGTCAACATTTCAGGAGAAAAACATGAAATTCCGTTGCAAGGTTTGCGGCTACATCTACGAAGGCGACAGCCTCCCCGCTGACTACATCTGCCCCGTCTGCCACAAGGACGCCTCCTACTTCGAACCCGTCGTTGAAGAAAAGAAGAGCTGCGGCTGCACGGCCAAGCTCGCCGGCACCAAGACTGAAAAGAACCTGTGGTCTGCCTTCGCCGGTGAATCTCAGGCCCGCAACAAGTACACGTACTTCGCTTCCGTTGCCCGTCACGAAGGCTATGAACAGCTCGCGGAAATCTTCCTGACCACGGCCCGCAATGAACAGGAACATGCCAAGCTTTGGTTTGAATACCTGGGTGGCATCGGCGACACGGCCGCTAACCTGAAGGCTGCCGCCGACGGCGAAAACTACGAATGGACCGAGATGTATGCAACGTTTGCCAAGGAAGCCTTCTCGGAAATCGCTGCCAAGTTCCGTATGGTCGGCGCCATCGAAAAGACCCACGAAGAACGTTATCGTAAGCTGCTCAACAACGTTCAGATGAAGCGCGTCTTCTTCAAGGGCGAAATGACGATGTGGGAATGCCGCGTTTGCGGTCACATTGTTGTCGGTACCGAAGCTCCGGAAGTCTGCCCGGTCTGCCACCACTCGCAGAGCTTCTTCGAAGTTCGCGCCACGAACTACTAATCAGTGCTTCTGACTGCGGCTTTTTCGCTGCAGTCAGACTGATCGGTCAGGCCGCCGTTGGGTTTCAGTGCCCTGCGGCGGTTTTCGTTTGTCCGTTCGAAAAACACGGCAGAGTGCATAGGGAGAGCCTTATTTTCGCAAGAAGAGGAGATCTCTCAGGGTTATTCCCTAATTTTGGAACAGTTTTTCATTTTCCCCTGACTACACTGCAATTCCTGCGCCCACGGTACCGCAGAAAGTACCGGCTGCGGTCGTTAAAGACCCCTCTGAAAGGAAAAAAATCATGCAGTGGCATGAGGGCATCAATGCCGTCACGGTGATTTTCGCGGCGCTCTGCGTCTTTGCGATCGGTTACCGCTTCTACGGCCTTTACATCGCCCAAAAGGTTCTCAACCTCAACCCCAACCGCGAAACACCGGCTGTGAAGTATGCCGATGACCGCGACTACGTCAAAACCGACAAATTCGTTCTGTTCGGTCACCACTTTGCCGCGATTGCAGCGGCCGGTCCCCTGCTCGGACCGGTGCTTGCCGCGCAGTTCGGGTACCTGCCCGGGCTTCTCTGGATTCTGATCGGCTGCGTGCTTGCAGGCGGCGTGCACGACATGGTCGTGCTTTTCTGCTCGGTGCGTCACGGCGGACGGTCGCTCGCGTACATCGCGATGAAGGAAGTCGATCCGAAAACCGGTGTGGTGACAAGCTGGGCCGTGATTGCCATTCTGATTCTCACGCTTGCGGGGCTTTCGATTGCCTGCGTCAACGCCATGCATGATTCGCTCTGGTCCACCTACACGGTGGCGGCTACGATTCCGATTGCCGTCATCATGGGCCTTTACATGCATATCTGGCGTAAAAACGATGTGCTCGGCGCAAGCCTTCTGGGCGTTGTGCTTCTTTTCCTGTGCATCCTTTCAGGCCCCTGGGTTGCCTCGCATCCGGAATATTTCGGGTGGCTTAACCTCGACAAAAAGACGATGTCGCTTGCGATTCCCGTCTACGGCTTTATCGCTTCAGTGCTACCGGTGTGGCTGCTTCTTCTGCCGCGCGACTATCTGTCGACGTTTCTTAAGGTCGGTACGATTGTGGCGCTTGCCGCAGGCATCATCTTTGTGATGCCTGACTTCCAGATGCCGCCTCTTACGGAATTCGTTAACGGCGGCGGCCCGATCGTGGGCGGCCCGGTGATTCCCTTTATCTTCATTACGATTGCCTGCGGTGCCCTTTCGGGCTTTCACGCAACCATCGGCACGGGCACAACGCCCAAGATGATTGCCAACGAAAAGGACGTGCTTTTCGTGGGTTACGGCGCGATGCTCACCGAGGGTTTTGTCGCCGTGATGGCTTTGATTGCGGCCTGCGTTCTGGTGCCTGCCGACTACTTTGCGATTAATTCAGCCGCGGACAAGTTTGCCGAACTCGGCATGACCGTGCAGAATCTGCCGATGCTTGAAGCTGAAGTGCAGGAAAACCTCGCGGCCCGTCCGGGCGGCTCCGTGAGTCTTGCCGTCGGTATGGCCTATATCTTCAGCCGTATCCCCTGGATGGAAGATCTGATGGCCTACTGGTATCACTTCGCCATCATGTTTGAAGCGGTCTTTATTCTCTCGGCCGTGGATGCCGGTACCCGCGTGGGGCGCTTCTTCCTGCAGGAAATGGTGGGTAAGGTCATTCCGAAGTTTGCCGATCATGAGTGGGTGCCGGGGATTGCGATAACGTCTGCCATCTTTACGGGCCTCTGGGGTTACCTCGTTTACTCGGGCGATATCTCCACCATCTGGCCGCTTTTCGGTATCTGCAACCAGTTGCTCGCTTCCGTGACACTGCTGATCGGCACCACGGTGCTGCTGCGTCTCAATAAAACGCGCTACGCCTGGATGACCGGCATTCCCGGTGTGCTGATGACCATCATCACGATGTGGGCCGGCGTGTGGCTTGTCGTCTATCAGTACCTGCCCGCCGAGAAGTATCTCCTGGCGTTCCTCTCGT
>ENA-UOJS01002503-UOJS01002503.1-human-gut-metagenome-genome-assembly--contig:-C74-NODE-2503-length-12319-cov-7.692107_pt1 | contig 12319 bp, 7 predicted proteins | sample MGYA00242355_ERZ723902 | MGnify/ENA metagenome assembly ERZ723902 | reverse complement strand
ACTTCTACCGGAACATATTTAACTTCCACAGCCTGACCTGTTTCTTCAGAAGCCTGAATGGCAGTTTCTTCTACTTTAGCATCGTTTTCAACGATCTGAAGCACTTCTTATACCTTAGGAGCTTCGGGTGGAGGAGGAGCTTGTTTTTGTTCCTGTTCCGTAATAGGGATAATTTCTTCTTCAAATACGACATCGGTTATACCTGTTTCCGTAGTCACTTGCTTGTCGCGATCAGTCCATTCGAAAGCTACAAACATGAGAGCAAGGATAAACACATAACCGATAAGCAGCCAGGTACTCTTTTTACCTTCGAGATCTGCTTTAGGCGATTTTTTAACTTCCATAAATTGTGTTTTAAAAATTAAGTGTTTCTCACTGAGGGCAAATGTAACACAAATCTTTTAAATAAAAAGTATTTTCACATGAAAAATATGCTAATTCATTTTATTTTCATCCGATTTCATAGACATACACCCAACTTTTATCTATCTTTGAAGCGTTTTTAGTAGTCACCTATACATTAATTATATATGAAAAAAATAACTATTGCCATTGACGGTTATTCATCATGTGGAAAAAGCACGATGGCCAAAGACTTGGCACGTGAAATAGGATACATTTATATTGATAGCGGCGCCATGTATCGTGCTGTTACATTATATAGCCTGCAGAAAGGGTTCTTTACGGAAAGAGGCATCGACACCGAAGCGTTAAAAACAGCGATGCCCGATATACATATTTCATTCCGGTTAAATCCGGAGACACAACGCCCCATGACTTTCCTGAACGATACAAATGTAGAGGATGCCATCCGCAGCATGGAAGTTTCCTCTCATGTAAGCCCTATCGCCACCTTGGGTTTTGTACGTGAGGCTTTGGTGAAACAACAACAGGAAATGGGAAAGGCCAAAGGAATTGTCATGGACGGAAGGGACATTGGAACCGTTGTTTTCCCCGATGCCGAACTGAAAATATTTGTAACCGCCTCGGCTGCCATACGTGCACAGCGCCGTTATGATGAATTAAGAAGTAAAGGGCAAGAGGCCTCTTATGAAAAAATTCTGGAAAATGTGGAAGAGCGTGACCGTATAGACCAAACCCGTGAAGTCAGCCCGTTACGGCAAGCGGATGACGCTATCTTGTTGGACAACAGCCACATGAGCATTGCCGAACAGAAAAAGTGGCTGACCGAAAAATTTCAAGCAGCGATAAATGGTTAACATAGAGATAGACGAAGGATCTGGGTTCTGCTTCGGAGTCACCACAGCTATCCGTAAAGCAGAAGAAGAACTGGCAAAAGGAAACACTCTTTATTGTCTGGGAGACATTGTACACAACGGACAGGAATGTGAACGCCTAAAAAAAATGGGGCTTATCACAATAAACCACGAAGAGTTTGCCCAATTACACGATGCCAAAGTACTGTTGCGCGCACATGGAGAACCTCCTGAAACATACGCTATAGCCCGTACCAACAACATCGAGATCATTGACGCCACCTGTCCGGTAGTATTACGCCTCCAAAAGCGCATCAAACAGGAGTATGATAATGTTCCGGCAAGTCAAGACACACAAATCGTGATTTATGGCAAGAACGGTCATGCCGAAGTACTGGGGCTGGTAGGTCAAACTCATGGAAAAGCAATTGTCATAGAAACACCTGCTGAAGCTGCTCATCTGGACTTCACCAAAGACATACGCTTGTACTCCCAGACAACCAAGTCTTTGGAAGAATTCTGGCAAATCATAGAATATATCAAGGAGCATATCTCACCCGATGCCACTTTTGAATATTACGACACAATCTGCCGGCAAGTGGCCAACCGGATGCCTAACATCCGCAAATTTGCAGCAGCGCATGATCTGATCTTTTTTGTCTGCGGACGAAAAAGTTCAAACGGAAAGATCTTATATCAAGAATGCAAAAAGATTAATCCGAATTCATACCTCATTGACCAGCCGGAAGAAATAGACCGGAACTTGCTCGAGGACGTCCGTTCCATCGGCATTTGTGGAGCGACTTCCACCCCCAAATGGTTGATGGAAGAATGTAAAAAAGCAATCTTAAACGAAAAATAGACCAATAAAAAATAGAAAATTATCGTTGTCCAACTGATAATTTGTTAACTTTGCGACATAAAAATATTAAAATGGGTATTTATGGGAACGATTAAAAGTATTGGTATTTTAACCTCTGGAGGAGATGCTCCGGGAATGAATGCTGCCATTCGTGCAGTCACACGTTCTGCCATCTATAACGGCTTGAAAGTATATGGCATTTATAGAGGTTACAAAGGATTGGTAACAGATGAAATTCAGGAATTCAAAAGCCAAAATGTTAGCAACATCATACAAATGGGAGGTACCATTCTGAAAACCGCCCGTTGCAAAGAATTCACGACACCCGAAGGACGGGCACAAGCTTACGAAAATATGAAAAAGCACGAGATTGATGCTTTGGTCATTATCGGCGGTGACGGTTCGTTGACCGGTGCACGTATCTTTGCTCAGGAATTTGATGTGCCTTGTATCGGTCTGCCCGGAACGATTGACAACGACCTGTATGGAACCGACACCACCATCGGCTATGATACAGCTTTGAACACAATTTTGGATGCAGTAGATAAAATCCGTGATACGGCAACTTCTCACGAACGCTTATTTTTTGTTGAAGTGATGGGACGTGATGCAGGTTTCCTGGCATTGAACGGCGCTATTGCCGCAGGTGCAGAAGCAGCTATTATTCCGGAATTCAGCACAGAAGTTGACCAATTGGAAGAATTCATCGAACATGGTTTCCGCAAATCCAAGAGCAGTAGCATCGTATTAGTAGCCGAAAGCGAACTGACCGGGGGTGCAATGCACTATGCCGAACGTGTGAAGAACGAATATCCGCAATACGATGTGCGTGTAACGATATTAGGACATTTACAACGTGGCGGACGCCCCACAGCGCATGACCGAATCATTGCCAGCCGTATGGGAGTGGCCAGCATCCAAGCACTATTGGAAGGACAACGTAATGTAATGATTGGTATTGATGATGATAAGATTGTTTATGTACCTTTCGCTAAAGCTATAAAGAACGACAAGCCTATAGACAGAGAATTGGTGAATGTACTTCACGAACTTTCTATCTAATTTCATCCACCACAGACAATAAAAAAAACGCAGATTTAATGAATAATCATAATCTGCGTTTTTTGTTTTGCCTGTTGGCAGCAAAACCTTATTTCAAGGTTGAGAAATAAGCATCCAATAACTTTTTGGCAGCAACAAACGAAGTCAGTTTGCCATTCAGCACCTCTTCCTCTTTTGCAGCCAACATAGAAATTATCTTTTCATTATTATAGAAACTATCACGCAAATGCTCGTTGATAGACTCATACATCCAATACTTGGCCTGTTCATTTCTGCGATATTCAAAATAACCATTCGCTTTCACAAAAGCGAAGTATTCATAGATCATATCCCAGATTTCTTTAATTCCAATACCATAAAAGCCGGAATACGTCATTACTTTAGGACTCCAGCCCGAATCAGGAGCAGGAAACAAATGTAAAGCATTGCGGAAATGACTGGCAGCCAGTTTTGCTTTCTCAATATTGCTGCCGTCGGCTTTATTGATAACAATTCCATCCGCCATTTCCATGATACCTCTCTTAATCCCCTGCAATTCATCACCAGTACCGGCCAGTTGGATCAGCAAAAAGAAATCCACCATAGAATGCACTGCCGTTTCGCTCTGCCCTACTCCAACCGTTTCAACAAAAATCTTATCAAAGCCCGCCGCCTCACAAAGTATGATCGTTTCACGAGTCTTACGAGCTACCCCTCCCAACGAACCTGCCGACGGACTAGGCCGTATAAAAGACTTCGGATGGACGGATAGTTTCTCCATGCGGGTCTTATCTCCCAAAATACTGCCTTTAGAACGCTCACTACTGGGATCAATAGCTAAAACAGCTAATTTTCCTCCCTTCTCAAGCACATGCAATCCAAATACATCAATAGATGTACTCTTGCCGGCACCGGGCACACCACTGATACCGATTCGCATAGAATTTCCGGAATAAGGCAGACACTTCTCTATCACTTCCTGGGCAATAGCCTGATGTTCCGGTTTTACACTCTCCACCAAAGTAACCGCCTGACTCAATACGGTCACATCACCTTTTACGATGCCTTCTACATATTCACCTACGGAAAACTCACGACGACGAGGTTTTTTACGTAGTTTCAAATAAGGATTCACAATAGATGGTTGCTCAATACCTTTGTTCACTGTCAATCCCTTATATTCTTCACTATTTTCAGGATGTTCCATAGCTATTTTTTTGAGGTTACTTTTACTTTAATAATTATCTTCGGATTGTTAGGATCATTGGTTATCATCAAGACACGCGGAGTACCCTTTACTTTCTTCAAATTTTGACCGAAAGCAGTAATCTTCAACTTGGTAGACGCACCCGGTTTCAAGACACGTTTCTTCAACTGGACCCCCAAAGCAGAATTAAACACCTGCAAATCAAGAATTTCCAGATTAGATTTTCCTACATTCTTAACAATAATCGTATGTGCTTTCTTTTCATCACTTTCCAGTTCTCCCATCTGCAACTCTTCGGCAGAAAGATGAATGGCAGGCGGATTCAAGCGTTCCTGCTGGCTGATATGCGAGAAATCCGGCAATAATATGGCAGAAACCGGAATTTCATTTTCCTCTCCTACCTTATCTCCCGGAAAACGGGATAAATAAACAGAAGCTGTTGTCAAGCCCAATTTAGGCAGCTTATCCGTATCAAGAGTGATCTTGATTTTACCCGTACGTCCCCTTCCTAATTTTTCCGGAGTTGCAACAGCACTGAGGTAAGGAGGCAAATGCATCAGCACAGGGGTATATAGTTTATCTGACGTATTGGCAACCAACAATTCCATAGTCGGTTTATCACCTTTATTGGCATCCTCAAACTCTATTTCTTCCTTATCCAGACGAATAGCGCCAATTTGAAAAGGATGTGTGAAAGTGTAATTCTTAGGATCGGCTGTTACCTCTCCCCGGATAGCCAGATAGATAGGTTTATTCGAGGCATTGCAATAAATGCCTACGCTCTTCTGAAAACGTCCGATGGCTTTGGCGTCAAAAGTAGAACTGACAATCCCGGTCTTTCCCGGGGCAATCGGTTCTTTGGTCCAATCAGCAACCGTGCAGCCACAAGAAGTTGTCACATTAGATATCACTAAAGGTTTATCTCCTTTATTAGTGATTTTAAAGGTTGCCGTCACCGGATTTTTCCATAAAATAGTTCCAAATTCATGCGTTGTCTTATCAAATAATGCTTTGGGTTGTGCCTGTACTCCCAAAGTCACTCCCATTAACAAACTTACTATCAGTATAATATGTTTCATACAATTATTTTATGCTTTTTAGATAGCAAAGATAGACAAAAAACATCCTTTACCCATTTTTTCAGCCTATAATTTATTTTATCTTATGAATAACCTTTATCTTTGTCCCGCATTAAAAATCAGATAAATTATGAAAATAGTAAAACATTACTGGTTCGTTGCCATTGCATTGATTACAATGATAAGTTTTTCTTCATGTGAAAGCGATGAGGAAAGAGGATTTGACATTTCAGGATTATACGGTAAGACTTGGTGGGGCGATATGGGATTTGAAGACCGATATGGAGAACCTCTTTACAGTTACATCACATTCACCTCAGGTGCTTTCCCAGATCAGGGTGTAGGGACGGAAGAGCGCTGTTACTATACTGGGAAATTCAAAACGGTTGGTTATATCTATATTATTCAGATGGTTATACATTTATAATTGAATATCCATCCGTTTCAGGCCGCTATTTTTATGGCACGGCTGAAGATGGTTTTGAAATAAGACTAGAATGGGTGGACGGCAGAAGCATAAGAAAAAAGTAAGTTAGCAAGCTAACTTACTTTTTATGAAATCACACAATTAATTCCAGACATCCCGTGTCTTTATTCCACCATCACCCGATATCCTCCCGTATGCCCTCCGAATTCCGGAGCATAAGCAGACTGAACAGTTGCAATTCCAGCCTGATATTCTCCTGTCCGGTTCACATACACCTGATACTCTATCACATAAGTTCCTTTTCTCATCTGATCGATAAAGAACTGGGTCGAAGCATCTTTGGTAGCCTGATAATATCCCAGCCCGTTGCTCCAACGGAATCCCGAAACTGCCTGTAACGGTTCCATACAAGCTGCACGGTCATCTTTGATCTGAACAAAATCCATATCACGGTCAGCCTTTACAGTCAGGCGAACGGTAATCTTATCGCCAACCTTTAACGGAGCAGATTCATTCAAAGCCTCATCTCCTTTATATAATTGACGGCTGACAGACAATCCGTTTCCCTGCTCACCTATTTGATCCATACTTTCCAGATATTGGGCATAAACGGCTCCCCAACCCATTCCGGCTCCTTCTTTATCCACCCTTACTTTCTTGATATTCATCACATCACCGGACACCGTCTTCTTGATATAACCGATGGCATCATCTGCCGGAGTCCGGATCACTTCTTTACCTAAAGTAATCTCTACTCCTCCTGTATTTGCCAATAAATCCGAAGCTCCTGTAGCCATCAATGCATACACCGCATCAGCCGTGGCAATCGGCGTTTCCCAAGTCTGTGTCTGTTTCTGCTTCAACAGCCAGCGTTTCATTTCATCGATCGCTTTCGTATCTTTTGTTATACGCTGTATAGCTTCCATAGCAGCCACTTCAGTCGGAATTTTATAACTGAACCATGAATATCGGGCTTTAGGAGTATCAAAGTAACGTCCCATTTCATCCGTCACAACAGAATACTCCATCAATGACTGCATAAACAACTTGGCCTCTGCCACCTTACCGGCTTGCTGCAAGATGATAGCTCCCAACGCCTTTCCATAAATCGTCAGTTCTTTTCCCTCACCGGACAACTTGTCTATGAAATACCGGTTCACCTTTTCATCAACCGGAGCCTTGCCATCCAAAGCACAGATATACAAATACCTGAGAACCTGCTCTGACGGACGGATACCGACAGCCCCTTTCTTTTCAGCTTCTTTCATGGACTTATACTCTTCGGCTGCCTGCTTGCCTAAATACTCGAACCCTTTTTGAATCATAGGCTGCATCCGGCTGTCAGCATCCTGATGAGTCAATGCATTCAGCCGGACCAGCATTTCCATTACCTGAGTAGTTACATAGCGGCTGCCTTGCATACCTTTATACCAACTCCATGCGCCATCGGCATTTTGCAATTCTCCCAGTTTTTCTACAGAAACAGCCAGTTGGCTATTCATTGTATTCAGGTCAAACAAAGTGGCGATACGCTGTTTTTGTTCGGCTTCATTGGTAGCTTCTGCCAGCCAGGGAGTTTCAGCCAGCAGGATATTTTTCAGTTCCTGATTCTTTTGCAGATTGCTCATAAAAGTTTCCTTCGTGCCACCTTGAGCCTTCCAGCTATCAAAGACTTGCTTGATACGGGGATTTTCTTTAACTATATATGCAGCCAATGAATGGGCATAATAAGCGGTAGCCCAGGAAAGAGCATCTTCATTCTGAGGATGAGCCACTACAGGCAAAGCCTGCACGGCATACCAAGCCGGATGGGCAGTAAATTCTACGGTCAACCGTTGTTCGGAAGCCGTTTTGCTATGCTTGTTAAACAGGTTTTCCAAAGAGAAAGTATGCGCACCTTCCCCATTCACGTTCAGAGGAACGGTTTCCGTCACCCACTGTTTGTCTGTCAGAACGGGGATGTAACGCTGTTCTCCATCACTGAAGGTATCTCCATCCGCTACCATCCGGCATGCCATTACCGCATATTTGTCACTCACTTCAAAAGTAAAGTTCACATGCCCGGTTTCTCCTCCCTTCACATCAAACTTCTGTTTTTGTGAATAGAATACCTTTTCTGTTTCCGGATTAAACAATTCCATGCGGACAGTCCCTTTCACTCCCTTGTCCGACAGGTTCATCAGTGAAGCGGCAATATTCGCTTTATCTCCCACGCGGACAAAGCGGGGCATATTAGGCTGAAGCATAAACTCCTTGCTGGCAGTAGCGGTAGCTTCTATCTTTCCATAATCCACATTCCGGGTATGTGCCAAGCCCATAAACTTCCATCGGGTAAGGCTTTCGGGCAGTACAAAGGAAATACTGACTTCACCTTTTTCATTGGTGCGGAGCTGTGGATAAAAGAATGCCGTTTCCGCAAAGTTTTCACGTATCTGTATATCACCCGTTTCTGCCAGTTCTTCAGAACTACCCATTTCTGCCTTTTCCTGTGCAGACGTCTCTACCATTTCTTCCTGGAGTACCATATCAGTAACAGCCTCCTGGTTCATCACAGCATTTGCGGCACTCCTGCCTCTAATCTTCAAAGCTCCTGCAAGAGTGGCACGAGGACTGCCTCCGTAACCTACCACCATAGCCTCCATTCTTCCTGTAGATGGAATGATCAATTCACTATATTCCAAAGGAACCGCACGGAGCCTCTTCAACGGGAAATCAACATACAAATAAGCATTCCGCATATAGGATGTATTCCAATAAGTCAAAGGAACCACATAATGAAAGTCCACTCCAAAGTCCAACTTATGTGCACTATAGATTTTATCCAGAGAAGCATCATACATAGTAGCCAGCATTTCAGCCTCAGCCGGGCTTCCATCCGGATAAAGTACCGTCAGTTTCCATTCCTCTTGCTGTCCAGGACGGAGTTTGTCACGGAACGTAGTCCATTTCAGCTGCAACTTCTTTTCAGGGGCCGGTTTCATAATCCGTGCATTATGACTGTAAAGTCTGCCATCTTTCACAAATGCCATACTTACCAGAATGCCGTCACCATATTCCTTCTTATAAGGGAAGCGGAAACTGACCACCGAGTCCGAAAGCTCTATACGTTTGCTTTCCAAGCGCTTATTTCCTGCAAATACATCATAAAGCAGATAGACATTCTTTTCGCTGCTACCTATATATACAGTAGCCGGAGATGCTGCATCAAATTCCAGACCATCCTGATAGAACCAATCCGTTATCACGAAAGGCGGACGCTTGTCGTTCAATGAAAACAGAAGGAAATTCTTAGATGCCGTACACTCTCTGCCCTGCGTATCCTTAGCCGAGAGCTTCAAACGATAATTGCCGGAAGGCAGGGCATAAATAGCCTCAGGAACAAAACTCTTGTTGGCTTCCACCGTACCGGTCAATACCTTTCTGCCTTCTTTTTCCTGACCGTCTTTCTGCTCCTCCATCTCGACTACCTGATAAGTAACCGGAGTATCTACCGGCTCACCCGAAAGATTCATGGCTGTCAGTTTTATTTCCAGCTTCTTTTCTTTCACCAAATTATCGGGCAGATTATCCATATTCAGCACCATTGAAGTACTTCCTAAAGGCAATGACAAATTAGCTTGCTGTGTCTCACCTGCACCATCCGTCACATCCGCCTGTATGTTGTACGTATAATACCACAACGGAGATTCTCTCCTGTCCGAGTCTATTTCAAAATGCACCGGAACGCTGAACTTACCATCCGCATCGGTCATTGCCTCTCCCTCCCAACGGGCTGAACCTCTGCCCATAAACCGCCAGACCCAGGCATAGGAACGAGATATATTATAGTGTACCCTGGCATTCTGCACAGGCGCACCGGCAAAAGTCTTTGCCATACCCACCACTTCTATAGAGTCACCCACTTGATACTCCACTTTCACGGGCTCAAACGTGACATCAAAGGTGGGACGTTTATATTCTTCTACCTTAAAACTGACAGAAGTATCGGCCGCACGCAAGCTAAAATAACCGGTCAGGCAAGGAGAGGGCAAAACAAACTGTCCGCTGAACGAGCCAAAACCATTCGTCCGTACTTCCACTTTTCCTGTTTCATTATTATTCGCATCATATAGGGATACCGTATATTTTTTATCCGCAAGCACACGCGTAGAATCCTTTTCCATTTCATAAGCCAAGCCGGATACATATACGGTTTGACCGGGACGGTAAATGGAGCGGTCGGTAAATAATTGCAAAACTTCTTTCCTCTTGCTCTCTTTATAGTAATAATCGTTTTTCCAAAGATTCAAGATGGGCATCGCATTATCAGCCGCCGTATGTGCATTATACCAGTATTTGTTACTATTCAGGAAATCCAGTTTCAAAGTACCCTGTTTATCCGCCTGGTAGGTCTGTTGGGGAGAATAACCTCCTCCCTTCTCCGTATAAATGGTTACTTCCGCCTCAGAAACAGGCTGTCCGCTCACTGCATCTACCACCACCAGTTCCAACGTACCATCCGGCAGAGGACGATAAATGGTCTTTAAAGCGGTGACATTCATTAATGTTCCGTCCGAAACGCCCTTCTTCCCATCGGGCACTGCCTTTAAGAAATAAATTCCCGCTTGAGGAGCCTGTATGGTCAGGGTGGTATCGACATTCAAATAATCTGTAGTAGGTTTCAAAGAAAAATGCTCCTCGCGTTGCAAACGGGCATATTTACTTTCAAAATGGGTGGTTCTGTTCTGCAATACGGCAGAGGTAACGGGTAAATTCACCTTATATAACTGCAAAGTGATGCCGGTAAGGTTTTTATAATTTACTTTCACCGACTGCTGTTCACCCGGATAGGCCGTAGCTATTTCCAGTGAAAGGCTTGCATTCAGAATTTCCTTTTCTATATTCTTCAGTTGGTTGATACCTTCGTAACGGGGGTATCCGGCTATTCCTTCACGAACTATCCGCAAGCGCTCTACCTGATTATTTTGATACTGTAGGAATTGTGCCAAAGCCAGATAAGCTTCAGGGACTGTTTTCACAGCCGGATAAGTATGAATCCACTTCCGGAGTTCCTGTTGGCATACGTCATTCGAGAAGTTTCCGGAAAAATTGCGGTACAGGTAATTCAATGCATCTATCCCGGTCAGCAACCAGCCCTCACGCTCCGTTTCCGTATCATATGCTTTCAGCAAGGACTGATAAGTCTGCATGACAGCTGCCGTCAGGTCACAATCAGAGACGGGAACAAACTGATAAGTAACAAACTGATCCATATCCGTCATATCCACAGACAGACTGTTTGTCTGATTTGCTTTAGCAGCCGCCTGCCACCTGTACTGCTGCATGATTTGTATGGCACGACGTGCCAGCAGGTTGTACAGATTATCACGAAAATACCGTTTACTAGCCTCTCCCACTCTCACCATAGGTCTCAATTTCTCGACCGGGATAAGTAATAACCGGTCTTTATCCTTGAGAGAGGCCTGCAAATAACCCAATCCTTTTTTTACGTCGGCAGGCATGGTCATTTCACCCAGAATAGAATACAATATAGCTTTGTCTTCCATACTGCCGGTTTGGGAAGCCCATTGTTCCAAACCATTCATATCTACCTTCAAGCTATCGGGAGTTAAAAGGGAACGGTACTGCATGGCAGTGAGATAGGCTTTCATCATTTGCGGTACATTCTGTTCCGCTTTTGCTTTATCGTAGATTTTCATTGCTTCGGAAATAACCGACTTGGGCAGATCCTTTCGTTCCAACACCTCCAGTTCTTTCCACAAATTGTCATAGGTTTGTGCCTGTATAGGAGCAAATACGCTCATTACCAGTAACACTATCAAAGATAAATAACGAATTTTCATATCTACAATCTTTTAGTTCGTACTAAGTCTTCTTTAACAAAGAAACGAAATAGATGTTTAAAGACTGCATACGTTTTAATTAAAATAACTAAAACAGAAAAGGAAAGATCTTTCAGCGCAGCCAAAGCAAACGTTGCAGCACCAGTCTTTTATAGGGTTTCTTCATGTCTTCGGGCAGGAAGGAAACATCTATCAGTTCCATCCATTTAATGATGGAACAAGTCCTTTTCTTGAAGAAATGTCAACTTCAAAGCCTTGTCTGTCAGTTCTTTTGAACCGGAGAAAGCTCCGAATGTCAAGAGTTTATACTTTCTAAAATATCTTTCAGCCTCTTCGTTTTCCCCTCTCTCTCTTCTAATTTTCCCCAGCAGACACCAAGGAATAGAAAGATTGGGTACCTCTGCCACTGCTTGAGACAACCAATATTCAGCCTCATCCGTTCTTCCCAAGAAGTAGGTAATAAAACCGTATCTCGCGAAATCGGAAGGCATATCCGTATCCTGTGGATGATGCAACAATAATTCTCCGACAAGAGAATGATAAAAACAGGAATCTGTTTTTTCTAACATCCGGACATCTTCCATTCCAAGTATGCGTGGCGACAGTAAAACTGCCTCTTTCAAATGTTCTTTCGCTTCTACCT
>ENA-UOJS01002499-UOJS01002499.1-human-gut-metagenome-genome-assembly--contig:-C74-NODE-2499-length-12344-cov-9.249817_pt1 | contig 12344 bp, 10 predicted proteins | sample MGYA00242355_ERZ723902 | MGnify/ENA metagenome assembly ERZ723902 | reverse complement strand
TGACAGGCAGTTGCCGTGTCATTTTTCGAAAACTGTTTTACGGATACCCAGCAGTATGTTAGTTCCTGCATTGCTTGTAGCGTTTGCTTACTGGATCACATGGCTGATTGACGGCATTCTGGGATGGCAGACCATGACCCGCCCGATCGTGCTGGGCACAGTGATCGGTTTGCTCTGCGGTGACCTGAAGGCCGGCGTTATAATGGGTGCCTCGCTGGAAGCTGTTTATATGGGCATTTCCGGCATCGGCGGTTCTCTCGCAGCCGATTATCGTTCGGGTACGGCAGTTGGCGTGGGCCTCGCGATCCTGTCCGGGATCTCCATGGAGGAGGGCATTGCAATCGCAGTTCCGATCGGTGCTCTGTGCCTTGGCCTGATGCCGGTCACCACAATGGTTGGCAACCTGATGGAAGTGCCCCTGATGAACGCCGCCAAGCAGGGCGATGTCAAAAAGTACAACCGTCTGGTCTGGTTCCAGGCCATCGTGCTCCAGCACCTGCTGGATACTGCCGTCATCTTCCTGTGCTGCTACTTCGGATCCACCGTGATCACGACCACATTCGATGCGATCCCCGCCTGGCTGATGAATGGTCTGTCGGCATCCGGCGGTATGCTGGTGGTCGTCGGCCTGGCGCTGACGACCCAGGCCATTTTCTCGAAGTACACCGTACCGTTCGTTCTGGTTGGCTTTGTTCTGACCAAATATCTGGCAATGCCGGTGCTCTCCGTGGCAATCCTCGGCTTTGTCTGTGCCTACATGGTCTTTGATCGTTCTCGTGCTCTGAAGCAGGTTGAAAATACGGTTGGAGGTGACGATTTCTATGCCTAATAAGCAGAATACGATTTCGCCGGAAGAAAAAAAAAATCCTGAACAAATGCTATTGGGGCTCTCTGTCCTGCATGCGCACCACCAGCAATGTGGTTGGTCAGGGACGTGCCATGGTGCTGTCCACGGCACCGGTTATTGAAAAATATTATCAGGATGACGAAGCCAAAAAAGAAGCGCTTACCCGCCACGCTTCAGAGTACATCAACACAAACCAGACCATGTATGGTCTGTTGGCAGGCATTGCCTGTGCAATGGAAAAGGAACGCGCAGAAAAGGGCAACGTGGAACCCGGCACGATCACCAGTGTCATTGCATCCCTGATGGGCCCCCTGGCCGGTATTGGTGACTCGTTCTTCTTCAACTGTGTCCGTGTTATCGTAGCCGGCATCGCCATCGGAATTGCAGCCGACGGCAATCTTCTTGGACCACTGCTGTTTGTAGCACTGTTCGGCTTCGGTCTTCTTGCACTCAAGTATGTGCTGTTCATGACCGGTTACCGCACCGGCACCTCTTTGATCGATCAGGCTTCGGAATCCGGCATTATTTCTATGCTGATGGAAGTTGCCGGCATTCTGGGTGCCATGATGGTCGGTGTTCTGATTGCTTCCAATATCAAGATCAACATTGCTCTGGCACCGGTGGTCAACGGCGCAGAAATCAACATTCAGGGCATTCTGGACAATGTGATGCCTGGTCTGCTCAGCCTTGTTCTCTGGTGGGGTAGCTATAAGGCTCTGCAGAAGGGCCTGACCCCAGTCAAACTGATCTTCATCATTATGGGTGGATGCATTCTGCTCTCGCTGGTTGGTATTCTGTAAAATTGTGACGGGGAAGGAAGGCTCGCAAAGCACCTTCCTTCCCTAGTTTTTATGTTGAGAAGGGAGAGGTCGAAATGAAACTGCTGACGCAATCGGACGACTACGGATTTACCCGTGGTGTGACCTGTGGCATTCTGGATGCAATTGAAAACGGTGTCGTCCGGAATACCGGGTTGTTTGTAAATATGCCGGAAAGCGAGCACGCCGCATCCTTTATCCAAGATTATCCGCAGGTGTGCTTTGGCATCGACTTCAATATTGTCTCCGGAGATCCGGTCTCTGACCCGGAACTGCTCCCGGACCTGGTGGATCAGGACGGACATTTTATCCGTTCCACCGTCAAAATGGCAGATCCGCGCTTTGGTAAGGAAGAGCTGTGGCCCTACGAACAGGTGCTGACCGAACTGCGGGCACAGCTGAAGCACTTTGTCCGTCTTGCAGGGCAGCCGCCGGAATATCTGCACGGACACTCCATCAGCCGCAGCAGCCCGGCCTATATCCGGGCGATCCGGACCCTGTCGGAAGAAAGCGGCGTTCCGTACAGCGCAGACTGCCACAAAAAGGTGAATATGTACTGGGCTGCCAACGGTTACAATACCAAGCCTTTCACGGTGGAAAAGCAGCTGGAAACCGATGCACTGGCGTATGTCCGGGAACATCTGGATGAGGCACTGGGGCACGAATACGTCCTTTTGGGCGGTCATGTCGGCTTTGTGGATGCAGATCTGTTCCGTTACACGACCTATTCGGTCATCCGCTGCAAAGATCACGAAGTATTCACCTCGGACTTTGTGAAGAACTGGATCCTCCGCAACAACGTTGAGCTGATCACATACCGTGACCTGAAATAAGAAAGGAGAAACAGATGAAACTGATTGTACGAGGCGCCGATTATGCCATGACCGACAGCATCACCGACGGCTGCCTGCGCGCAGCCCGCTGCGGGATTCTGACCGATGTGGGCCTGATGACAAACAATGCTGCACAGGCCCGCTATGCGGTGAACGAGTTGAAAAAGTATCCGCATGTTTCGGTTGGTCAGGACCTGAATCTTGTGTCCGGGCTGCCCGCCAGCGACCCGAAGGACATCCCTGCACTGGTGGATGAAAACGGCATTTTTATTTCTTCGACCCGCCGCAAACTGGAAAATCTGTATGAGATTCCTTACGACCAGATCTACCGTGAAATGAAACAGCAGGTCGAAAATTTCATCGAAATTGTGGGCCGCAAGCCGTGCTACTTTGCAGGGCATTCGCTTTCCACACCGGAAGTCGAGCAGGCCATGGTGGATATTGCAGAGGAATATGGCGTACTGCTGAACTGCTTTGGTCTGAAGGATCTGCCGGTCGGCACACGCTGGTACTATAAAAACATGAAGGTCGACCCGAATGACCGCAAGCCATCTTACGGTCTGGCTGAACAGGGTGCAACGGATGTCATCGGGCATATTCTTTCTGGCGGCTGTGAGTTCGACTTCAATGCACCGTATGCGATGCTTGCAACCCACTGCGGTTACTGCGATGGTGAATTGCAAAACATGTCGACTTTTTCCGTCATCCGCGGCAGAGAACTCGAAGCGCTCTGCTCGCCGAAGATCAAGGAATGGGTCAAGGCAAACGGCATTGAGCTGATCAGCTTTGATCAGTATCTGGCAGAGCACGCGAAATAAACCACCGCGCATCTGCGCTTAAAACGCATAAAGGGATATGCGCCACTGGAAAAAATGGAGCATATGATGACAAAATGGAAAAAAAGACACTATTGGTAAAGGAACCAGGCTTTTACAGGCTGATGCTGATGCTTGCACTTCCTGTGATCATCCAGAATATGATCACGGTGGGCGTGAACATTATGGACACTGTGATGCTGGGCAGCTTTGGTGAGATACAGCTTTCCGGTTCTTCGCTGGCAAATGATTTTATCAACCTGTTCCAGATCGCCTGTATGGGTGTCGGTGGCGGTGCATCCGTTCTCAGTGCGCAGTTTTATGGCAAAGGCGACTACAACAATGTGAAAAAGACGGTTGCGATCATGCTGCGTGTAATTCTCTCTGTGGCCGTCGTCTGCATGGTGATCTCGTTGTTTTTCCCGGAGGAGCTTCTCCGGATCTATACAGCCGACACTGCTGTGATCGAAAAGGGTGCAATTTATCTCCGGTACAGCACAGCTTCTTTTGTAATGATGGCCATCACAATGACCCTGACCTTGATTCTGCGGTCTATTCATGATGTAAAGATCCCGCTCTACGCATCGATTGGCAGTTTCTTCGTCAACATCTTTTTTAACTGGGTCTTTATTTTTGGTCACTTTGGTGTGCCACAGATGCAGATTGCCGGTGCCGCAATCGGAACCGTTCTTGCCCGTCTGTTTGAGCTGATCGTGATCGGCGGACACTTCTTCTTCCAGGAAAAGCAGTTGCGCTTCCGCATCCGGGATCTTTGGATGCCGGTCGGAGATCTGCTGGGTACATACTGCAAATACTGCATTCCGGTTCTGTGCTCTGACATGCTTCTGGGTATCGGCAACAGCATGGTCTCGGTCATCATCGGCCACATCGGAACATCGTTTGTAGCAGCCAATTCCATCGTTGCCATGATCCAGCGCCTTTGCACAGTCATGACACAAGGCATCGGACAGGCCGCGGCCGTGATCACCGGAAACAATGTGGGAAGCGGCAAATTGGACAAGGCTTACCGGGAAAGCACAACCATGATCATCTTGACCGTGTTGTTTAGCCTGGGAACCAGCCTCATTTTAATGATCATCGGGCCGTTTGTGGTCAATGCCTACAACCTTTCCGCTGAAACACATGACATTGCCATGCAGCTCCTGGACGCGATCAGCTTTATCATTGTATTTCAGGCACTGCAGTCCGTGCTGACAAAGGGTATCCTGCGGGGTGGTGGAGACACACGGTTCTGCATGATGATTGATGCCACATTTCTTTGGCTGATTTCCATTCCACTTGGATGGCTCACCGGTGTTGTCTTGAAGTTGCCGGCATTTGTCGTATATGTCTGCATGAAACTGGACTGGATCATCAAGGTTTTTGTGTGTCTGTTCCGTTTCAAAAGTAAAAAATGCTTTCGGATCGTCTCCGACAGTACGGAAGAAAGGAATGCCGATTCATGTTAAAGATTTTTCTGTCCTCTCATGGCCGCTTTGCCAGCGGCATCAGGAGTTCCTGCGAGATCCTTCTGGGAGCGCAACAAAATCTGACGGTTTTTGATGCCTATGTAGACAACGATACCGTGCAGGAGCATCTGGATGATTTCTACAAAACCGTTTCTGCTGAGGATCAAGTCCTGCTTTGCAGCGATCTGTATGGAGGCAGCGTCAATCAGTCAATGTATCCATATCTCCAGAAGCCGAACACGCGTCTGGTCAGCGGCGTCAACATGACATTCATGATGAACGTCTTGTGTGAGGAAGAATTGTCCGATGAGCGACTGGAGGAGATTCTGGAGGAAAGCCGCAGCTATCTGCGCAGGGTAAATCTGGAAACCAATGAGACAGAGGATGAATCCTTCTTCTAAGGAAAAAGCAGTAGGAAAAGCCACGACGAATGTTCATATTGTGACGTTTCATCGTGGCTTTTCTTGCGGTCAGAGTGGCGAGACTCAAGCTCGCGGCCTCCTGCTCCCATAGAAGAAGTAAAAAGACATCGCAAGCCGATGCTGCTCAGTTCAAAAGGAAGCGTTGAGCAGCACCCGGAGGGAGAAGAATGATTCCCAACGCTCTGTAATTTTGGCACCCGCCCAGGCTGCGATTAAGTCTCCCCGGAAATAAAATCTGATAGGACAAAGAAGAAAAAAGCTCTTGGCTTCTGTAATGGAGGCCAAGAGCTTTTTGCATCTTGTTTTGTAAGAGGAAAGAGGTTACAATAATAGAAAAGAAAGCGTATATCAGTCGAATAAGGTGGTAGGCCTATGAAGTTTTTTGAAGCGGTTCCAAGCGAACTTTTCTCGCCGCTGGCTTCGCCCAACCGTATTTTATATGCGGATGCACTGGACGTACTGTACGCAGCATACCAAGAAAACCTGAAAATACGGGAAGATGTCTTGTATTCCATGCTGCGCGGCAGGCTGGAGCAGGAACTGGCGGATGCTACGTTTGAAGATGAAGACATTGACGAAGAGGAACTGAGGGATATCTCTGGCCGCGCTCGTTTTTTGATCCGCAAGCTGTGTAGTAAGGGGTGGTTTGAGAAAGAACGCGGGGACGACTTTGAAGAGTATATCACGATTCCTAATTACAGCAGCCGTTTGCTGGAATTATTCCACCAACTCTGCGATGATAGCCCGGCTCGTGGATATTCCTATGTGTTCGGAACTTTCTCAGTCTTAAAGACCGCCGACGACAGCAACAATGCTTACGATAAAATGACGGCTCTCTATAGTGCCTACGATAACACAACGGCGCTGATTAGCTTGTTGCAAATGGTCTATCATAATGTGAAGCATTATTTTCAGACGCAGATCGATATGCAGGATGTCAACCAGGTGCTGGCTGCACACTTTAACGACTTCGGACAAAAGGTTGTGGAGGCATATATCCGTCCGCTGAAAATCAAAGATTCAGTGCCGAAGTATCGTGTGCCCATTCAGTCTGTGCTTAGGCGCTGGGAAGAGGATGATACCTTGCTGATGGCGATGGCAAATGAAGCATTGCGTGATAAGCGGGGCAAGACATTGGAAGACTGCCGTGCCGATCTGCTGAGGAAAATTTTCTGGATCGAAGAACGCTATGACAATTTAGAGAAGGACTATCTTGAGGAAATTGATACGCAGGTCCGGCGCTATACCAGGGCAGCAACACAGAAAATCGAGAACCTGACGAACCGAGATCAAAGCGTGCGCGGCAATTTGAATGTTTTGCTGACGACACTGTCCAGAAACCGCAGGGCGGCTGAGCTGGTGGACCAGATACAACCGGCATTTCAATTGTATGAGCAGTCTTTTTTGTCAGAAAAAAGTCTGTGGTACCGTAAGCGCCCCGAAAAACGGACAAAAACCGCGTCGGTGCTGATACAAGATGATCAGGCACCGAATACGGAAGAACAGGTCAGAGCGGCACAGTTACTGCAATCGAAATATGGCCGGGCAGCAGTAAATGCTTACGTGCAGGGATGGCTGGGAGACGCTGACATTCGTTGCTCGGAGGAGCTCTCGCTTGAAGAGGACAAGGATTATATCATGAGTTTGCTGGCAATCCTTGGAAGCAAGGATGCATCTGCCGGTTATGTGGTCCAGGAACTCGATGGCATTTTTTGTAAAAATGGCTATTCGATCCCGCAAATGCAGATCCGGAGGAAGGAGAAGAAGCCGTGAATTTTGATTTTGTTACCAATGCAACGGCAAAAGAACTGGAACAATTCAAATCAGTCTGCAATCAGCTGCTCAGCCGCACATACATTGTGCGAACCATCTACCAGCCGGGAAAAGGCAGGGTGGATAACCCAGACTATCTTTTTCTATCACGGCACTATGAGGCTGTACAGGAGTACCTGAGTCTGCTGGACTGGGATTTGCGCAGGGATGAACTGAACGGATACTTTTATGTGTTGAACACAGACGAGGCTAACCGTTGCAACCTCAATAAAAAAGAAACGGCGATTTTGCTGGCATTACGGCTGATCTACGAAGAAAATATGGAACGTTTGGGTTTGGAGCAGGATGCCGTGTGTACTGTGCGGGATGTGCTGGAAAAAGTGGTGACCGACTATCCAGTTTTTCCGGCTAAGCCGAATATGGAAGAGGTCAAACGCGCGTTTACGGTACTGGAAAACCATTCTGTGATTCAAAGACTGGAAGGAAAATTCAACCAGGGCAGCTGCAGGATCGCAATACTGCCCACCATTCTCTCTGCGGTCTCCAGCGAAAAGCTGAACTTGGTGGTGTCTGTTTTGAAAAAGGAGGAAACAGATGAAGAAGCTGAAGAAAATCCTGCTGATCAACTGGCTCTATTTCAGTAAAGAACTGATTGAAGTGGGCGACATCAATTTCCTGACCGGCAAGAACGGCGCCGGAAAGTCAACGGTCATCGATGCACTGCAGATCGTGCTGCTGGGCGAGACAAATTCCCGCAATTTTAATCAGGCAGCCAACGAAAAATCGCAGCGCACATTGGAAGGCTATCTGCGCGCCGACATGGATGATAACAGCCCGTATTCCCGCCGTGGTAAGGACTTTTCTACCTACATTGTCTGCGAATTTCAGGATGAGATGGAGGGCAGCAGTTTTGTGACAGGCGTTACCTTTGACTGCCGCAGCGATGGAAGTTACCGTGATACATTCTTTATTTACACGGGGACACTGCCGGAAAATTGCTTTATTGAACAGGGCGAGGCAATGGAGATTTCTGCACTTCGCCGTTTTTTGAAGCAGAACTATGCACGGACAGAATTTTACGATACCCAAAAAGAGTATCGCCGCAACATGCTTGCAAAGTGGAACGTCCACAACGAGCAGGTCTTACGGATGATGAAGAAGGCTGTTTCGTTCCGGCCAATTGTGGATATCCAAAAATTTATTACGGAGAACATCTGCGATATTCCGGATAAGCCCAATATTGAGCTGATGCAGCAAAACATCCGGGATTATAAACGGCACGAATTGCTGGCGCAGCGTCAGCAGGAAAAGCTGGATGCGCTGCAGCAAATCAGCAGGCTGTATCAGGAGATGAACCAAGCCATAGACCGCTGCCAGATCCAGAAGTTTCTGGTACGGTGGGCAGAAAAAGAAGCTGCGCAGACAGAGATCGACCAGAGGGAATTGGAACGAACTGAATGCAAGGAGAACCTTGCAAATGTGAATGAGCAACGGGAGGAGCTTGAGCGGCAGATCGAACAGAAAGAAACGCGCCGCAGTGAGCTTGAGCTGGCCTGCAGGCAGAGCAACGTTTTCCAGGAGGAAGAGCGTCTGCTCAACATGGAAAAGGCTCTGAGAGATGAGCAGAAAAAGCTGGAACAGGGTCTGCAAAATCTTGAAGTGGAGATTAAGCGGGAAGCACGGCGTTTGCAGAGATTCTGTGGGGAGATACAAGAACTGGAACCGGAAGAACTTCTCATACCGGTGCAGGAAGCGGCGAACACTGCGCAGAAAGCATATGCTGTATTTACTGGTGACGAGAAGGGATTGTTTGCCCGGCCTGTGGAGTTGTTTGAAATGGGGCAACAGGCAGCGGCCGAATTGTCGGATGCTGTCCGCAGTGCGGCTCATAAAACAGAGGATCGTATTGCAGAGCTGAAGAAGCAAGCCGACCAGAAAAGTGCGGTGCTTGCAAATCTGCGCAGGAACATCAAAGATTATCCCCATGGGCTTCTGCTGTTCAAAGACCGGCTGGAAAAGGATCTGGCAGATAAAACGGGGCATGCGGTTCCCGTTTATATTCTGGCTGATGTGCTGGAAATGGCAGATGAGCGCTGGCGTGGAGCGGTAGAAGGCTACCTAAATAACCAGAAATATTATCTGCTGGTGGAGCCGGGACGTTATCAGGATGCACTCAACATTTACGACCGGCTGAAGCAGGAAGCAGAGTACCGTGCGTTTGGTCTGGTAGATATCGGAAAACTGCGGGAAAAAGAAACACTTCGACCGTTGCCCGGTAGTCTGGCAGAAAAGGTGGAGACAGAAAACAAGCTGGCACGCAGCTATGTGGACTATCTTCTGGGTCGGGTGATATGCTGCGACACGGCAGAACAGTTGCGCTGCTATAAGACGGCAATTACGGAAGAAGGAATGCTGTATCAGGGCTATGTGGCCCGCGCACTTCGGAAGGGCTGGATGGAAGACGCCTTCATCGGGCGGCGTGCGGTGCAGCTCCGCATCGACCATCTGGAAAAGGAACTGGCCTGTCTGCAGGAAGAGCTGCGGCATTGGCAGCCGCTCCAGAAGCAGCTGACCGGCCTGCAGGAGCCGCTTTTTACCCAAAGATTCGTCCGAATCGATGTGGCGCAAAAGCAGGAGGACTACCAGCGCGTCCAGATGATCATCAAGGAAATCGCAGAAGTCAAAAATCAGCTTTCCCAGCTGAATCTGTTCTGGTTGGATGAGCAGCGGCGCATCATTGAACAGTTGAAAGAAGAGATCCTTGCATTCAATAAGGAAAAAGATGCGAAAAATGTGCAAAAAGGGAAGTTGGAAGGCCGCATCCATCAGCTGGAATATGAGATCTTGCCGGAAAAATACCAACAGTATGAGGCCATCGAAGATGTTTTGAACGAGGGGTTCACGAAGGAATACCGAGAAACCATCGGCGTTCCCCGCTATCGGCAGGAGCTTGTCCGCTTGAAAAAGGCAGATGTCATCCGCAAGAACTTCGGCGACAGTTTGGCGCAGAGCACAAAGGCGATGGACGGGGCTCAGAAGAAACTGTTTGCAGCACGCAGAGAATATGCAGAACGGTTCAAACCCTGTGCATTCCAGATCGAGGTGATGGATAACACAGAATACGAGGAAGAACGGCGTACTCTGCAGGAAAGCGAGCTGCCCCGATACAAAGAAAAGATCCGGGCGGCACGGGAAAGCGCAATGGAGCAATTCCAGAACGATTTCCTTGCCAAACTGAAATCCAGCATCGACCAGGTGCAAGACCAGGTGCACAATCTGAACAAGGCCCTGCGCCAGGCACAATTTGGCACAGACAAGTACCAATTCCGCGTAGGGCCAAACCCGGATTATCTGGATTACTATAACATGATCACGGCAGATGAACTGATGGAAGGCGAATCCGGTCTATTCGCACTGCCCTTTCAGCAAAAATACGGCCCATTGATCGAAAAACTGTTCAGCCAGATCACAATGGCAGACGATACGCAGCTCAATGCCCGCAAACAGAGCGAACTGCAGGAGAATATCGTCCGCTATACAGACTTCCGGACGTATCTGAAGTTTGATTTGGAAACGACCGATCAGAACGGTTCCAAGCAGCTGCTTTCTCAAACACTGAATATGAAGTCCGGTGGCGAAACACAAACGCCATTCTATATTGCGGTGCTGGCCTCGTTTGCCCAGCTGTACCGCGTCAACGACGCTACCCGTTTTGGTAATACGGTGCGTCTGGTGGTGTTCGATGAAGCTTTCAATAAAATGGATAGTGACCGGATCACGGAGAGTGTACTCCTTCTCCGAAAGATGGGGCTGCAGGCGATCATCTGTACGCCGCCGGATAAGGTCTCGGACATTATGCCCATTGCAGACCGTACGTTATTAGTGGACAAATCCGGATACCGGATGCATATCATTCCATTTGGAAAGGAGATGCAGAATGAAGGAAGCACAGGTGATCCTGAATCGTCTGCTGGATAAGTTTGAAAATAGTAAGCATCTTTCTGAACCCAACACATCCAGACGTCGGGTAATGCTGCGCATTGATAAAAGGGAGTTGCCGGAGTATCAATACGAAGATGCGGTGGTTCGGGACGCTTACAATATTGCAGCGCGGGAGCTGGAGCAGCAGGCTTTGGTGCGTCTGGAATGGGCGAGAAAGCAGAGCGTTCTCTCCTGCATTGTGCTGGATCTGGAACGGGTCGCACAGTGCTATGAATGCGCCGACAGAGTGCATCCGCAAAAAAAGGCAGAAGAGGTTGCAAACATCATCATGCAGAAGCTGGCAGACAATCCCGTTCCATGGATCGCGGCATGGAGTGATGCTGTATGTGCTCAGGTGCGGAACAGCATGAAAGTGCCGACGTATTGCAGAGAAAACGACGGTCTGCTGCAGGAGCTTTTGCTCACGTTTCAACGGTATGCGGAGCTGTCCGGCAGTGTGACGATGCGTGCATTCAGCAGCCAGTGTTTTCACGATACCAAGTATTTTGAGCGAAATGTACGGGAGCTGTTTCTTACCATTGCACGAAAATACAATACCCAACTGGCGGCGGCCTGTACAGAAGCGAAACTTGGTGAGCGGGATCAACTTGCATTTCTGGGAATCTATGCCCGCCCGGAGCTTTACGAACTCTCGGGCGATTGCGCGATCTGCTTGAAGAAAGGAGAACTACGGCTCAGCGTAGCAGAACCTTATGGATTGGCTTTGCCCAGTACACTTGTGTCAGAGATTGTGGACATTGAACTGAAAAACATCTGCTGCATTACCTTTATCGAAAATAAAACGAACTATGATGAATATTTGCTGGCAGAAAAACAGCCGCAAGAACTTGTTGTTTATCACGGCGGCTTTCTGAGCCCGCGGAAGAAAAAACTTTTTGAAAAACTGGCTGCTGCGGCAGGGGAAACCATGCAAATTCGATTCTGGGCAGATATTGATCTGGGCGGTTTTTGTATGTTTGAAAACCTGCAAACGGTGTTCCCACAGCTTGAACCCATGCGTATGGAAGGGCGCTTTGTGGAACAGTACCACAAAAATGGCCTGAAGCGGCCGGAGCAGTATCTGAAGAAGCTGAAGGAAGAGCGGAATGCGGGAAGACATACGCTGTTTGTTGATGCAATTGATAAGATTTTGCAATATGGGGTCACAATCGAACAAGAAACATTTCTGGAGTAGAATTCGTGCGAAGATAAAAACGCTTGTTGCCCCATAAAAACGTACTATTATTCTTTCCAACGCTCTGCAATTTTGACATCCGCTCAGGCTGCAATTAAGTCTCCCCGGAAATAAAATCTGGTAGGACAAAGAAGATAAAAGCTCTTGGCTTCTGTAATGGAGGCCAAGAGCTTTTTGCATCTTGTTTTGTA
>ENA-UOJS01002483-UOJS01002483.1-human-gut-metagenome-genome-assembly--contig:-C74-NODE-2483-length-12428-cov-5.283844_pt1 | contig 12428 bp, 10 predicted proteins | sample MGYA00242355_ERZ723902 | MGnify/ENA metagenome assembly ERZ723902 | reverse complement strand
GCAGGAGTTGGAAAAGCCGGGACGCGACCCCAGAGGCCCGAATAAAGTATTCGAATTCGACAAAAACGTTCGGACCATAGACGACCTGCAAGTCGGCATGGAGCTGCCGGGCATCGTCAGCAACATAACCAACTTTGGAGCATTCGTCGACATCGGCATTAAAGAAAACGGACTGGTCCATCTATCCCAACTGGCCGACCGTTACATCTCCGACCCCAATGAAGTAGTCAGCATTCATCAGCACGTACGGGTGAAGATTCTTAATATCGACCTGGAGCGCAAACGAATACAGCTTACAATGAAAGGAGTCAATAGCGGGAACTAAAATAATGGAGAATGGAGAATTGATAATGGATAATGGAGAATGACCTGCGGATGAACAGGAAATAATTCTCAATTATCCATTCTCAATTTTCAATTATCCATTCTCAATTTTCCATTCTCCATTTTCATAATAATGAGGGTTCCCGCAATCAGCAGCAGTGTACAAAACAAAGAGCCCTCAAAGCCAAAGTCTCCTCCGTTCATCCATTCATTTGCCGACAGGCGAAGATTCAGCAGGCTTTCGCCAAAGCGGATGCCACTTACTTCATAGCCCAACACCGGCCCCTGCAACCAATTCCAGAACCAATGCACAGCAATCGGGAAACTCAGATTACGGGTGTATATATAAGAAGCTCCCAGCATCATCCCCGCCAACAAGATGTTGAGTAATGGCAAAACAGAAATATCCGGATTGGCAAAATGAAACAACGAGAACAGCACGGACGAAAGAAACAGGGCCAGGAATTTATTCATCCCCGAGTCGAGCATACGGCCAAGCACAAAGCCACGTAATGTCAGTTCCTCGAAAAAGGCAACAATAGCAAAAAAGGCCAACGAAACAAGCAATGAATCAGGGCGGAACGACACCGAAACCACTTCCACACTGCCTGCCAACAAGCTGACGCCAAAGCCTATCGCATAAAGTGCAACGGCAAACAGCATTCCCCTGCACCAGTCCTTCGCATATCCCTTGAAATGCAATCCCAATGCCGAAAAAGGCAGACCACGCATACGCAACACAAGCCATGCGGAAAACAGCGAGGCCAACAATAGCAACAACTCGTCTATTACAGTCAACCACTGCTGCCCCGCCCCTCCTTCTTCAGCAAAGAAGACGGGAAACAAAAGCCCGAGAACAGAATAAGTCAACAAAAAGACAAACAAGAACAACAAAATATCAAACACCATTTTAGCAAACCGCTTCCAGGCGGCACCGGCCGATGGCACTCCACTCTTTTCACTGCAATTCATTTCGGTCATACCCTTCATAATAAAATAGGTTAATATCCGACAAAAGTAACAATAAAAAGAAAAAAGTTCACCTCAACTTAAACAATCTTTTCTATATTTGAAGCTATAAACTTTCGCAAGCTCAAGTTGCAGTTGACGAGCAACAAGTTAACGAGTTGACAAGGTGTTTGTAGCGAGCCGTTTCAAGCGGCACTTTATCAAACAGGGCATTCCAGGCTTGTAGACTTGTTGACTGAAGCCTTGTCAACTAATAAGTTGAGCACTTGCGAAACTTAAAAATCACTTAAGACATGAAATTACAGAGCATCCTTTCCATTGTTGTCGGATTAGGAATTACACTGACTGTTTCCGCGCAACAAAAAAAAACATATTATGTCCCTAAAGCAGGTACACTGACCGAACTGATCAAAGAAAATGAAGCCAACGAAATAACCTACCTGACGCTTCAGGGCAAATTGAACGCCATCGACTTCCGCTATCTGAGAGACGGATTCAGCAAACTGACGGTATTGGACATATCGAATGCCTCCATCAGCATGTATGCCGGCAAAAACGGCACTTCTCCCGACCGTTTCTACATCTATCCTGCCAATTGTATTCCTGCCTACGCTTTCTGCAAGCAGACCAACGATACCACTTTTGTCGGGAAAGAGTCTTTGACCCGCGTAATTCTGTCCGATAAGACTAAAAACATAGAGGATGCGGCGTTCAAGGCCTGCAAGAACCTGAAGATTTGCCAGATACGCAAAAAGACACCTCCCAATCTGCTCAAAGAGGCCTTGGCCGATAGCATAACCGCCATTTTTGTGCCGCTGGGATGCAGCGATACCTACAGGGTAAAAGACAACTGGGGAACGTTTGCCTTTATCGAAGGAGAGCCCTTAGGCATTACCGTGCAAGTAGGTGCCATGGGAAGCCTGGCAAGCGAACTGGTAAAAAAAGGCATCCAGCCCAAAGAAGTGAACTTCCTGACCGTAGAGGGAAAACTGGACGAAGCAGACTTTACACTGATACGGGACTATATGCCCAATCTGGTTTCCATCGACCTGACGCAGTGCAATGCAACTGCCATTCCTGATTATACCTTTACACAGAAAAAGTATCTGTTGAATATAAAGCTGCCACATGGGCTGAAAACCATCGGTCAGCGTGCATTCAGTGGTTGTACCCGCCTGTGCGGAACACTGATGCTTCCTGCCAGCGTGACGGCCATCGAATACGGTGCCTTTATGGACTGTGACAATCTGCGCCACGTCGTAGCAACAGGCAACAGCATCACAACTTTAGGAGACAACCTGTTCGGAAACAATAACGACAAGCTGATCTATCAGAAAAAATAAAAAAAATGAAGAATGAAAAAAATGAAGAATGGCAAATGGTTAATGGTTAATGATTAATGGTTAATGGTAAATGACAACTCAATTCTTCATTCATCATTCTTCATTCATCATTAACCATTAATCATTCTTCATTTTCCTATCAGGCACCGTACATACGTGCCTTCAGCTCCTTGATATGATCTGACGTGATGTATTCATCATACTCCATCATCTTGTCAATGATGCCATTGGGCGTCAGCTCTATAATACGGTTGGCAACGGTCTGAATGAACTCATGGTCGTGAGAAGAGAAAAGAACGTTGCCCTTATAAATCTTCAAGTTATTATTGAAGGCCTGAATGGATTCCAGGTCCAGATGGTTGGTCGGAGTGTCCAGTATCAGGCAGTTTGCATTACGCAATTGCATACGGGCAATCATACAACGCATTTTCTCGCCTCCGGACAGCACACTGACTTTCTTCAGCACCTCTTCGCCCGAGAACAGCATACGGCCCAGGAAACTCTTCATATAGACTTCGTTGCCTTCGCCATATTGGCTCAGCCAGTCTACCAAGTTCAAATCAGTATTAAAGAACGACGTATTGTCCAGCGGCAAATAAGCCGTAGTAATGGTAACACCCCAATTGTAACGTCCGGCATCCGGCTTCATGTTTCCGTTGATGATCTCAAACAAAGCAGTCATCGCACGCGGATCGCGGGACAGAAAGACAATCTTGTCTCCCTCGTCGACATTGAAGTTCACGTCGCGGAACAGTACCGTACCGTCTTCCAACGTTTTCGTCAGGCCCGACACTTCCAGAATCTGGTTGCCCGGTTCACGTTCCGGCGTAAAAATAATGCCCGGATATTTGCGTGAAGAAGGCTTGATTTCTTCCACATTCAGTTTCTCCAGCATCTTCTTACGGCTGGTCGTCTGCTTGCTCTTAGCCACATTGGCACTGAAACGACGGATAAATTCTTCCAGCTCTTTTCTTTTCTCTTCAGCTTTGGCCTTCTGGTTCTGCTGCTGACGAAGCGCCAGCTGGCTGGACTCGTACCAGAAACTATAGTTACCGGCAAAAAGGTTTATTTTACCATAATCGATGTCCACCGTATGCGTACAAACCGAATCCAGGAAATGTCGGTCGTGGCTGACAACCAGCACCGTGTGTTCAAAGTTCGAAAGATACTCTTCCAGCCAGGTAACCGTTTCCATATCCAAGTCGTTGGTAGGCTCGTCAAGCAGCAAGTTGTCAGGGTTTCCATATAAGGCCTGCGCCAACATCACACGCACCTTCTCCTTATTGTTCAGTTCGCCCATCATCACATAGTGCTTGTCTTCCTTTATGCCCAGGCCACTCAGCAAAGCCGCAGCGTCACTTTCGGCATTCCATCCGTTCAGTTCGGCAAATTTCTCTTCCAGTTCGGAAACCTTCAATCCATCCTCGTCGGTAAAGTCTTCCTTGGCATACAATGCATCGCGCTGCTTCATGATGTCCCACAAGACAGTATGCCCCATCATCACAGTGTCCATCACCGTGAAAGCATCCCACTTGAAGTGGTCCTGGCTCAAAACGGAAAGCCGTTCTCCGGGTCCCAATGTAATCAGACCTTTTGTTGGCTCCAGCTCCCCGGATATCGTCCGCAAAAAAGTAGATTTTCCGGCTCCATTCGCCCCAATTATACCATAACAATTACCGTTCGTAAACTTCAGATTTACGTCATTAAACAACACTCTTTTACCAAATTGCACTGCAACATTCGAGACTGTAATCATCTTCCTATCTTTGAATTTATTTACAAATTACGAGCTAATACCCTATATTCATTCATATTGCCAGCAAAGATACGATTATTTCAGGAATAGAAACAGAGAAACGCTGTCAATCTGGCATAAAAGTGTTAACTTTGCAGCGTTTTTATACAAAAGCATTTTTGGCAAAGTTTTTGTAGGAACAGAAATTAAGAAAATGCAAAACTTAAACCTTAGAAACGATGAAAGATAAAAAATATTACAGAAACAATAAGCATAATAACAATATGAATCCAGAAAAAGAAAACAACAGAGAAGAGAATCTGGGTACTCAGAATGCCCGCCCTAACGAGCAGGAAGAGGTTGCAACAGATCAGAATGAAGTTCGTGAGGAAGAAAACACTTCCATGAGTAACGAGGAAAAGCTGGCTCAGGAATTGGAAAAAGCCCAGCACATGCTCGAAGAGCAAAAAGACAAATATCTGCGCCTGTCGGCCGAATTTGACAACTACCGCAAACGGACCATGAAGGAGAAAGCCGAACTCATCCTGAACGGAGCAGAAAAAAGCATCAGCAGCATTCTGCCCATTGTCGACGACTTTGAGCGTGCCCTTAAGAATATCGAGACTGCCACCGATGTAGCAGCAGTCAGAGAAGGCGTTGAGCTTATCTACAACAAATTCATGAAGGTACTGGAACAGAACGGAGTAAAAGTCATCGAGACCCAGGAAAAGGAACTCGATACAGACTTCCATGAAGCAATCGCCGTCATTCCGGCTCCCACAGAAAACCTGAAGGGAAAGATTTTGGATTGCGTTCAAACAGGTTATACTCTAAATGACAAAGTTATCCGTCATGCCAAAGTGGTAGTCGGAGAATAAAAATGACACTTGCGAAACTTAAGTAATATGGAAAAAAGAGATTACTACGAGGTATTAGGCGTTGACAAAAAAGCATCTGCAGACGAAATAAAGAAGGCTTATCGAAAGAAAGCCATCCAATATCACCCGGACAAAAACCCGGGCGATAAAGAAGCGGAAGAAAAATTCAAAGAGGCAGCCGAAGCTTACGACGTATTGAGCAATCCGGAAAAACGGGCCCGTTACGACCAGTTCGGACATGCCGGAGTAAGCGGAGCAGCCGGCAACGGCGGACCGTTCGGAGGCTTCAGCGGTGGTATGTCAATGGATGATATCTTCTCCATGTTTGGCGATATTTTTGGCGGCCACGGCGGATTCGGAGGCGGATTCGGAGGATTTGGCGGTGACGGAGGTGCGCAGCAGCGTCGCTATCGCGGCTCCGACCTGCGGGTAAAGGTTAAACTGAATCTGAAAGAAATTTCAACCGGAGTAGAAAAGAAGTTCAAGCTGAAGAAATATGTTCCCTGTAGTCATTGCCATGGTACGGGAGCAGAAGGAAACGGCGGAACCGAAACCTGTCCGACCTGTAACGGCAGTGGTACAGTCATTCGCAAGCAGCAGACAATTCTTGGCACCATGCAGACACGCAGCACGTGTCCTACCTGTGGCGGTGAAGGCAAAATCATTAAAAACAAATGTAAGGAATGTGGCGGTGAAGGAATTGTCTACGGAGAAGAAGTAGTAACCGTAAAGATTCCGGCTGGAGTGGCCGAAGGCATGCAACTCTCCATGAGCGGAAAAGGAAACGCCGGCAAGCACAACGGCATCCCCGGCGATTTGCTGATTCTGATAGAGGAAGAAGCTGACAAGGAACTGATCCGCGACGAAAACGATCTGATCTACAACCTCCTGCTTAGCTTCCCTACCGCAGCACTGGGCGGAACTGTGGAGATCCCGACCATCGACGGAAAAGTAAAAGTAAAAATAGAATCGGGAACCCAACCGGGCAAAGTGCTTCGCCTGCGTGGCAAAGGTCTGCCGAGCGTAAACGGATATGGAACAGGCGACCTGCTTGTGAATATCAGCGTATACGTTCCCGAAACTTTGAGCAAAGACGAAAAGAAGCAACTGGAGGAAATGGAGAACTCGGACAACTTCAAGCCCAACACTTCCATCAAAGAAAAGATATTCAAAAAGTTCAGAAGCCTGTTCGACTAAATAACAGCAGGCACTGTATAAAAGTATAAGAAACTGTCCTGAAAAGGCATGGCCCACCCCAAGAAGGTCTGAAGGATTTTCGATTCTTCATCAGCTTACTTCGGTTGTGGTCCATGCCTTTTTTTATATAATATGATATTCTTTTGAAGCTTCAACGATACAACTATCACAAAAAATGCTATATTTGCAATGGAATAGAACTTCGACAAGGGACGTTTATTCCCTAAACACACAGTATTAAAAAGATTACGTTATGAAAAAAATCAATCTTAAAATGGCAGCTACCGTAATGATCTGCGGTGCTTTTCTCTTAAGTTCTTGTGTAGGTTCATTCGGCTTGCATAGCAAGTTGGTCAACTGGAATCAAAGTATTGGCAACAAATTTGTCAACGAACTCGTATATCTGGCATGCAACATCATCCCTGTGTACGGAGTATGCTATCTGGCCGATGCAGTTGTCATTAACTCCATTGAATTCTGGAGCGGCAGCAATCCGATGGCCAGCGTAGGCGACATTAAGAAGGTGAAAGGTGAAAACGGTGATTATCTGGTAAAGACACTCGAAAACGGATACTCCATTACCAAAGAAGGAGAGAATCTCTCCATGGAACTGGTCTACAACAAAGAGGCTAACACCTGGAACGTGGTAGCAGACGGAGTAAGCACCGAACTGTTGCAAATGAACAACGACGGCACCGCACAGATGTATCTGCCCAACGGAGAGGCCATGAACGTCACCTTGGATGCACAAGGCGTAGCAACTGCTCGCCAGGCTACTATGGTGAACACTTATTACGCCGCCCGCTAATTTTCATAATACAAGTTTCGCCGGGTAACAGCACAAGTCCTGCACACATTTCTATGCGGGAAGGCTGTACCCGGCGAAACTTTGTTTAATTGAATATACTGTCTAACACATGAACCAGTTTCTTTTTAGATATATCCACAAAAAGAATTTTCCCGTCAGGACCAATCAGATAATTCGCAGGAACCGTTTCTATATGCAAGCGCTCAATGCTTTTATACAATTCACCTTGACTGTTTATCCCCGATAAATTATAGATTTTAGGATTGAGTGTTTGGATGGTGTTTTTCCACTTCTTTTTGTTGTTATCCAATGAAATATTGTATATCAACAATTTTTCCCCATATTTCTCTGGCAACTGATCGATAAATTTCAAATTGAGCAGACAGGGCACACACCATGTAGCCCAAAAGTTTACGAAAACATATTTCTCTGTCTGAATAGGAAGTTGTCTTGTAACGTCGTTTGTATCAGATACTTCTATATTCCAAAGTGCATATCTTCCGGTAACTTCCAGTTCATTTTGCATGTCCAGACTCACTGGCATCGATTCTTTCTTTTGGTTTTTTAATACCCTCTTCTTTGCCCGTATTGCACTTAATCTCGCCAGATTTTGGCGCGATTCTTCGCTACCGGGCGGACATCTTTTCCTATCGGGTTTCAGTCGCCACATTTTTTTATAAAGAGGAAAACGCGAAATGACTTCTGCTCTCATTTTCTTTACAGAATCTTCACCATAATCATTGACAGACAATAAAACTGCACGCAACCATGCTATATAAGGGTAAGTTGTGTTTTTAAGAGATTGGATTTCATTACGTCTGAGTTTTGCTTCTATTTCTTTAATTTCAGCAGTCAATACCTGATAGCTTGAATCCGTTTGATAGACAGTCATTTTTTCCAATAAGCCAAATCTCTGTTGTAACAAACTGTCTCTGCGGTTAAAATAATCGGCTTCTTCATTTGTCGCAGGCGAACCTGCTACTTTTTTCATAACCACATTTTGCCAATCCGCATCATTGATGTGAATAGAAATGCTATCTCCGGGAGTTGCAACTATATCCACTTTTCCCGGACCTTGTTTTTCAAATAAAAGAGATACCTTTTCTTGTTCGGGTACAAATCCATACAAATGTACAGTCTTATCCTGTGGCGACAACAAAGCCGAATCTTCTATGTAGCATTCATTATAACGTAAATAATGAAGATATACATATTGCGACGGAATGCATAAGGAACTATCTGCTGTCACTGTAATACAAAAGTTCTTTTCAGGGCCTTTACTTGAAGTCAGAGCCAAAAGAGTTAAACATAAGAAGGCAGAAAGCAATGTTTTCATAAGATTTTATTTGTAAATTTCTTCATTGCGCCATCAGACTATCCAATGTTTGTATCAATTCCTCGCCGTGCAAGTCTTTCGCCACAATCCGGCAATGGTTGTCCAGCAGGAAAGAACGTGGTATCAGTTTCACGCCCAAGCGTGCCACCTCCGGAAGCTGGTTCCGGTTGTTGTCCGTACCGATAACATTGACAAAAGCTTGCAGAGAGTCTTTTACGATACTTCCGCGCCACCCGGTATGATTGTTGTCAATGGAGACGGCATACACTTTCAAGTCCTGCGGATACTTCGCCAAAGCCTGCTTGACGTACGGGAACTGAGCACGACAGGGCTTACACCACGTGGCCCATACGTCCACATAAATGTAGCGGCACCCTTTCAGGTCGGACAGGGCTACTTTTCCACCGTCCGCACTTTCCAGATTGAGCGACAGCGTCTTCCCTATTTCCGTGTTCTTTCTGGCCATCTGATAAACGGCCTTTTCTCTCTTCACGTCACTGATTCTCCGGCGAGTTCTCAGGCTTCTTTCCGACTGCGAATTATCCACTTTTTTCTGAGTTCTCCGAATAGCTCGTACGTCATTCGGCCACTTTTCTGCAAGATACTGCCTCAAAGCCATCACGCTGTCTTCGCTGATGTAATCTCTAAAATTAATCTGCAAAAACACCCGTGCGGCATTGGCAGCTACATAATGCGGATTCTGCTTGACTTCCTTACAATAGTAATCCACCATCATGCGGTCCCACAGAAGAATACTGTCCTTTTTCCCCTCATCCTCCAGCCGATGCCGTGTTTTCCACATGCTTCTGGACATCATATCAAACCCTATAATCTCGTTATGCACTTTCCCCTTCAATGCCTTTCTCCAAGTAGTCTGTGCCATATCGTCATAGAAAGCCTCTATTTCCACCGTATCGTTGGGGATCAAATAAACAACCAAGTCATTGGGACCTTCTTTAGAGAAGGTGATACGTACACTATTTTCAAGAAGCAGAACCCCTTGCAGTTCCACTGTTTTCTGTCCTTTTTCTGTCCGTACCGAGTCCCAGATATTCATCTCTCCGCCCGATACCCACGGAAGATAAGAGTGGAGATAGACGGTCTGTTCCACTTGTGAAAGTTGGTCGTCCAAATGTACAATGACCGTCACGTTTCTGGTCTCATCGTTTCCCTGCTGAGGGAGGAAGCTGCCCAATACGAACAGCGGCATAAACACGTATAACAAGGCTTTCATAACATAGATGTTTTTTAGTTTAACCAACGCCTCCCCTACTTTCCGGGCAGGCGGTTACCTCTTAAATGTTCCAAAATTAGCCCATTGAAAGCACAGACGTTGTGGAATTTTTGTGGAATTTTCAGTTTTCCACAAACTTTTAAGTGTGGAAAAGGTGTGGAACGGGGCTATTTGATGCTTTTCAACACCTTTTCCAACTTTTCATCTCCTGCATCCGGGAAATATTGATGCAGGAGACGTTTCTGACGTTTATATACACCGGAGCGGTCTTTTTCCAACAGAATGGCGATGTCTTGTGTGGACAAGCCTAACAAGTGGAGCCCACAAAAACGAAGGTCCTTTTCGGAAAGTGAAACTTGTTTTTCCAGACGGGTGATGAAGCCATCCGTAAAACGGTTAATCAGGTTAAGCAGTTCATTCTGATCTTCTACCGTGAAATGTTCTTCATAGTCGTTGTAGGATTGGTGATAAGAAAGAATACGAGTCACCTTGGCATATAGTTCCGTTTCGCGAAGATGACCGACCAAGTCGTCAAAATCGATCAGAGGGTGCACCTCTTTCGGCTCATTGAAAGGCAGTAAGAGGACTTCCGGCTCAACCACTGACGGTTCTGCGGACAACAGCGCCCGATGTTCTTTCCACCAGAACTTCATCAGTGCATCCATCTGCCCGCGAAGACGTTTCCGCTCTCTGGCTCGTCGCCCCAACAACAGCACAATGCAAACGGCCAATGCACCAATCGCCGCCAGACAAATCAGAATCAGCCGCTTCATTTGCGACTGTTCCTGCCGATGTAACAGATCTTTCTCTGCCAATATGATTTCTTCCCTCTGCTCCTGCTTGCTATATGTTTCTCTATATTTGCTTTCCTGGTCCTGATAGTAAGCAACCAGTTTCCAGTCTTCCTGTTTTCGGGCAATATCTGCCAAACGCATACAGGCATTCATTTTCACCTCGGAAGCCTCGGAGCGCATACTTTGAAGAAAATAACAACAGGCGGAATCGTATTGCGCCGTCTGATAGAATACATCACCCAACACAACGTATGCCCGAAACAATTGCGAAGAGTCCCGTTGGCTTAAACGGACCGCCTCTTTCGCATAATGCAAAGCCAAATCACTCCGCTTCATACGGGAATAAAGGTAACTGAACGAAAGAGAAACACCCGAACGATGGTCATCATCCAGCATATTGTAGGACTGCTGCAACAACTGTTCGGCCTTGGGATATGCCTCTCTTCCCCGCCCCAGCTGATAAATAGCCTGCCGATGTAACGTTTCTGCCCATAAAAGCGTATCACCGCTCCGAAATGCCATCTGTTTAGCTTGCAGATAGAGGGAATCTGCCTGAACATCCAATCCGTTATTTTGCAACAAATACCCCATATTGCCATAAATACGCCCCAATAAACGCCAGTCCTGTGCCCGACGTACGTAAGGAATGGCTTTTCGATAAGTAATCAGAGCCATGTCATATTGCTGTCTGCCGCTATACAACAATGCCTGACAATAATAGACCTTGGCAAGCATTGCTACATCATCCATCTGTCGGAAATAATCGACAAGCGTTGAAACCACAGAATCATTCACCATAAAAATACCGTTGCGGCATTCCGCCTCCACGGTCAGCAACCGGTGACGCATGCGGTCGCCCTCTTCTAAGGCCGAAGGAGGGATGCTATGCAACAGAGTCAAGGCACTGTCGGGACGGGCATCTATCAGGCTGTCCGCCTTGACAAGCAGATTGGGATAGTCCGTGCGCGAGCCGCAGGACAAGCAGCACAAGCAGAGCAACAGGAGGAGGTAATGCGTCAGTTTCATGTCGGTGAATTTATTTGGTGGCAAAGATACGATTTTTTTATTTCCGACTCACCACAGAAAGCACAGAGTTTCACGGAGTTTATAGGGTGAAGTTTCACCGTAATCTTTTAAGAATTAACGTATTGCGGTGAAGGATAGATAGGCGAAAAGATAGATACGCGGACGACACGGAAGATGCGGATGAACGCGGATTTTAATTTTTAATTAAATAAACGTGAAACTTATCTTTCACCATATATCGCTGATTATCAGCGCAGATTTTCCTGTTGAAAGCGTGAACCCATTTTTCCCTTTTCTTATCTTTATCCGTGTGAATCCGCCCATTCAGCGTCGTCCGCGTATCCATCTTTCACCCACGTTATTCATTTCCAATTATTCACTTTTCATTCCCAAAGTGCCACTTGGCGACCGTAACTACCTACTTTAGCCGCGTCATGTAGGTAGTTAGCCGGCGTAACAAGCCATGCTGTCGGACGTAACAAGCAATGCTGTCGGACGTAACAAGCAATGTCGCCGAGATTAACAAGCAATGCCGCCGGGTTGTGAAAGGAAAGCCGACGGGTATTACAAGCAATCTCCACGAGTATTACATGTAACTTCCACGAGTATTACTTGCAATTTTCCTCAGGCACGGATTACACGGAAAACGCCTAACTAGGAAAAAATTATTCCCTAACTAGGAAAAAATAATTTCCTAACTGGGAAAAAATAATTCCCCAACTGGGGAAAAATCAGAAGGGATAACCTACGGCAAAATGGAAGGCAAAGTCGCGGCTGAAATCGG
>ENA-UOJS01002474-UOJS01002474.1-human-gut-metagenome-genome-assembly--contig:-C74-NODE-2474-length-12459-cov-18.898500_pt1 | contig 12459 bp, 5 predicted proteins | sample MGYA00242355_ERZ723902 | MGnify/ENA metagenome assembly ERZ723902 | reverse complement strand
TTTGGTCGTTCATCCTCACGCATTCTCCCATGCCCGTTTACTACATAAGAAAAATTATGTTCTATGGGGCAATCGATATGACCGCACAGACAACGCGCGCAAAAATTGCCATCGGCTATCGTATCGGTCATTTGCGCGTGGAAGAAGCAACGTCCCAGCACAAAAACGGCTACACCGTCTGGCGCTGCCGCTGCGATTGCGGAGGAGAAATTCTGCTCGACACACGCACTTTGCAGCGCGGCACCGTCACGGACTGCGGCTGCAATACAAATGTCAAGCCTGGGCAGCGAGATATCACCGGTCAGCGCTTTGGGCTTCTGACCGCGCAATACCCTTTGCCGGCGCGGGATGCCTCCGGCTCCACGGTCTGGCACTGCATCTGCGACTGCGGCGGCGAAATTGACGCGCCGCTGCACCAGCTTACGGCGGGCTATCGGAGAAGCTGCGGCTGTCTGAGCCATCCGCCTTTGAAGGACTATCTCGGCAAGCGGTTTTCCATGCTGACCGTAACCGGTTACGCAGGCAAAGAGGACGGGCAGCACCTGTGGCGCTGCAAATGCGACTGCGGAAAGGAAACGGTTGTACGCCAAACGAACCTGCAGAGCGGCAAGACAAAAAGCTGCGGCTGCTTGCAGGAAAAGCAGCTTCTGGAAAATCTCAAGCTCTGCGAGGGTACGTCCGTTACCATTCTGGAAGCTGGCAGACGGCGCTTGCGCCCCACCAACACCAGCGGCGTAACCGGCGTTTACCGGAACAGGCGCACCGGAAGATGGTGCGCGCAGATCACGTTCAAACGAAAAACGTATTATCTCGGTGCGTATGAAAAGAAAGACGATGCCATCCGGGCGCGAAAACGCGGCGAGGGATTGCACGAGAATTTTATCGCGTGGTACTATGTCACGCACCAATTGACAGAAGGAAGGCCATAGTCGTATGAGCGCAGAAACGCGCGGAATGACGCTGAAAGAATACTGCATCAGAAGCCGCCGCGCGGAGCTGCTGCAGCAATGGCACTACGCAAAAAATGATGGGCTGACCCCGGACGCAGTTACCTGCCATTCGCGGCAGAAGGTCTGGTGGATTGACCGGTTGGGGCATGAATGGCAGCAGGAGATCTACAGCCGCACGGCGCTCTGCAGGGGCTGCCCATTCTGCGCCGGACGGAAGGTTCTTGCGGGCTTTAACGATTTAGCCTCGACGCACCCTGCGCTGAGTGCGCAATGGGATATGGATAAAAACTTTGATCTGACGCCGCAGATGGTAATGGCCGGAAACAGCCGCAAAGTCTGGTGGCGCTGTGAAAGGGGGCATAGCTGGCAGGCGACGATTGCCTCCCGCGCCTCCGGGTGCGGCTGCCCGGTCTGCGCGAACCGGAAAATCCTGCCCGGCTTCAATGATTTCGCTACGACCCACCCGGCGCTTGCTGCCGAGTGGCATCCAACAAAAAACGGCGACCTCACGCCGCAGAAAATCAGCTACGGCTACGACAAAAAGGTTTGGTGGCTCTGCACCAACGGTCACGAATGGCAGGCTGCCCCGAAAACGCGTGTCCGAATGGGCGCTGGCTGTCCGATCTGCGCAAACGATGTGGTGCAGGCAGGCTATAACGACCTTGCCACGCTCTTCCCCGCCGTCGCCGCCGAATGGCACCCAACAAAAAACGGAAACCTCACGCCGTCGCAGGTCGTGTCCGGCAGTCATCAGACGGTCTGGTGGCGGTGTTCGCTTGGTCACGAATGGAGAGCAGAGATCGTGGACCGGACGCGGGGTACCAATGGCTGTCCGTACTGCGGAAACAAGAAAGTGCTGGCAGGCTTCAACGATCTTGCAAGCATTGAACCGGAAATTGCCGCCGAATGGCATCCGACGCTCAATGGTGCGCTCACACCCGAAATGGTCACAGCAGGCAGCAACCGCAAGGTCTGGTGGCTCTGTCCGGATGGGCATGTCTGGCGCACGGCGATCTCGAACCGCACAAATGCAAAGAAGCGCACCGGCTGCCCCGTCTGCGCCGGAAACGTCAGCCAGAAGCACCAACATCTGCATCTTTCTCCGCAGACGGATGCAGAACGGAGGCGCGCATGAGACAGAGTCTCTTTGACTATTGCAGACTATATCAGAAGCAGAACCTGCTGGACGAATGGGATGCGGAGCGCAATCTGCCGCTCACGCCGCAGGCGATCACCTACGGCAGTCATACGCCGGTCTGGTGGCGTTGCGAAAACGGACACGAGTGGGAAGCTGTGGTCTATACGAGAACCCACGGCAGCGGATGTCCGTTCTGCGCCGGAAAAAAGGCACAAGCAGGCTTCAACGATCTGGCAACGCAGTATCCGGAGCTGGCGCGGCAGTGGGATTATACGAAGAATATTCCTGTATTACCGGCAGATGTTACAACCGGCAGCCATCGGCTAGTCTGGTGGAAATGTGAAAAAGGACACAGCTGGCGCGCAAGCATCCATTCCCGTGCTTCAGGGTGCGGCTGTCCGGTCTGCGCCGGGAGGCAGATTCTCGTTGGAGAGAACGACCTTGCGACGGTGGATCCGGAGCTGGCACAGGAATGGGACACGGCGCGCAACGGCAAGCTGACCCCGCAGGACGTTCTGCCGGGGACAGAGAAAAAGGTCTGGTGGGTCTGCGGGCATGGACACCACTGGCGGGCGGCGGTCTCTGCACGGACGAACAGGCAAAGTGGCTGCCCATATTGTTCCGGAAAACTGGTGCTAACCGGCTTCAACGATCTTGCGTCACAAAATCCGGTGCTTGCCGCGCAGTGGGATGCGGAACGAAACGGAACGCTCACACCGCAGCAGGTCACGCTGACCAGCAACCGCAAGGCGTGGTGGATCTGCGAGAAGGGACACAGCTTTCAGGCAGTGATTGCGTCCCGCGCAAACGGGACCGGCTGCCCGTACTGCACAAACAAAAAAGTGCTCGCCGGATTCAACGATCTGGCGACCGTTGAGCCCAAAATAGCTTCCGAGTGGCACCCGACGATGAACGGCAGTCTCACGCCCGAAATGGTCACGGCGGGAAGCCGGAAAAAGGTCTGGTGGGAGTGCCCGCTGGGGCATGTCTGGAAGGCTGCCATCTACCCGCGAACCGGCGCGAAGAAATGCGGCTGCCCCGTCTGCGCGGGCAAAACGCCCTCCGCAAAGCGCTGAAAATACTGCCTGCCATATGGCGGGCTTGATATAGATATTTTTAATTTTGGAGGAACGCAAATTGAAGAAGCGAATTATATCCCTGCTTTTGTGTCTCTGCATGGTATTCTCGCTTTTGCCGACGGCGGTACTGGCTGCGGATGGCGAAGACTCGGATGCTTCCGTAGGTTCCGGACAGGTTATGCAGCAGAATTCAGACGATCTGGGTAACCAGTCAGATTCGGATGACTTGAAGGATTCGGAAAATTCGGATGACTTGAAGGATTCGGAAAATTCGGATGACTTGAAGGATTCGGAAAATCAGGATGACTTGAATGATTCGGAAAATCAGGATGACTTGAATGATCCGGAAAATCCGGATGACAGTGATGCTCTGCAGCCGTTGGGCGAAGGGCTCGGCAGTGAGTTGTCCGGAAGCTGTGGCGCAACGACTGCGGATACTGTCAGCTGGGCGTTGACCGAAAATGAAGATGGTAGTACATATACCCTCACCATCTCGGGCAACGGTGCGATGAAGGACTATACCAGTCAAGCGGGAGAAACAGTAGCAAATCCTACGGGTTGGTATGCCCTGAAGGGTTCCATTACGGAAATCAAAATTGAGGAAGGCGTCACCGGCCTTGGCGACTGGGCCTTCTCCTATTTAACAAACGTAGTTAAAGCGAACATCCCTGCCAGCATTACCAGTCTGGGCGATCACATTTTCCGGGGCGATACTGCACTGACTACGGTTGAGTGGGCAAGTGGGTTTAATGCACCCGAGATTACCGATACTGATTCTAACTCCGCTACTTATACCGGAAACTATGTTCCAACCAGCATGTTTGACGGCTGCACCAGCCTCGGCAGCGGCAAGGAGCTTTCGGCTTGGCTTCCTGCCAGCTTTACCGGTGTAGGCTGTGCCGCATTCCGCGGAACGCAGTTCACTGTAGATTTTGCCGGTTGGAATACTTTGAACTATATTGGCGCATACGGCTTTGCCGGTATGCCTAATCTGGATTCCTTTACTCTATCTAATAAGATTGCGCTTGGCCTGCGCGGTGGAGCATCCAATGCTTTTAACAGTTCCGGCCTAAAGTCACTGACCGTTGCAGACGAGATTACAGCGATCCCCAGCGGTCTGTGCAATGGCTGTGAACAGCTGTCATCGGTTGTTCTGGCGGGTTTTGTTACCACGATTGCCATGTACGCTTTCCGCAATACTGAAGCACTCAAAGGAATCGACCTGAAAAATGTTCAGACGATCAATGGTTACGCTTTCCAGGGTTCCGGATTGACTGCGTTGGTGCTTCCGGAAAGCGTGAAAACGGTAGAAAGCCACGCATTTGAGGCATGTACTTCCTTGACGAAGGTAACGATAAATGCGGCAGGACTGACGCTGGATAACAATAATACCTTTGCAGGTTGTAGTTCACTGAATACAGTTGTCACTTCGGCAGATTCTAAGATTAATGGACTTAATACCGGCGCATTTGGCCCATATAAAACCGATTATGCACAGGCTCCGGTGGAGAATATCGAAATCAACGGTACAGTAAATACGCTGAATTTTTCCACTCTGGCCTCGCTGAAGAGCCTAAAGATCAACGGCAAAAACACATGGTATGGAAAAATATTGCCGTCCGGATTTGAAAATTTGGTCATCAACGGCGATAACTGGAACATTAACGGCTATCAGTTTGCCGGAAAAACGCCTATCAAGCATTTGGTCGTTTCCGCAGCTGAAGTTTCTGATAATGCTGATAATGAAGGCAAGACAGAAGCTGCCTTCCGCTCTAATCCAAATTTAGAGACGGCACAGTTTACCGGAAAGACCGTAAAACTCCAAGCCAAGATGTTCTTGGGCTGTACCAATCTGAACTGGCTGGATCTCTCTGCTGTTGATACGCTCACAGTCGGTTTGGGCTGCTTTGGGGATGATAATAACGAAAAATATGAAGTTGTCCCAGGAGAGCCGAACAAGTTCAACGAAGATTGTGTAATCTATGCGAAGGATGCTGCGGCGGCTCAGACACTTAGAGGTAGTGGTTCCGGCCTTGACAAGAAGGGCATTGTCCTAATTGTCAACGGCGGCACAGTAGATGTAACAGCAGCAACTGCTGGTTTTGGTGCGGTGTCCTGGGAGGGTTTTACCGCCAAGTGGTATGACAATAAAGACTTTACCGGAAGCCCGGTTACAGGGAAACCGGAAAAAGGAAAGACTTACTATGTCCAGTGGACGAAGGGCCGCACTACCGGTTCGTGCGGTGCCACCGACAAGGACAATGTTTCTTGGACGCTGGCATACAACGGTGATGGATACACCCTGAGTATCACCGGCAAGGGCGCTATGGCGGACTACACCTGCAATATTACCGGGAGCGGGGCTACCCAGCCTTGGCGGGAAAGCGAGACCGGTGTAGAGCCCACTGAAATCACAAGGGTTGTTGTGGGAGACGGCGTGACCAACATTGGCAAGTTTGCCTGCGATGGTCTGAGCCAGGTCAAGGAGTACAACATTGCCGCATCGGTTGCGAAGATCGGCGCATGGGGCGTCTGCGGTCAGAACGCCGAGGCCTACAAGCTGCATGACAGCACCCATTATGTGGTTACCGAAGACGGCGTTCTGATGAGCGCCGACCGCAAGACGCTGGTGTCTTATCCCGGCGGCAAGGTCGCTGTTGACGAGTATGCGATTCCCAAAAACGTGGAGACCATTCTCGCCGGTGCATTTGTTGGCAGTGACGCGAAAAAAGTCGTCATTCCCAACAGTGTGACGAACTTCCCCAGATACTCGTTCGGCGGTTCCACGGTTGAGAAAATCGAGTTCAACGCAAATGTCAAAACGCTGGAGGGCGGCGCATTTTCTGGACTGTCTAAGCTGAAGTCTCTTGTTTTCGGGGGCACGACGCTGACTACAATCCGAGATCAGGCTTGCAGTGACCTTTCCAGTCTGACGGAGATTACGTTCCCGGATAGTTTGACGACCATTGAAGGTCAGGCATTTAAGGTCCTTCCCTCTGACGGTGCTGCTGCGCCTAACTTAAAAAAGGTAACGTTCGGTAAGGGCATGTCCACGATCGGTGATGTGGTGTTCCTTCGCCAGATCGCACTGGAAGTCATTGACATGACGCACTGTGCAAAATCGACGCTGAAGGCTGTTGGAATGTTCAACAGTCGTGACTTTGACGGCAATGAAACTCATCCTTATACGAACACACCCATTGTATACACAGCAGATGAGGGCGTTGCTGGGTTGGTCCAGCCGAAAAATGGAAACCATCTCATTTACGCTGTCACCAACGGCGGTACCTTCCCCGCTGACACCGTGTTTGAAACAGGCAAGCTGGCTAAGCCGGAAAAAGAGGGCTGCCTCTTCCTGGGCTGGTATGAGAATCCTGCTTACAACGGCGAAAAAGTGACCGCTGGTGAAGCTGGTAAGATTTACTATGCAAAATGGATGGGGAATATCCCCGAGCCGAAAGATGCTGACTTTACGGATGGCTTGGTCACCGTTAAGTGCCTCAACCCTAAGTGCCTCAACCCTGTGCCCCACAATGATGTCCAATATGGTCTCATTGCGGCGGTTGCAGCCAACAAATACGTGACAGAGCGGGTCAACGCTACCGAATACTCCGTGACGTATGACGCAGACGCGTTCGCCGTTAACGGGCACAGCCGCTACAGTAGTGCAGATAAGCTGAACTGGAAGCTCACCTACGACGGCAGTAAGTGGAATCTTGCGGCGGCGACCACCGGCGTTGACGATGTGGTGCTTGTCACCCACGCGCCGACCACCTACGATGAGGTCACGAAATTTATTGACGGACAAACCGATGTGATCAAGACATCCTGTGTGAACGGTGAGACCAACATGTGCGCCTATGGTCTCATGGTAGCGTTCGCGAAGAAAGATCACGTTGTGTCTGTTGAACAGGAGAAGGACAGCAGCAGTGGAAAGCCCATTCGCGGCAGCTACATTGCTACGCTCAAGGTGGATCAGTTTGCTGCAGCTTGCGCAAGTGGTTGCAACGACAAGAGCTTCAAGGACAGCCCACGCGCTCACGATGTGCGGAGCAAGAATCCTGTCCAGTGGAGATTCAAACTAACACAGGCGGAAGTAGGCACCGACACAGGCACAAAGAAGCAGTACGTCTGGTCGGCAGAGCCTGTCGAAGCAGACAAGGACGATGTGTGCCAGGTGGCGCACCGCGTCGATCTGACATTCAGCTATAATCAGCATGACGTGACGGTCGATGACACCAAGGTGGAGTACGAGTACAACACCACGAAGATCACCAACAATGTGGAGGTTCCCACGCCCACCCGCGAAGGCTATGCCTTCGTCCGGTGGCTCGATGCAGACGGCAAGGCATTTGATCAGACTGCAAACGTGACGGAAGACCACACGTATAACAACATCAAGTGGACGCCCATCAAATATAGAGTGATCTTTGACGCCAACGCCGGTGGCAAGAACGTCACCGGTACGATGGAAGATCAGGTATTTACCTACGATCAGCCGCAGACCCTGAACCCCAACCAGTTCGTCTGCACGGATTCTGTGTATGACGACAGACTTAAGCAGAACACGCAGCTTTATGAATTCGGCGGCTGGAACACCAAGGCCGACGGCTCCGGCACAGCCTATACCGACGAGGCTGACTTCACGAATCAGTCCGTCAAACACGGCGAACGGATTACGCTCTACGCGCAGTGGAAGCACGTGACGAAGAAGCTGGCCTACGTCAGCGCACAGGGCGATGCCCCGGCCCCTGTGGATGTCGACATCTTCAGCGAAGTGACAGTTGCGGATGCACCTGCCAATGTCGAAGGCTATACCTTCGTGGGCTGGAGAAGCGACATTGACGGTCTGCGCGAAACCTTTAAACCCGGTGACAAGTTCGTCATGCCCAACACCGACGTCACCCTGACGGCGCAGTGGGAGAAGGAAGCAGATTCCTACACCGTGACCTATAAAGACGGCAACTGGAGCGAGGTCAAAGGCTCCTATAAGGCTGGCGAGACCGTTACCGTTCTCGCACCGGCTCCGGCACCCGAGGGTTACACCTTCAAGTACTGGCGCTCGAGCAACGAGGGCAAGACCTATCAGCCGGGCGACACGTTCCCAATGCCCAACACCAACGTCACCCTGACGGCCATCTGGGACAGCGAGACTTACACGATCACGTGGAAGAACGGCGACGCTATTCTCGGTAAGACAAACGTCAAACGCGGCGAAACACCCGAGTATATCGGCGAAACGCCCACCAAGGACGCTACGGTCGACAAGACCTATACCTTCAAGGGCTGGGATCCGGAAATCACCGAAGCCACTGAAGACACGACCTACACGGCTCAGTTTGACGAAGCAGTCCGTAAGTATACCATCAAATTCTACAGCGAAGGCGTTCTGCTCGCATCGAAGGAATTTGATTACGGTGCAGAGCCGGTACTCGGCTATGTTCCGACAAAGGATGCCGACAACCAGTACACCTACGCATTCGCAGGTTGGACGCCTGAGCGCACGAATGTCAAATGCGACACGGAATACTACGCGACCTATACTCGCACGGTCAACAAGTACACCGTAACGTGGGTCATTGATGGCGATTCTACCGAAGAAACCTACGAGTATGGCAAGATGCCCGCGCACGCAGATCCGGTTAAGGCTGCGACGGATGATACCGTCTACACCTTCAAGGGCTGGACTCCGGCGCTGAGCATTGTCACCAGCAACGTCACCTACACCGCACAGTTTGACGAGATCACAAAGCACACCGTCAACTATGATCTGGATGGCGGAACGCCCGCGATTGACAGCGCAAAGTATGCGGCAGGTGATGTGGTTACCACCCCGGCAAGCGTTCCCACCAAGACTGGTTATGTTTTCACCGGCTGGCTTGTCAGCTTTGAGAACAAAACCGTCAACGCAAACGGCAGCTTCACCATGCCCAACACCGACGTCACGCTGACGGCGCAGTGGAGAGTTGCCATTACCGGCAACGTCTATATCCCTGCTATGAACCCGGAGCACGGCAGACACGAAGAGGAATACAATGCACAGCTGACCGCGCAAAAGGATAATGCCACCGGCGATCCGGTCGCAGCTGGCGATGTGCAGTTTGTCCTGGTCGATGCAAACGGTCATGCAGATACGAGCCGCAACATCGGTCACGACCTGAAACTCAATGCAGACGGTTCCATTACAGGCACAGCCAATGGCGCTGGTGAAGTGACCTTCCGGGTCAGGCTGGCCAATGCAGACGGTGACTTCGTCTCTGACTCTTTCGAGTTTACCATCGTGATCGACAAGGCCCCCAGAAACTGCACTGTGACGATGGAAGGCTGGACCTACGGCGACGATCCCAAGACGCCTGTAGTGAAACTTTCCAAGACGGAAGGAACCGAGACCATCACCTTCTACTACAAGCTCTCGGGCGCTAACGACAGCACCTACACCACGGAAGTCCCGGTCAACGCCGGTCATTACACCGTCAAGGCAGTTGTCGGCGAATCGGCAAATTATCTGGGCTGCGAAGAGACCGTTGACTTTGAGATCTACAAGAAGGAGATCAAGTCCGTGTCCCTGAGCGTGACCGCACCGGTCGCCTGCGCGGCAGCGCAGACCACCATCGCGGACGGCGACGGCTTCACCGGCACGATCACCTGGGCGCCCGCGCCTGTGGACGGCAAGTTCGACTACGCGACCGAATACACCGCGACCGTCGTTCTGACGCCCGACAGCAACCACTTCTTCACGGCGAACACGAAGGCAGAGGGCTGGAGCGTTTCCTATGACGAGACCTCCGGCAAGCTGACGCTGACGCACAAGTTCGAAAAGACCGAGCTTGGCAAGATCGAGACCCCGGTCATCCGCCCGAACGGCGGCAGATTTACCGGCCGTCAGACTGTGAAGATCACCTGCGCGACCGAAGGCGCCGACATCTACTACACGCTGGATGGCAAGACTCCGACGGTTGAAAGCACGCTGTACACGAATGCGTTTAAGATTACGGAAAGCACTACAGTCAAGGCAATCGCAGTCAAGGCTAACTACATTGACAGCGCAGTTGCCACGGCAGAGTTCACCAAGCGCACTGGCGGCAATGGCGGCGGTGGCGGCGGCACGGTCGTGACGCCTGTGAAGCCTTCGAAGAAGGATGATTCTCTGAAGTTCAACACAGAAGATCATTTTGCCTTCGTCAACGGCTATCCCGACGGCACAGTGAAGCCCACTGGTGATGTGACGCGCGCGGAAGTGGCTGCGATTCTCTATCGCGTCATGGACGCAGATTGTGTCAAGACGTATGAAACGACCAGATGCTCGTTCAGCGATGTTGTCCGCGGCGACTGGTTCAACCTCTACGTTGCAACGCTTGAAAATGCCGGCGTGATCGTCGACACCAGAACGAACGGAAAGTTCCGTCCGAATGAGGCAATCACGCGCGCAGAGCTTGCTGCAATGCTGGCGCAGTTTGCGGACATCAAGAGTGCTGCAAACTCCTTCAACGATGTCTCCGCAAGACACTGGGCATCTGATGAAATTGCTGTCTGCGCAAAGATGGGCTGGATCAACGGCTATCCCGACGGCTCGTTCCGTCCCGACGCAACGATCACCCGCGCCGAAATGATGGCGATGATCAACCGCGCATTGGGCCGCACGCCGAAGTCGGCAGACGATCTGCTGTCCGGCATGAAGGCCTGGCGCGACAACGCAAACGTCAACGCATGGTACTACCTCGATGTGCAGGAGGCTACCAACAGCCACACCTACACCAAGAGCGGTAGCCATGAGACATGGAAGAAGCTGCGCTGACGCAGGCTTCTGAGCATCTTTCCCAGTTGACTACATAGCAACACAGAAGGGGCGGCTATTCAGCCGCCCCTTCACATTTACCATTTCATTATAAAGCAATGTAGCAACGTTCCCACCGAAGGTTGCTATTTATTTTCTCCATATTCTTCAGCCTGCAGCATTTGAATGAATGCAACAATCATACGCTTTTGCCTCGCATTGCAGGCTCCGGCAAGATGCACGATCTGTGCAAGCATGGGATCATTTTCGGACAGTTCCGGATAAAAGAGCTGATCGGCAGACGCGCCCAAACTGCGAAGAAGCAGTTCCAGAGAGTTGAGACTCGGCCCCTTTTCACCGAGCTCAATGGCAGATATCTGTCGCTCACTGACGGTGCTTTTTTCGGATAGCTGTGCGCGCGTAAGACCCTGTTCTTCGCGGATTTTTCGCAGAACTCTGCCAACTCGCTTTGAAACCGGATCATGTAATTCCTCCACCAGAAGATCACCTCCAACGCCTTTATTCTACATGAAAGGCAGTTTACGGAAAATGTTCCGTTGGTGGCAAAATGCAACCACTGATAGGACATATCTTTTCTTGTGAAACAGCAATAATTGCAACCTGCCATTTTGAAAGTGTGTCAATGCAATCATCGTTATAGTTATGTCTGCTCTAGATGGAGTGCGTATGGTTGATAGAAGAAACCGGAAGCAGGCGGACTGCTTCCGATGGTGACCAGCAACCCAGCAAATCGCAGTTCGATCTACACACAAGTGGCATCCGGAACACTGCGGTTTAAACTATACCGTTTTTTATCATGAACCATTAGGGGATAATACCAACAGCCATTGGTGTATTCTTGCCGGAAACGGCAGGAATGTGCCAATGGCTGTTTTCTGTCTGCCCCGTGCCCCTCCGCTTTTGAAATTTTGGTTCTCTCAAAATTTCAAAAGATTGGAGGAATCCGTAATGGGATTCAATTATGCAATCGAAAAGGCAAAGTTTGAAAGAGAATGGACGCAGCTGCGTGTCGAATATGAAAAGGCTGGCATGTCAACTGAAAAGATCAACATCTTGCACGACTACGATTGGGAAAATTTCAAGAAAGAACGGATTTACGCTATTCACACGCAGGAATTCAGAGAAGCCCAATATGACAACGGCAACAGTCAGGAGGATAAATCGCCGCTTTTTAAAAAGTTTTTGTCGGCAATCAGTCGGTGGGATAATTATGCGGCAAGCACAAGTACAGGCTGGATTGAAGATATTACGGATGAACGATTGGCAGCACGTCTAAAGGAATTGTCACAAGAAGATCTTGAGCTGTTGACACAATTTATCATTCAGGGCTTCACACAGTCTGATTTAGAACAGATGGGATATGGAAAACAGTACAAAATTTCTCGGAGAATTTCACGCTTAAAAAATTTTTTGAAAAAATAATTGAAAACTGCATAAAAAGCGCGTTCTCGCTGCCTACCACATGAGGGGATCTTTTTTAAGCCCCCTCGTGCAGCT
>ENA-UOJS01002473-UOJS01002473.1-human-gut-metagenome-genome-assembly--contig:-C74-NODE-2473-length-12465-cov-6.635697_pt1 | contig 12465 bp, 10 predicted proteins | sample MGYA00242355_ERZ723902 | MGnify/ENA metagenome assembly ERZ723902 | reverse complement strand
TGATCCCGCTTTGAATATTGACTGAAATATTTGAAAATGCGGGACTTTCTACTTACAACGGAAATAAGATCATGTATAAAGACTCAACTTTGATCCCATTCAACGACCATTGGAGTTTCAAGGCTCCCGGCGCACAGAAAGAAGAGAACGTAACCCTGCCGCACGCCTGGAATGATGTCGGTTGGCAATATGAAGAGTGGCAGCCGGATAAGAAGCCCGGAACCGGAATTTACACGAAACAGCTGCAGAATTTGCCTGCAGGCGATCTTGCGCTCAAATTTGAAGGAGTCAGCGCTTATGCGAAAATTTTCCTGAATGGAAAAATCATTGCGGAAAATCTCGGTGCATACAAACCTTTTGTGGTTCCTCTTGAGGAGCTGAAACGGGACGGACATGATATATTAAAAATCGAAGTTACCGACAAAGCCTCTTTGCCGTTGCTTCAGGCAAGAGAACAAACGGAGTTTCAGAAAAGCCCCCGTTATAAACTTTGGCAGATTCCACTCGGTTCCAGTCCGTTTGCCGGAGGAATCTGGCGCAACGTCATGCTGGTGCAAAACGCGAATTGCCGGATTGATGACTTGCAGATCGAAAGCAGCGTTGACGAACTCAATATTTCCGCAAAGATTCCTGCAGGTTGCAAATTGATTCCGGAAATGGCAAATGCCAGAATCAGCGGGCTGCGCATTCACAAACCGGATGCCGTCGCATGGAGTCCCGCACATCCTGAACTCTATATGCTGAAATTGCATCTGAAGAAAAACGGAAAAACAATTCAGACAATTGAAATGGAAACCGCATTCATGGAATTCACGATCCGCAACAGTGAATTTTACTTGAACGGAAAACCTTATTTCCTGCGCGGTCAGAATGGTTTCCCGCATTGCAACGTTCCGCATGACAAGGAATACATTTCCCGCTATGTATCCGCAGTCAAGGCACAGGGCGTGGAAATCAGCCGTTTTCATACGGAACCTCCATCTCACGCCTGGCTCGACGAATGTGACCGGCAGGGAATCATGGTCATTTTCGAGATGGCAATTCATGGTTCTGTTGGTTGCTATCCATTTGACCGCGAAGAGTTTCTCGCTAATGCGGAAGCTGAAATGATCGCGTTGGTTCGTGAATACAGAAGACACCCGTCCATCGTCATGTGGAGTCTCGGTAATGAGATGATCGTCAGCAGTGAACGCGATGCCGGACTTGCTCCCATTCTGTTTGAAATTCTGGACAGCTGGACCCATCGTCTCCATGAATATGATCCGCGTCCGGTGATTCCTAGTTCCAACGGCGACGGCGTCGATCTTGTTCGACGGAATGTCGGAGATGTCGATTCCGTTCACCAATACGGGGGCTGGTATGTTGAAACGCTCCGTGACTTGATAAATTATGAAAAAATTGTCCGAAAAAACGATACCACGTTTCAACCGATCATTGTCACGGAGAGTGTTGCCGCTTATAATAATGACGAGGGACTCTTCTTTATTCGCGGCACCGACATCCGGCAGAACAAAGTGGTTCGTCAACGTATGGGGAAACTGGACGGAACAGCTGAAGAGGATCAGGCAGTACAAGCATTCATTCTGAAAGAATATGCGGAAACTCTCTGGAGGCTGAGGCGTCCAGATTCCGCCCTGGCGGGTTATATCCCGTTCGGACAATATACCTGGTTTGCCAGGCCGTTTGACAAAGGGCCGGAGGGCATCCGGCCGAAAGTGATCTGGGAAACCTATCGGCGGGTTCTCGGCCCATGCCATATTCAGCTGGAATGTTGGAACAGGCATGTTTTTGCAGGAGATGAACTACCGGTCACTCTGAGATTTTACCATGAAAACGTGGAACTCCCGGAGGATTTGAATATGACAGTTGTCATTCGGCAGAACCGGTTGATTTTACTTCAGAAAACTTTCCAAGTACGATACCATCACAGCTTCGCCGAAATGGTCAGTTTACCGGTTTCAGAACCAAACGGTTCTCTGTTGACTGCAACAGCTTATTACGAAGGAGATATAATTGCGGAGAATATACTTGAAATCAAGTTCTATCCACATCAGGAAATCCCCGGAGGCTTTCTGTGTTACGATCCGGCACAACTTCTTCCGGTTCCACCTCCCTGCCGAACGGATAATTTTGACAATCTGAATACAAAAATATTAGTTCTCGGTCCCTTTTCATTTGACTCGAAGGTGGAACGGAATGCAAAACGTCTGCTCGAATTTGCGGAAAGCGGAGGACGTCTGGTCATTCTGGAACAGAATCCGAACGGCTATACGGAAAATCTTCTCGGCAGCGGGATCGGAATCATTCGCAAACTTCAACCCTATTGGTCTCGCTGGGCTAAAAACTACACTCGCTACACCGCCCGGGCAGATCTCACGTGCTCGGCGCACTACAGCATGAAAGGAGTCGGCAGCAGTGATCTAGAACGTTGGAACATCGATACTTATCTGGCTTCCTGTTACATTTCCGCAGAAAACCTTCTTCCCGATGATATTGTGGTCCTGTCAGTCTGCGACGGGCTGGCAGACAGTGAACTTATGCCCGTCAAACACCCCGATCTGGAACCGGACAGCAGTATTCTCATGCTGGAGCGGCGACATGGATGTGGAAGTATTCTCATCTGTCAGGCGCTTGTTGGTTCCAAATCGAAATGTGACCCCGTTGCGACAGTGATCTTTAAAAATTTAGTCTCTCTGTAAAAAAAGCAACCGTCCGGCAGCTTGACAGCGTACGCTTCCGCAAAAGCGTGGAAACTCGGGCTTGACTCTGCATGCAGAGTCAAGCTGCAAGCGCTTCTCCCGTATCATTTACTATGTCCACGTCCGTGGAATTGACAAAATCCGGTGATGGAGTCAGGAACTGCCAGTATTACGTTCAATCGCAGTTTCCGGGGAGATATTGTTGCATGGTTCACCAGGTCAAGGTCGAACTCGACCAGCAGAAAGTGCTGTTCTTCCCGGAAAAGTGACAACTATCGGCGAAATATGAGGCCCGCGTTTCCATGAAGCGCGGGCCTTTCTGCATCTCAGCCCGGCCCGTAAAACATGGCATCTTCCCCCGCGCCTGCCTGTCGTGCCAGAATCCGGCACATCATATCGTACTTCATCGATTCCGCAGGAAGCGATTGAAGGTGTGAAAAAGTGGAGCCAACTTGTCCGTAACAGTATAAAACTCCGAGGAGGCTCTGTTAATGAAGAATAGATCAGTAAGTCTGTTCCGTCAAGTCCTGAATTTGATTCCGAAGCGAGAATTTGAAGAAATCATCATAGATCACAATGGAGACAAGCAAAAACAGTCATACTGATCAGAATGTCATGTGTCCGGAGTTCCGTCAAGAACTCCGACTGACTTCCCTGATCCGAATTGAAAATCTCCGGTATTCCATAGGAGTCCACAGCCATTTTCGGAGTTTCGACACAATGAAAAGCATCCATTGTATTCACATTTTCCACTACTGCACCCGATTCGGATGTATCGGGCATTGCTTGGAATTTAGCATATTTCTGAAAATCCATAAATGTTTTAGTTTTTCATCAATAAACATACCAATAAATAGACCAGCATCGACAAAAAATCATTTTTTTTTGCAAATACTGGTTAATAAACTATTGACTTTGCATCTGTGGCATACTATAATATAAGTGTAAATAAACCAGTATGGAGAATAAAATGGGACGTCCCTCAATATGTGGAAAACTTTCGGCGCAGATTCTGACGGAATACGGGCCATCCGGCCTGCTGCCGAGTGAACGGGAGCTGGCGGCACGCTACGGTTGCAGCCGCCTGACCCTGCGAAAGGCGCTGCACCTGCTCCATGACTCAGGCCTAGTCGCCTCCGCCCCGCGCAACGGACACTTCTTTACGGACGCCGGTCGGGGGAACATTCTTCAGACGCAGCGGGCGACTCCGACTCTCATGCTCTTTTCTATGGAGGAGCGTCTTCGCGATCCGGCTCATACCTACATGATCGGCGGAGCCGTTCATCAGGCACGCCTGAGCCATGTGAATCTGGTCCTGCGGGAACTCGCCGACAAAGAGAGTGATTTCGACGCCCTGCGAGGCAATGCGAATGCCGATGGATATATCATCGCCGGCGCCGCTCCTTCCGCTCTGGTTGAGGCACTCACTGCGGACGGGAAGCCGTGTGTAGTCCTCGGTCTCCTTTACGAACAAGCCGATGCACCGGCAAGACTGTGCTGTCAGCAGCTGCTGCTGGGGACCACCCACATCTACCGGGAAGTCGGACGTCATCTCCGGGAGTTGCACCATCGCAAAATCATGGTGGCTTACACCTACGGGGAAAGTCGCGATATTGTGGAGGTGATCCGGAGTGCGTTTTCCTCACCTTCCTCCGGTGAAGTCTCGCTCGAAGCGTTCTGTCCGCCGCTGATGCGGCAGGAACGCACACCGGAGACTCTCCGGCGTGCGGCTTTCGACACGGTTCGCCAGCTGAATGGGCACACGGCTCTGGTAGTTCCGGAAGGACACATTTACGCCTTGGAAATCATTCGCCAACTGCAGTGCAATCGCATCCGTTTTCCCGAGGATATCAGTCTTGTAATCCAAGGGTGCGAAACCGACTGGTTCCTGGACAGCTATCAGATCAGCTGCGTTTACGCCGAGTACCGCGATCAGGGAATGGCGTGTATTCGGGAACTGCTGCGGCAGCTGAATAACGGGCGCAGCGAGGCAGGCGTCCGTTACACCCCGGCTCAATACATCATGCGCCAGTCGACCGGACTCGCCCCCGCAGTAGCCAGCCAATAGCGGCAGATTATGTTCAGATACACTTCAACCCCCAATATAGGAGAATGGTTATGAGTTCAAAACATTTCACCTTGATTGAGTTGCTTGTTGTAATTGCAATCATAGCGATTCTGGCAAGCATGCTGCTGCCGGTTCTTTCCAAGGCGCGTATGGCCGGACAAGACGCCAAATGCAAATCGAATCAGAAGCAGCTCGGAATGGGATTTTTCTTTTATAGCAACGACAACAATGACTACCTGATGCCATTGTCGATACGGATCAACAACATTGCCTACAACTGGCCAGCGGCGGTCGTAAAGCTGAACGGACTGAATGAAGATGTCATGGCCTGTCCGGGCGGAGTAGTCATAGCAAAGCGTGGCGAAGGCAACTCCGGTTTAAGCGCAACAAAGTTCGGCGGCGGTCTGTACGGATACGAAGCAGCAGGCGGAGAATGGAACTCCCCCATGAGTTCCCCTGGCCAAGGGGGGGCATCCGTGCAGGTGAAACTTTGCGGATATACGGTTTCCGCTTCTTTCAATCTTTACAATGAACCCGGGTGGATGCCAGCCAAAAGGATTACACGTCTGAAGCTGAAATACGGCCTGAGCGAGACATTCCTGGCAGGTGACGGCACCACAGGAGCGATCTGGCCGTCCGGCTCTGCGGACAGCCGCACCCGCTATCCGGAATTGTGGAATGCAACACTGCGTCACGGCGGCAAGATGAATTTTCTCTTCATGGATGGACGCGTAGACCGGATTATGAACATCAACAACTCCCCCTACGAAGACGAGGACCATTACCGTGAGAGAATTTGATTCCATGCGAATGCTGCTACGATACGGGTTCGTTCTCCTGCTGACGCTGACGGTTCTGCCGCTGAGAGCGCTGGATGCGCCACCGCCGAGAAATCTGATTCCGGAATTGAACTTTCAGAATCCCGCCGGCTGGAGTCTCGGCAGCGAGGGGACCATTCAGTCGGTCGGCGGGAAATTCGCCGATCAAGTTCTGGAGATCCGACGTAGCAACGGGAGTCTCTATCAGCCGGTCTCGTACCAGTTAAACCGAAAACAATTGCGAAACAACACCGTCTACACGTTCGGCGCGTGGGTGCAGGGCACGCAGGATTCGAATCCCTCGCTTGCCATCGAGTTTCATGACGAGGCGGGGAAATACCTTTCCGGCGTCTATCTCGGCGACCACAACCCTTCGATGACGGAATGGCATCTTTTCAGTGGGGAATTCACCACTCCGGAAAATGCGGGACACGCGAAACTGACACTTTTTCTGCCGCAGAACCGAGTGGGAATCAATCGGTTCTGCGGAATGTTCGTCGCACAGGCGGAACGGCCCCCCGAATTGTGGCTCTACTGGAAGAGTCCGCGCGGCACACTCTTCACCGATGCGGAAAAAACAGAGATGACTTTCGGCATCCAAATGCTCGGCCTGCCGGAGAACCTCACGGGTAAAACCCTCCCGCTGCGCGCCTCAATCGAGCAGAGCGGCACGGAATACGGGAGCAGTTCCGGGAACTGGCGGCCAACAGCACGGGAAATTGCATTCACGCTACCAGTGCATCCCGGTTATTCGGAAGTCAGAGTCGAAATCACCACCCCGGACGGCAGGCCTGTCGCTGTGCGCAAAATGCCTTTGACGGCGGCTCCTGCCTCCGAGGCATCGCGCCCCGGAACCGTGTCGATCGATGCAAAGGGACGGATCCGGGTGGACGGGAAAAAGTTTCTGCCGATCGGGCTCTACATGAACAGCGTGGACGATCGGCTCAAACAGCCGCGGAACCTGGAGGAGGATCTGCAAATCATCGCCCAAAGCCCGTTCAACTGCATTCTGGACTATTCGGCGATGAGCTGGAAAGAACCGGAAAAAATCATGGAGTTCTGCGAAGCGAACGGCATCAAGGTGATTGCTCCGCTGGGTGCGGATCAAAATATCCCGCTCATGGGGCGCTTTCAGAACTCCCCCCCCCTGCTGGCCTGGTACATCGCCGATGAACCTCCGGGCAGTGAACTGGAAAACATCTTGAAGCGCAAGGCGGAACTGCTCAAGCGCGACTTCCGCCATCCGGTCCTTGCGGTGTTCTGCCGGGATAACGATGTGGTCCGTTTCGCCTCACTCTGCGATCTCTACGGAATGGATCACTATTCGATCACCAATCCCGGCGACACCCTCGACGGCGTTGTCAGCGGCTTGGAGAACACGCTCCGGGCGCTGGGCACCCCCACCCTTCCGCTGGTTGGCGTGCCGCAGTTCCACAATATCGGCAACTATGCGACCCGGAATCCGGAGGAATATGCGAAGTACCGCGCACCGACCGAAACCGAAATGCGCGCCTCAGTGTGGCTTGATGCCATTTCCGGAGCGAAAGCATTCCTCGGATACAGTTATTTTGACCTCTTCAGCGGCGTGAACGGCAAAGCCGAATTCGATCGCCGCTGGCCGGAAGTGTGCCGGGTCGGCGCGGATCTCCGGAACTTGAGCGATTATCTGCTGGGTGACGTTCCGATGCGAAAAATCGTTTTCCGCGGTGACGGCGGCATTCTGCGCGGCGGCTTGTTCTCCGCCGACGATGGCCGGCGTTGCGTGCTGATTGCTGCTCCGCACGGTCCGGTGAAGGGAAGCTTTACGCTGCCGGTAGGCTGGAAGCCAAAATCGTGTTACGGTCATGTCCGGCCGCTCGGTGGAAATCGCTGGGAGTTCTCCGCCGACGGAGCAGCCGCGGAACTGCTGATCGATTGAAACTGCCCCTCCATCCCCCGGGAAACAGCGAACGCCTTTCCCGGGGGGCTTTAACCTCCAGAGGCTTACCCATGAGCGAACAGCCCCAGACCATCTTTCTTTATAAAACTCTTTTCCGGTATCACCCGGAAACAAAACCGGGCGCGCCGGAGCTGAGCGTCGGGACGCTGCAATATACACTGCCGGGGCTGCTTTCGACCATGATGGTTCTCTGTCTCGGGACCGGAATCTTCACCATAATGCAAGTGATGCTCGGCAACGCGCTGCCGCTTATCGCCAGGAATTATGGCGCCAACAATCAGCTTATCGCGCTTCTGGGCACAACGATTCCGTATGTGTTCAACATGATCATCACGCCGATCGTGAGTTTCCGCAGCGACCGGACTCGTACAAAGATCGGCCGCCGAATGCCGTATCTGCTTTTTGCGGCACCATTCATGGCACTCGCACTCGTCGGCATCGGCTGGATTAAACCGATCTGCAGGCAGCTGGGAAACAGCTTGATCTGGTACAGCGACTCCTTCGATCTGTGGATTCTCGGGGGATTGATTGTCTTCTACAACATCTTTTATCTGATTATCGGCTCAATCATCTATTATCTGTTTCCGGACGTGATTCCGGAACGGTACATCGGCCGGTTCATGGCGCTGCTGCAACTGAGCGGATCTCTGGTGGGATTCCTCTTTTCACGTTACCTGCTCAAATTCGTGGAAAATTACCAGGAAGCGCTGTTCACATCGCTGGCGGTACTCTTTGCCGCGGGGATGTTCTGGATGATTTTCACGGTCCATGAAGGGAATTACCCCAAGGTCGCTCCGAATATGAAAGCGCCGTCGTTCATCGGAAACATCATGATTTTCGTCCGGGAGTGTTATTCGATTCCCTTCTACTACTGCTTCTTTCTCTCGATGGCGTTGAGCGAAGTGTCGATGATTACGCGCGGCATGTTCAATCTGCTCTATGCCAAGGAACAGCTGCACATCACCGTGGAGGATTTCGGCATTATCAGCAGCTGGTTCGGACTGGCAGGCGTGGTGCTGAGTTTTCCGCTCGGGGTTCTCGTGGATAAACTCGGCTCTCTGAAAGTGTACGGACTCGGCCTCATACTGGTGATTCTGACAAACCTGTTCGGCTTCTTTCTGGTCAGGGATTATACGACCTTCTATGTGGTCATGATCGCGCTTGGGATAGTTTATGCCATTCAGATGACAAGTTCGCTGCCGGTTTTCGTGGACATTCTTCCGAAGGAATTCTATGGTCAGTTCAGCGCTGCAAACGCGCTTTTCCGGGCGCTGTTCATGACGATCGGCTCCTACTGCGGCGGATTGCTGTTCGATCTCGTCAAGGATTATCAGTACATCTTCGCCTGGGACTTTCTTTTCACGGTTCTGTCGTTCCTCTGTTTCGTCAAACTCTACCGCGACTGGCAGAAACGCGGCGGCCGTCACGGCTACGTCGCCCCGGTCATGGCCGACCGGATTCACCGGCGAAAGTTTCCTGAATCCTTATGACATACAGTCTTTGCGCGATTTCATGATGAAAAACGCCTCAGTTTCCATGCCGTCCGTAAAAACGGCATGACTTCTTCCTTCACACCCGGCGGGCGTTCGGCGGGAGGGCGCGGGCGCGTTCGAGCAGGTGGCCGGGAGCGTGTTTCCGGCGGTATTCGAGCGGCGTCATCCCGTAATGCTTCCGGAACACCTTCGCGAAATAGGCGCAATCCCCCAGCCGGACGAAAGCGGCGATATCCGCCGCCGTATAGCTGGTTTCCCGCAGCCGCCTCGCCGCCTCCTCCAGCTTCAGCTTCAGCACGAATCGCGCCGGGCTCACCTCGAAGTGCCGCCCCCAGCAGCGGAAAAACGAGCGGAGCGACAGGCCGTGCCTGTGCGCCAGCTCCTCATAGTCGATCTCATGGCGGAACGACTGTTTCAGGTACGACGCGATCGCCAGGATATCATCCCGGTGGAACTCCTGCCGATCCGGCGGCGCATTGCGTTCCAGCAGCAGTTCGCAAAGCAGTTCGTAGGCGGTCAGGTCCAGCCGGTCCAACGCGTTGCGCTCCATCGTATGCCCGAGCAGCTCCGTGAACCGGCGGATCAGAATCTCCAATTCCGGCGTCAGCCTGAACTCCCGGAAGAACTCCCCGTCCGGCGGGAAACATCCCGTTTTCCGCAACGCCGCCAGCGTTTCCGGCGCATAGCTGAAATGCACCGCGTTCCGAGGCTGCACGTAGCTGTACCGCAAGTGGTGGAACGGATGCTTGAAAAACACATGCGGAAACCTCGTCCGGTAAATTCTGCCGTCGATCTCGTCCACCGCCTCCGGCTCGGCGGAGGAGAGCCGCAGGCAGATTTCGATCCGGTCCGTGAAATAAAAATCGTTGACCGCCTTGCACTCCTCCACCGTCGCCCCCGCCCAGCATACCGGATAGGGAAAGCGCATCAGGCGCGGCCCATCCGTCGATAATTCAAATGACATCGTTTCCTCCCGGTCGTATCCGTTTACAAACATACCGCATTCCCGCGCAAATGCAAATCATATTGGCATAAAATTACCGTCCACTTTGGCAGAAGGTTCCTACGGATTTTTCCCGAAGTGTGGTATACTGACAGCAGGACCAACCAACAATGGAGGCATCAGCTTATGGAAAACCTGAAAGACCGCGTCGCCCTCGTCACCGGTTCCTCGCAGGGAATCGGCCGGGTGATCGCCCGGGAACTCGCAACGGCCGGCTGCCGCGTGATCATAAACTGCCGCAACGGGCACGACAAAGCCGAAGCCGTCGCTGCCGGAATCCGCGCCGACGGCGGAATGGCGGAAGTATACTGTTGCGACGTCTCCGACGAAGCGGCCGTCAATGCGATGTTCGCCGAACTCGGCCCCGTCGACATCCTCGTCAACAACGCCCGGCTCGATCCGTGGCAGCGCAGGCCGGAAATGAGTGAAGGCGAATGGTTCGACCGCGTGATACGGGTCAACCTGAAGGGCGCTTTCCTCTGTTCGGAAGCGTTCTTCCGGCAGGCGCAGCCGCGCCGCTGGGGGCGGATCGTGAACATCGCCTCAGTGCGCAGCTTCCGCCCGGCGGAGATGCACATGATCGCCTACGGCGTCTCCAAGCTCGGGATGCACGCGCTGACCCGCGCTTTCGCCCACAACGGTGCGCCTTTCAACATCACCGCCAACACCGTCTGTCCCGGCATGGTGATCACCGAGAACATCGACAAACGCCTGACGCCGGAAAAATACGCCGAGGAATCCGCCGCGATTCCGCTCGGGCGCGGCGCAACCGGCGAGGAAATCGCCGACGCGGTGCTTTTCCCGATCCGCAACGGCTACGTGACCGGCGAAACCATCAACATCAACGGCGGCATGTACTACGCACCGTAACGGAAAGCGGACAAAGATGAAAATCACCAGAGTCAGGACTTATCTGTGCAACTGCTTCCGTACCAACTGGGTATTCGTGAAGCTCGAAACCGATTCCGGCATCCACGGCTGGGGCGAGGCGACGCTCGAATACAAGGAGCCGACCGTCGCCGCCGCCATTCACGACCTCGAATATTACCTGATCGGCAGCGATCCGGCCAATGTGGAGAAGTTCCGGCACGACTGCTACCGCGACGCCTACTGGCGCGGCGGCCCGGTGCTGATGAGCGCGCTCGCGGGCGTCGAGATGGCGCTGTGGGACATCAAAGGCAAGGCGCTCGGAGTGCCGGTGTATGAACTCCTCGGCGGCAAGGTGCGCGACGCGGTGCCGGTCTACGTGAACGGCTGGTTCTCCCCGGCCCAAACGCCGGAGGAGTTTGCGGAAAAGGCGGTTGAAGTCCGCCGCAACCGTTATCCCGGCTGCAAATGGGACCCCTTCGGCAAGGCGTGGCAGGAAATCGGGAAAAAGGAGCTGGAAAGCGCCGTCGAATGCGTCCGGCAGGTCTCGGAGGCGGTCGGCGGCGATGTGAAGCTGCTGATCGAGGGACACGGGCGCTTCAACATTCCGACCGCAGTGAAGATCGGCAGGCGGCTGGAGGAATTCGACATCTACTGGTTCGAGGAGCCGCTGCCGCCGGATGACCTGCCGGGGATGCGCGAAGTCAAAGAGCGCGTCCGCGTACCGCTCGCCGCCGGGGAACGGCTCTACAACCGCTATGAATACCGGCAGTTTTTCGACCTCAATTGCGCCGACTACATCCAGCCGGACGTCTCCCATGCGGGTGGACTGCTGGAGATGCGGTTTCTCGGCGCGGAGGCGGAAGCCCGCCACCTCGGCTTCTGCCCGCACAATCCCTCCGGCCCGGTCGCCAACGCGGCGACGCTGCAGCTGGCGGCATGTGTGCCGAACTTCATCCAACTGGAAATGATGATGACCGACGTGCCGTTCCGCGCCGAAATCTGCGACGAGGAGCTGACGCTGCGCAACGGCGAAATGGTGATCCCGACGCGTCCCGGCCTCGGGATCGACCTCGATGAAAAGGAACTGCTCAAGCATCCTTTCGTGCCGACGCAGCTGCGCCACTACCGCGGCGACCTGACCGCCATCCGTCCGCCCGATGCGGTCCGGTATTACCAACTGGAATTCTGAATACTCCCGTGCAGCCTACATGGGAGCTGGGATTTCGCTCCGAAAGGAGCGAAATCCCCGAGAGGTTTACTTTTTCATCTTGAACGCGCCGGCAATCTCATCTTCGGAGAAGTCCGCGCCCACCACATCGTATTGCGCATACAAATAAAGTGATGCCCGGTAGACCTGCTCCGCCACCATCACCAGATAACCGAGGACGAAGAGCCCGACCAGTCCGATGAACCATACGACCGCACTGCCGATCATCACTGCCGGCACGCCGCCGGTCATCACGTTCACAGCGGTCAACAGCGCGGTCAGCAACACCAGCAGTATTGTTCCCATGCCGGTGATGATCCGCAAACCGACGAATCCGGCGATGGAGTCCCCCCAGGTCTGTTTGATTG